>ERZ724507.421-NODE-421-length-19326-cov-4.335323_pt1 | contig 19326 bp, 18 predicted proteins | sample MGYA00376040_ERZ724507 | MGnify/ENA primary metagenome ERZ724507 (study PRJEB28724, sample SAMN07190883) | activated sludge metagenome | isolation source: activated sludge of sewage treatment plant in Hong Hong | place: Hong Kong | collected 2016-03-17 ...
TCTGGACTTATGGCCATTCCGGTCGGATTAGAGCCGCTTAGCTTGGTGTACTGAATGGTGGCGTGCTGCAAACCGGGAGTACTTCCAGCGTCCAATTGAGCCTTCCAGACTATTCGTCCGATAGGATCCGTGAGTAGCAGGACTGCGCCGGAGGAGTTGGGCAGGAAGTAATCGAAGTCGAGGTGATCGCTTGCAGGGTTAGGATAAGGGGAATACAACTGCGGTGTATGGGCAATCGGACTTGCCAGTGGTGGAAGTCCGGTCGCGACTACGTTGCTGTCGATGATGATGTTCTCATCGCCCGGCAGGTAATAGGTGTAGCTGAAATAGACGAGCATCATCTCGTCGGTGGTCGCTTCACCGAGGAAGACCGGCGCCGGTGGATCGCTCGGGTTTTCCGGATTGTTGGTGGTATTATCGTAAAAAGCTTCCGAGTACAGGGTGGTGCCGGCCGGCAGGTGGAGAACGCGAGGAAAGGTGTAGAGTCCCTGCCAATGGAAATCCCATTCGGGGATGTCGATGAACGGGATTGTATCGTTGGAAGGCGTCACCCCGAACGATCGTATGCTGCGTCCGATCAGGTGCATGTGCGGGCCAACGGAGAGGGCCGAAACACCGATTGGTAACTGGTAATGAGAATAAAACGTGCGGACAGAATCAGCGGGAATGTAGAGTGGACCATTGTCGAGGTTGAAGTGCGACAGGGGCGATGCGATGTAGACCCGTCGCAGCGGACCGGGGTTCAGCCGGAAGCGCACTTCGGTGGAATCGGTCTGCCCAATGGTACCACCGGGATAGTGGACCTGGAGAATGATGTTGGTGTTCGCCGGCAGCAGGATGCCCATGCCGTTGGGTTGGGACATCATCCCCTGTCCGGGTACCCACACACCGATCAGGTTGGAACTCGAAGATCCGGTTCCTCCAAAGTTGGTGTAGCCGGGACCGGGATCGGCGGCGTCGAGCTGGGCCGGAACGCCGGAGGTGTCTTCGAAGATCAGGACATGGTGTACGATACCCCGGTTGCCCGGCAGCGCTTCGATCTGCGTGATGTACTGATCGGCGGATAATCCGGTCGGGATAACGAAGCAACGATAGAGATCCGTCGTAGTGCTTACCGTATAAGGAGTCATGCGACTCACCAGATCGGGATTCTGGAGTTCGGCGAGTCCGGAATAAACCGGCGGATCGGGAGCCAACGCCGTATCCCCTTCGGGTGCGCCATCGGTCAGCCAATCGGCAATGCGATCGCGATCCGACTGACTCAACACCCGTTGATGCGCAAATCCGCTATAAGTGGGATCGGGCGGCCAGGGCGGCATCGTGCGGTCGGCTACCGCATCGGCAATATCATTCGCATTGTCATAGGCATCCGCATAGCTCATCAACGAAAACGGCGCGATGCCGGCAGCATTGTGACAGGATGTACAGTGCGCGTAGAGGATCGGCGCCACGTGCTCGGACCAGGTGGTCGTTTGCGCGAACGATGGTGCAACTGCCAGACCTAGCAGAAAGGTGAATAGAAATTTGTTGAAAGTCATAGCAGACGCAACTTGTCCCATGAAGGTAGCGATTTTATTGATTCGGGTGTCCGGGGTAGTAAAAGCCGTATACGAATAGCCTCTCAACATTCAAGTTGATTATTACGGCAATAGCTTCCATCACTCCTCTGGCAACGTTGAAAGGGCTTGATTTACCCTTGAGAGTCGTGTGATTGGTCGACGGTATGCTTTTCCCTAATTGAAAAGGGCCTTCGAAAAACGACGGTCGTTGAATTTATATACCCCGTCACCATTCGTCCCAAACCAAAGCTGTCCCTGCTTGTCCAGATAAATCGTTTCAATCGCGCAATCGGGTAACCCATCCGCTGGTGTATAATTGATCAGGCTTTCTCCGTCATATCGCCATACACCGGCATCAGCCGTTCCGATCCAGAGGTTACCGGCACTATCTTCATTCAACGACAAGACCCGCGCCAGTGTACCTGGCAGGACACGACCATTCCGAATAAATTCAGGATTTGCCAGCCCTTTCTCTTCGGTAACGTTTGTCAGGTCTTTTCCATCGTAACGGAACAATCCTCTTCCATTATTTCCAAACCAGAGGGTACCGTCCCGGGATTCGAATAGGGCCAGGACAGCCGGACCTTTCAAACCCGATCCGGTGAACCAGGTGAACGACTTTCCATCGAACCGACAAACGCCCCGCGCCTGGGTGCCAAACCACCAATTTCCATTCCGGTCCTTCAGGAGCGAATAGACGCCGTAGGCGCTTAATTGCGTCGGGGCTTGCCGGGATGTCGATGCGTTAGCCGTGACCTCCGGGAATGGCAAGTAGGTCATGGATTGATCATGGTATCGGTATGCGCCTCCGCCGGCAGGGAACCATGAATCGTCTTTCCCGATGGTCCAATCTTTCCCGGAGCCGGAGGTATGGTTATCCGACGCGGAATAAATTTTCTTACCGTCGAAATAACTGACTCCGTATCCTCCCGTGGAAAACCAGATTCTTCCGGAAGCATCCTCCTGTATTTGTCGTACCTGGTTTTGACGCAGTCCGTCTTTCTCAGTAAACACAATCAATGATTTCCCATCGTACCGAAATGCGCCTTCGTTTGTACCGAACCAATAGTGATTCTTTCTATCCTGCATGATGGCAAGAACGCCTTTGTCAAGCTTGTCCACCCGGTTTTCCGTAAAATCCTGATCAACAGCGCTTGCAGTCGGGGCAGCAGTTTGAACTACCTGACTGGTCGAATCAATTGCCGGTTCGCTCTTTGGTCCGGCTTTCTCCATACACGAGCTGATCAAAATCAAACAGCAACTCGAAATAAAAATCCGAACACTCATCATTTCCGACACATTTTTAGCAATAAAAGATTACACAAGTGTACATTAAAAAAGTAATTGCCGGCACTTGAGGTCAAGCGGTGTAACAGACATTGCTTTAGATCATTTTCTCTGTTCATGCATTGAGACACGATTGCCATCTTCAAGTTTGTTGTCGATTGAATTGAACAAAGATGTTCTCCTTCGACTAAGGCATTTTCATTTCCGGGTGTTGGCGAACAATCAAATAGTTCAAAACCAGCACAAGTAGTTTGGGTACCATCAGCATCGTATAAAATGCCAGATAAGAAATGGTCACTTCCGGTGGCGGAGCTGCCAACATGAAGAGATGCTGTCCTGAGGCCGAATCGGGGAATACAAAGTTCTGCACATAGTTCCAGCCAAAATGAATTGCGAAAGGCAGGAGTATGGAAAAAGTTCTGGCGTACGCATAGGCCAATAGGAGTCCCATCGTAAAAGTGAACGAGAAGACGACGATCATCTGTGTCAGGTTTCCGAAGACCCCCGCGTTCATCCAATGCAGTAGCGCGAAGAGAACCGAGGAAACAACCACGGCATTTCTCCGGCCGATTCTTCGGATCAGGATATACAACAGCGCGCCTCTGCAGAGCAGCTCTTCCGTCAAGACCGTCCGGACCTGATACCAGCTCTCTTGTAATACCGAATTCAGTGTCAGGGAAGGCGCAAGCGTATAAACTTCCTTCACGAAATACATACGCAGTAAATATGCCGATACCGATACGACCACCGAAGTAATCAAGAGCCATAGGAAGTACTTCGATCGCTGCACGGTCGGAGTCAGTCCCAGAACAGCCAGGTCCTTTTTCTCCAAGAACCGAAGCAGCAACCAGGAGACCGCCAGTAAACCGATCAGTTGAAGCATTGCTTTATTCCAGAATATTGAGGTTGGAAATGACGATCACTCGCCGCTATATAACACACAGTGGTAGCGTATAAAACAATAAGCGGAGAAGCGCATCCTTGTATATACTGTTAGATAAAGCAAACAGGTCAGCATGGAAATGCATCCCATCCATTTCCATGCAATGCATTACTTCATCGAATGCAGCGCCACCCGGTTTCCTTCAGTATCCATGAAGTGGGCCATGAAACCGTTCTGACCGATGGACGTTTTGGGCATCAGAATCTTTCCTCCTGCTGTTTCCACCCGCGAAAGCGGACCGCTGAGGTCCTCGCCTCCGTTGAGGTATACGATCGTCCCTTTGTCCGATGGTTCATATCCTTCGCATTGAACGAGTCCGCCGCCTACCCCTTCCTGATCCCAGGCGATGATCCCGTAACGACCATCGGGAAACGGCATCTCGCCGATATCGGTGCCCAGTACTTTTGAATAAAATGTCTTCGCCCTTTCGAAATTCTTGACCGGTATTTCAAACCAGTTGAGTGCGTTTTTCATCGTGTCAGTTGAAATTGATTGTTGAATAGCCGAAGGCTCATGCATTGTTGGTTGATTGTCCGGCCATCATACCTGTGCCGTGGAAGTTACAAATTCATGCATTGCGAAAGAAACAAACCACAGTTACAGGTTTCAAGTTACCGTAACCGCAGAAGGACGGGGGGAGAGCAAGCAGGGCATCCTGGTTTCCGACCTCCTTCTGTACCTACGCTCCGGCACAATCGTTGGTTAGCGATCCTCATGCGCTACTTCATCGCCCTGCTCCTCCTCTGCTCTACCGTCGCCTTCGGGCGGGAACCCAGGACCCTGGAAACCGACACCGGACAGGTGGTCCTGCATTATCACCGGAACGGGCATACTTCGACGGTGGAATGGACGGACCTTACAGGTCGCTATGGCGTCAGTTACGCGCTCGATGCGAAAGGGAAAGAAATCCTGCGCTTACAGACACGGCGCTTCGCGGGACATGCAACAGTACACTTTTCCTATCATGCAAACGGATCGGTAGCGCTGGCCGAATATTCGAATGCGCCGGATGCCGGTATCCAGTGGTACCGGGCAACCTATCGCTTCGATGAATCAGGAAATCAAACAGGCATTGAAGAACAAGGACATGATAATTACGGTCCGGTGCCAAGGCCCGGGATAAGGCCATCTGAGCGGATGCCGGCACCGCGCGAAGCCTGTCAGGAGCCGGTGGTCAACACGTACTTTATCGTGAATCCGTTGGACTATCCCGTTCTGGTCCACCTGCTACCGAAGCATCCTTCACCTGCATCGAAGGACACTGCCTGCATTGTCTATCCGGCCGATACACTCAAAGGCGGAGCCTGGATCACGGGGGATGCCACCGGGGATGTAGGTGCTGTTTTAGACTGGCGGCTGACCGCCTTGAAAAACGGGAGTTTGAACATCCAACCAATCATTGTTAAAACAGAAATTCGGGTTCAGGGCTCCAGGCAACGCGACCATTTTCTGGTCCTGGGGGTCGGCCGGTGACGGAAGTCAGTATTTTTTCTGATCTTCATCAAAGCGTACGCATTCAGCCATTGATATTTTTAAAAATGTCGTTCGATTGATGATGAAAACACCTGCTTCGCGCCTGGCATTTTTACTTTTAATCCTGTTGCATCTGACCCTGGGCTTTTCGGCAATCGGTGGCGGACTTTTGCTGATGCTGGAACCCGACGGCGGGCTATTGCACATGCAACAAGGGTGGTTGCATGGATCCGTGTTTCCGAATTTCTTCCTGCCGGGACTGATGCTCACCACGGTGATCGGGATCATTCCCTTACGTGTCGCATTCGGGCTGAATAGCGGATTAAAGCGCTGCAGTCCTGGTTATATCAACGTGTACCGCTCCAGGCACTGGGCCTGGACCTGGTCACTCTACTACGGAATCATCCTGTGCGCTTGGATCGCTATCCAGCAATTGCTGACCCAATACTTCATCCTGCAGCCGGTCATCCTGCTCTCCGGGATCCTGATCATCGTCCTCACACTGACACCCTCCCTGATGCACCGCTACCACATGAACCCCAGGGAACAACTGGAAGCGGAGACCAGAGAATGAGGGTGGTACAGGGTTCCGAGTTCCGGGTTTCGGGTTGACTACTATGACCCGGAACACGAAACGCGGAACCCGGAACAATCAACCCAAATCATGCGCATTTTACTACTCATCCTCCTTCTGCTCCATGGCCTGATCCACCTGATCGGTTTCGTGCATGAGTTCCAGTTGGCAAATGTCCGACAACTGCGTGGCAAGCTATCCGTTCCCGTAGGTTCGATCGGCTTGAAGGTGTTGGGTGTACTGTGGCTTGCAACGACGGTTTTATTCCTGCTCGGCGCAGTACAAGTGTTGCGTTCACAGGAAAACTGGTCTATCCTGGTATTGATCGCGATTGCGCTTTCACAGCTACTCATCCTGCTCTACTGGAAAGATGCCAAAGCGGGCATGGCGGCGAATATCCTGCTCTTGCTCCTGGCACTGCCTGCACTTAAAGAAGTGCGCTTCAAGTCGGAGAACGAATCGTTGAAGCAGGCAATGCTCGATCAAGCAGAAATTTTCCAGCCGGATTCCAATCGGATGGGTGAACTACCAGCGCCGGTTCAAGCCTGGCTACTTTCACATGCCGGAGGCCACCTCTCCGGAAAGCGATATGTTTCGCTGAAACAGACCGGCAGTATGCGGAGCAAGACGGATGGAAAGTGGGTGCCGTTCCAGGCGGAACAGACGGTGACCTGTAATCCTGCGGCTTTCCAATGGAGTGTCCGTATGGACATGGCGCCCGGTTTGTTCGTGCTGGGTCGTGATCGGTTTGAAAACGGCAAGGGCCGAATGTTGATCAGGATGTTAGGACTGTTCAGTATCGCTGACGCGCAGGGACCGGAAACCGACCAGGGGACGCTGGTTCGTTACCTCGCGGAAATGATCTGGTACCCCTGGTTCGCTTTATCACCTGACATCCTTTGGGAAACAATCGATGAACACCGCGCAATGGCAACTCTCCGCATCCGGGGAACGGAAGGCAGCGGAGTTTTTACTTTTAACGATCAGCATCGTCCCGTAGCGTTCAATGCACAACGTTATTACGACCGAAAAGGAACCTCGACGCTCGAACATTGGCATGTGGAGATGGACCCGACTTCCTACCGGGAGTTCGATGGTGTTTCAGTTCCGACAAAAAGTGTCGTGCGTTGGGATCTGGAAGGTGGAAAATTCGAGTGGTTGCAATTGGAAGTCACGAGCATGACCATTCGGGAAAATCGTCAACCCTGATCGTGTATTCATTCACCGGCCGGTTGGTATCAGGCAGGTCTCCTTTCGCCAGGTACGCAGCGAACGATCTACACGTTGTCCGGCGCAGTCGAGAAATTCACCCTGTCCGTTCTTGCGCAGTTTTCGGGCACGGCCGTGGCGGATCTCGTCGATGAGTCGCTGCTCCAACTGTTCTTTTGAAAAATGCGCGCAACCTTCGCCAATGCCCGCGCCCAATCGGTTGTTCCAGCGGTCCATCACCGATGACATGGAATCGGGCAGATGGACCTCTTCCACTTTTCCGCTTAGATAGTCCTGATAATTACCCAACTCATGGGCTTCGCCGAGTTTCAACGCTTTCTTCCTCCCGATCGACTGCGTGAGTCGGGCCATCCAGTAAGCATGCCGGAACGCGTCCACTTCCCCTCCATCCTTATCATGATCCAGTCGCGCGTCCTGTTCCAATTTCGTTGCAAGGTCACGCGCCTCCAGCGAAATGCGGTAAGCGCGTTTCGCGACAAACAGGTGCCCGATGACCCACCGCTTTTCCGCTTTGCTGAGGCGCTTCCAGGCAGCACCGGCCTGTGCGTCGACCCGAATTTGATGCAGCAGGCAACAGAGTAGGAGCATCCCCCCAACACGCTTCATATCCCGGCAAGTTTATTTCTGCAACCCCTCATAGGCGGCGTGCAGCAGTATGGAACCATGGTTCTCCTTCTTGAAAAAGTGAAAACGCAATCGTCGCTTGTCTGCGTAGAAGGGTCGCAGCTTACGGTAGAGCGCTTTCGCGCCGCGTTCCATCACACGCCCCTCCTTCCCGACCGCGATCCTGACATCGGGCTGCGTCGCCAGGGTGACCGTCCGGTTCAGAAGGCTCTGGTTGTCCCACCACAAACTTGGGCTCACGATCAGGTACTTCGAGAACCAGTCGGGATGGGTAAACAATACTTCGGTAGCCAATAGTCCGCCGAATGATTGACCAATCAGCGTACTCGTATTATTCGTCTTATAACGGGACCGTATGTAGGGTATCACCTCTTCGCCAAGATATCGGATAAAGGCTGCCGAGCCGCCGGTGGTCGGGAAATCCTTCTTGTCTTTCTCGACGGTCGTCGGGAAGGTGAAGTCGCGCTTGCGGTCGACGTTGGCGATCCCCACAACGATTGATGGCGGACACAGGTTGAGCCAGGGAAATCCGAGGAAATACACCAGCCCGGCCATGTGAATGAAATCCTCATCCACCGAGCCGTCGAGCAGATAAATGACCGGGTAACGCACACTGTCTTGTTCGTTATAACCGGGCGGCAGGTAGATGTTCAGGGTTCGCTCCTCGTTCATCACAGTCGAGCGAATGATATCCGTGATCCCCAGCACGAACGGCTCGGTTCTCACCGGCCCGATTACAGCAGGTTGCGCTTGCAGACCGGTCAACGTCAGAAACAACAGGCAAGCGAGTACGGTCGTTCCGCGGAAGTGGTTCAGGAGAAAGATTCGTCGCAACATCATAGCGGGTCTAATTGGCCTGGTTCACCATGGCGCGAATGCGCTGTGCAATCTCATCGGCATAAAATTCAGGACCGCAGATGTGTGGATGGCGGATTTCGAAGAAAGACTTCGGCTCATGCGCATGATCGAATAATTCCCTTCCGAGTCGAAACGGGATCACTTCATCTTCCGTGCTATGGATAACCAGCAACCGTTTTGTCCATTGCCCGATCGCCACCTTGCCGCTGTATTGCTCGCGCACAAGCAGGCGCCCGATGAAGCCCATTTTCTCCGCAGCGATATCGTCGTGGGAGGAGAAAGCGCCCTCAATGACCAGAGCGTCGAGTGAGGTCGATTTCTCCGGACCGACCACGGCAGCCAGGTGACCGCCGAGCGATTGTCCGTATAAGACGAGCCTGGTACCGTTCACATCGGGACGTGATCGGACGTAGTCGACTGCCGCACGACCATCCAGCAAAACCTGTTCGCGGGTCGCCTCGCCTTCCGACATACCGAAACCTGAATAATCGAAGGCGAATACCTGGAATCCTTTTTCAACCAGTGGAACCAGTGACTGGTATTGCGACAACAAGCAACCTGCATTGCCATGAAAATGCAACAGGGTAATATCCGGTTTCATTCCGGTCGGACGGATCATCCAACCGTTCAGTTTGTGGCCTCCGGATGTGGTGAACCAGGTACTCTCCACGGTAAAGTTCCTCTTCAAGGTGTCGCCTTTACCGGAATAAAAAACCGGCTGACGACTATCCCCCTGGAATTGAACGCGTGTAGTATCCCATTTGGAACTTAGTGTTGCGCCCTTTGCGTTGATCGGGATCGTTGTGGGATGCAGATAGGTTCTGTTGAACCCACATGCGGTACAGCATAATGCGAACGTGAAAATGCCCCAACGCATCAAACTGGTTACAGGATCAACCGCGCTGGAAAAAATCATTTTGTTCTGGATTACGGTATTGGCGCATCATCCGATCCTTACCGATGTCATGGTTAACGACCCGGCGACAGCCTTGTCATTGAAGAGACTTACTTCATCCTTTTCATCCTTCAACGCGATAGTATAAAGAAGCGGTAAAAAATGTTCCGGAGTCGGAATGGCCAGATCAAACGCTTTTCCCTGGGAACGGAATTTTACCAGCGACTGGTGATCGCCTTCCAGAATGAAGCGATTCATTTTCTCACTTGCCTCCCGGGCCCAGTCATAGGCGTAATCGACCGCATTGAGCTTATCCCATGCCACCATGCCGAGATTATGCACCATGTTTCCGCTACCGATGATTATGATCCCCTTGCGGCGTAAGGACGACAACTCACGGGCCAGTTCATAGTGATACTCCGGTGTCTGGTAATGATCGAGACTCATCTGAATGACCGGCACATCCGCCTTTGGGTATAGATGCTTGATGACCGACCATGCTCCATGGTCGAGGCCCCATTTGTCGTCGAGCCCGACTTCCGTCTTCCTCACCAACGCTTTTGTCTCCCGCGCCAGTGTCGGGCTTCCTGGTGCGGGATATTGCACGTCAAACAGCGCTTTGGGAAATCCACCGAAATCGTGGATGGTAGGAGGATTGGGCATGGCGGTTACGAATGTCCCGCGAGTCTCCCAGTGCGCGGACACACACAGGATCGCACGGGGCTTGGGCAATCCGGCCGCTACGGACCGGAAACCTCGCACGAATTCATTCTCCTCGATCGCGTTCATGGGACTGCCATGTCCGAGAAAAAGTACGGGCATTTTCTCTGTTGGCGCGAATGTCTCCGCCTGTGCGCCCAATTCACCAAGTTTCATTGCTGCTGCAGTAATTGGCAGGATCGCCAGTCGTCTAAGAAATTCGGATCGGTCCATGGAACTGACCTTGCTGATTCTTTAAAGGTACGGAATCCGTTTTGGAAGCGTCATTCCAGTGTCTTATGAAAACAAACGCTGGTGGCCACCTGCGCGTATTGCCCATAGTTCGGAATCCGCTCATACCCGCATCGCGTGTAAAGGGCGATCGCTTCGGGTTGACGCTCGCCGGTCTCCAAGATGCAATTTCGATAACCGGACTCCCTGGTCCATTTTTCCAACTCCTGCAGGACGCTAACGGCTATTCGCTTGCCACGCGCTTCCGGCCGTACATACATGCGCTTCACTTCCATGGTACCGGCATCGTAGGGTTTGACCGCTCCGCAGCCTACTGCTATTTCACCGTCATAGGCTACGACCACCTGCCGGATCTGGTCGATCTTATTGAACTGCGCGAAGAACGCATGTTCCTCGCCGTCGCGCTGCCGTAACTCCGCATCGAGGAGCTGAACCAGTGACTGGAAATCCGGATTGGAGGAGTCGGTTCTAAGAAGACGGATCATACTTGACGCCGGGGAATTAGCATTGAATCAGTTCAACTTCTGCTTTTCGACCAATCGTTTCAGTAATGCGATTTGTCCCAAATGATAATGCGTATGCTCAATGAGCCCGTGAATATTCCGGAACCAGGTCCCGTATTTCTCCTCCACGAAGATCGCTTCCAACCGACTGTCGGGCAGTTCAGCGATCATACCGGCTGCTTTTTCCGCATTCGATAGCGTCTGGGCGACCAGGGCATTCCATTGCGCTGCCGATTCCAGGGGTGGGAGATCGAAGCTGAATTTATCACTCGCATTTAAAGGTTGATCTTCCAACACCGACAGCACCGCCCGGACATAATAGCCGATATGGAAAGTGAGCACCGCGATGGTGTTGAAACCGTCGAGCTTGTAGGTCGCCATGTCCAGATCGACATCCGACAATTGGTCCTTTACATTGGACCAGGTCCAGTTGCCGCCGAAGAAAACTTCGCGTAAGTGTTTGGCGGATTGTTGTGTTACGGTCATCTGCGGTGAAGATTCAATTCGGTTTTACGGCACGCGTTGCCATGAACGCCCTGAAGTACTGGTCAAAAACATGATTCCCGCCCCATCCATCCTCGAACAGATGCGTCAGGCTGAAACCTGCCTGCAACTGACCTCCCAACTGATCGGTCCAGGTGTGACCGAACAACAGGGGCTCCTGCTTCTCGATGAAAGCCTCGAGTTTCTCTTTAGGAAGGGAATGCAGGTCGGAATAGGGTTCGGCATATTTCAATTTCAGATCCTCCTCGTCGATCTGGTACGCGAGTGGATTCAGTAAGCCGGTCATGAGGATGCCGCCGGGTCGCAACACGCGGAAACATTCCTCCCAGACCGGCTGCAAGGTATCCACGAACAGGATCGAACAGGGATTGAAGATCAGGTCGAATGAATCCGGTTCGAAAACCGACAAGTTCCGCATATCCCCCTGGACGGTACGGATGCCCAGATCGTGTGCATCACTCACTCGACGATCCTGCTCCAACTGTTTGGGTGAATTATCGAAGATGGTAACCTCCGCACCGGCCGCAGCGAAAAGAGGACCCTGCTGCCCTCCTCCCGAAGCCAGGCCTAACAGCCGAAGGCCACGCAGGTCCGGAAACCAGGTACGCGGCACGGGAGTAGTCGGCGTCAGCAAGACGGACCATTCCCCCTTACGGGCCAACGCGATCTCGGCCGCTCCAACCGGGACGGTCCAGCGATCTTTCTTATCCACCTGCGCGTCCCAGGCCTTGCGGTTGTATTCGACGATATTGGTCATGATCCGATTGGATTAAGCATCTGCGACTTGGCGTCCAGTTTCGGCAGTAGGCCGGACGTTCTGGCGATGATCCGGTCACGCAGGATGTTCAGCAGTTTCTTTTTCACGAAATGTTGATGCACGATCAACCCGATCGAACGGAACGGCACCGAAGCCGAGAACGGACTGAGGTGTCGCCTTTGCTCTGGTGAAAAATCCAGGGTTGACAGGTACGGCAGCAAGGTTGAAAACTTGTTCGACTTTACAAACCGGATCAGCCCGTCAATGGATCCGGCCTTGTATTCAAAATTCAGCGTAGCGGGTTGTTTCGCGCCACCCGGATTACAAAGCTCCGCCACCTGGGTGCGCATACAGTGCCCCTCTTCCATCAGGCAGAGGTTCTTCGACTTCAATTCCTTCAAGGAAATTTTCTTTCCGGAAACGTGCTTCGCATCGTAAAACAGAAACGGCTCATCGTAGAGTTTCAGTTCGACCAGTTCCTTGTCATGCAAGGGAATGGAAACAATGCCGATATCGATCTCGCGCGATTTCAACTTTTTCCTGATCTCCTCCGTTGTTTCTTCCCGCACGACGATGTTCAGTTTCGGAAATTGCAGCGAAAACTCCTGAAGAAAGAGCGGCAACAGGAAGGGGGCAACCGTGGGGATCACCGACAGGTTGATGTCCCCGGCCACTTCTCCCTTTATCTCCCGGGCTATTTCGAACAATTGATCGATATCCTTTGAAACGATCTTCAACTGGTCGACGATCATGGCACCTTCCAACGTCAACTCGACCGGCTTTTTCTTGCGGTTGAAGATCCTGACGCCAACCTCTTCTTCGAATTTCGCGATCATCGTACTGAGCGTCGACTGACTGATGTGACACTTCTCCGCCGCCAGTTCGAAATGCCGGAATTCCGCCACCGCCAGTACATAGTGGAACTGATGAATGTTCATCTATTTTATCAATATTATGATCTAAAATATAGTTTTTATCAATCGAATGTACTGATTACTTTTACTTCACCAAACGAGCCACATCCCGATAACCGGGTTGATCCGAAATTGCCCGCTTATATTTCCTAACTTCATAGGGCAATTTCGTTCTGCTCATTTTTCACGGAACAACACAAATCAACTATGTCGAACAACGTCTCATCCCCCGTCGCTTCTCCGCACATGAACGGTGAAGCCAAATGCCCGTTCCACAACGGGACCGTTACCCATTCCGGCGCCTCTACCAACAGTCATTGGTGGCCCAATCAGTTAAACATCGGGATCCTCCACCAGCACGCCCCGGCTTCGAATCCGATGGATAAAGGATTCAACTACGCCAAAGCGTTCAAACAATTGGACTACCCGGCCCTGAAGAAAGACCTCGTCAAGCTGATGACCGATTCGCAAGACTGGTGGCCGGCCGACTGGGGTCACTACGGCGGGCTCTTCATCCGCATGGCCTGGCACAGCGCCGGCACGTATCGGATCGCCGACGGTCGCGGTGGTGGTGGAACCGGCAATCAACGCTTTGCTCCGCTCAATAGCTGGCCCGACAACGGCAACCTCGACAAAGCGCGCCGACTGCTTTGGCCGATCAAGAAAAAGTATGGCAACAAGATCTCCTGGGCGGATCTCATGATCCTGGCCGGCAACGTCGCGCTCGAGTCGATGGGTTTTAAAACCTTCGGCTTCGCGGGCGGTCGCGCCGACATCTGGCAACCGGAGGAAGACATCTACTGGGGAGCAGAAAAAGAATGGCTGGCAACAAGCGAAAAGGCCAACAGCCGCTACTCCGGCGACCGCAAACTCGACAACCCGCTGGCCGCGGTACAGATGGGGCTCATCTACGTGAACCCGGAAGGCCCCGACGGAAAACCCGATCCGGTCGCCTCCGGTCGCGACGTACGCGAGACCTTCGGTCGCATGGCGATGAACGATGAGGAAACCGTCGCACTGGTCGCTGGTGGTCACACCTTCGGTAAAGCACACGGTGCCGGCGATCCGAAACTGGTCGGACCGGAACCCGAAGCCGCACCGATCGAAGCCCAGGGCTTGGGCTGGATCAACGCACTCGGTTCGGGCAAGGGCGTTCATACCACCACCAGCGGTATCGAAGGCGCGTGGAAACCGAACCCGACGAAATGGGACAACGGCTATTTCGATATGCTGTTCGGCTACGAATGGGAACTCACCAAGAGCCCGGCCGGCGCGCACCAGTGGGTGGCGAAGAACTGCAAGCCGGAACACATGATCCCCGACGCGCACGACCCGAACAAGAAACACCCGCCGATGATGACGACCGCGGATCTCTCCCTGCGCTTCGATCCCGCCTATGAGAAGATTTCTCGCTGTTTCCACCAAGACCCGCAGGCGTTCGCCGACGCTTTCGCGCGCGCATGGTTCAAATTGACGCACCGCGACATGGGCCCGCGCGCCCGTTACCTCGGACCGGAAGTGCCGAAAGAAGAGTTGATCTGGCAGGATCCGATCCCGGCCGTCAACCATCCGCTGGTGAATGAACAGGACGTTGCCACGCTGAAGAGCAAAGTGCTTTCGTCCGGTCTTTCGGTTTCCGAACTCGTTTCGACCGCCTGGGCTTCCGCTTCGACTTTCCGCGGCTCCGACAAGCGCGGCGGCGCGAACGGCGGACGTATCCAGCTGGCACCGCAGAACACCTGGGAAGTCAATCAGCCCGAACAACTCAAAAAGGTATTGGACAAACTCGAAGCGATCCGCAAAGAGTTCAACGCTTCCGCTTCCGGCGGAAAGCAGATCTCCATCGCCGACATGATCGTACTCGCCGGTTGCGCCGGTGTGGAGAAAGCCGCGAAAGATGCCGGCCATTCGGTCACGGTGCCGTTCAGCCCGGGGCGCGGAGATGCCACCGCGGAACAAACCGATGTGGAGTCCTTCGCCGTCCTGGAACCGGAAGCCGACGGTTTCCGGAATTACCAGAAGAAACAGTATTCGGTGCCCGCCGAAGAGATGCTGCTCGACAAAGCGCACCTGCTCACCCTGAGTGCTCCCGAAATGACGGTACTCATCGGCGGATTGCGGGTACTGGGCGCCAATGCCGGCGGCTCGAAACACGGCGTGTTCACCCAACAGGTCGGTCAATTGACCAACGACTTCTTCGTGAACCTGCTCGATATGAATGTGGCCTGGAAGCCGACCGGTTCCAACTCCTATGAAGGGCGCGACAAGAAGACGGGCGACCTGAAATGGACGGGGACACGCGTCGACCTCGTCTTCGGTTCCAACTCTCAACTGCGTGCATTGGTAGAAGTATATGCCCAGGACGATGCGCAGGACAAGTTTGTCCACGACTTCGTTACCGCCTGGAACAAGGTGATGAACCTTGATCGCTTCGACCTCCATTGATCGAATTCCGTTGTACACTAAGAGCGGCCCGGTATGACCGGGCCGCTTTTTTTGTCATGAAGTAAACGCGCAACCTCCGTTGGAATACCGGCGCGCCTGACAAACGCCTGCCCTTACAGATAACTCAGCCACCACCGCTCCTTATGCGCCCGCTTGTGGCGATCGAACCACCTGCACAGCGGATAAAGGAGCAGGATGACGCTCGCCCAAATCAGGTAAACGGCCCCCAGCCCGACCCCGAACCCCTGCAGGTCGACTTCCATCCCGGTCTGTACCATGATCTCCCAGCCGAAGCCGCTCAGTTCGGCAGCCAGCATCGCCAGTCCGTGAATGAGGTACAAGTGTAGGACATAATAGAAGAACGGTACACGGCCGAAGACGCTGAAGAAATCGACGATACGGCCTTTCCACTTTTCGCTGTTGGCCAGGAAAAAGAAGGTACCGGTCAGGGTCGCCGCCAGGTACAGGAAGGAGGGCGGATACTTGCTCAGATGAAAGAACGAAAAAAGGGTGCGCCACCACTCCGGAAATGTCCGCCAGTTCGCCGGCTCGCCGTAGAAATTGGTCCAGCGGATCGCGAGGAAGCCGACCAATAGCGATACGCCGATCCCGTTGAAGAGCTTTTTCCGGTGCGTCGCCGGAACGTCTTTTCCGTAACATCTCCCAAGCCAGTACCCGAGCGACATCACGCCGATCCAGGGTACCGCGGGATAGAAGACGTGCAGTGTCATGTTGGCGCCGACCGGAAATGAAGCCGGTTCGTGCAGCATGCTCCACAAGAGATTGCCTTCGAAATGAACATTGTCCAGCAGGTTGTGGCCGGCGATGATCACCAGCGAAAGGAACAGGTTCAACGCGGCGGGCAGGTGGATGAACAGCGCGAGAAAGATCATGCTGATGCCGAGCGACCAGATCACCGCCAGGTCGTTATTGCGGTACTGCACGTCGAAATACCAGGCGAAGCAGATCACGGTCATCTCCAGGAGGATCAGCCATAGGCCGCGCTTGATCAGGAACATCGACAACTCCGCCTTTGTCATCCGCCGGCCCATGATCCAGGCCGATACGCCGGCGAGCAGGCTGAAGGTCGGCGCGCAGAAATGCGTGATCCACCGCGTGAAGAACAGCGCCGGCGTCGTATGCTCCGGGTCGGTCACGTTCAGCATACTGAAACTGCTGTAGAAGTAATCGCGCGTATGGTCGAGGGCCATGATCACCATCACCAGCCCCTTTAAAAGGTCCAGCGAGCTGATCCGGTTGCCCGGCGAGGGGGCGGGTAATTCTACTTGATCGGTCATAGTGAAAGGTCGAAAGAACGGGTCGTTTTTTTATGGTAAACGGGGCGGATCGCTCAGGGGCGATACACCCACTTCCAGGCTTTTCCGATCTCGTGATCTTCTACTTCACCCGCGTATTCGAATCCGTTCTTACGCAGGATATTGGTAGAAGCGTTTTCCTGTGGCATCGTCTTCGCGAATACTTTCAACTTCGGATCGTGCATGAGCGCCAGGCGGACCAGCTCCTTACAGATATCGGTTCCCAATCCCTGCCCTTCGAATTCCTGAAACGCCCAATAGGAAACTTCCACTTCGCCATCGACAGGCCGCCCGGTGAATGCACCTGATCCGACAGGGACTCCATCCTTCAGTGCCAGGTAACCGACCCAGGGGGCATGATAACCGATCGCTTTATAATAAGTATCCCACATATCGAACAGATTCCGGCAATGTTCGGAGGTGAATTTCAGCCGGAACACCGATGTATCTTCAGGTATGGGAATAAGCTCGAACTGCATATAAGAGGAGTACCCAATATAATCACTCCGCCCTATCCCAGCATGATACGCAGATGAAAAATATCCTGATCGAAATGTGCATCGTTCATGCGGCTGCTTCTGATTTTCCTGCATTGCACCCTTCGAATCAACCACTTTTGCTCCGTTGAAACCGCCTCACCACCTCGTCGGTTGACAAACCCGAGGCGCGTGTCGCATTGTAGGCGACCAGGTATTCCGGATGATCACGATACGCTGCCAGAAGCGCATCGGTTCGCGGATCATGAAAATCCGGTAAGAGGTAGATCAAGTCGATGAGTTCCTGCCAGTTGGTGATCTGTTGACTTGCCCTAAGGATTACCGGAATGATTCCGGGGTCTTCGCTGATCTTCCAGATCGCATGCGCGATGATGGCTTGCAGCGCCGGCTTGCTATCGTTCAAGATTCCTTTCAGTTCCGGCAGGGCCTTGACCGACCGGAGATGACCCAGTCCTCGTATTGGCCAGTCATCACCCGAATGGATTCGCCGGATGAGTTCATCCTCCGCGATCGCGCGTTCGTCGTCCGACAGACTATCCAGAAGCTGAAGCGGTGGTCCGTCTTTGCGCAGTTCCCAGGAATCCGCATTCAAATAGTTTCTTCGGAACGCATCCAAATTAGCACCTATAGAACTGAAGATTGAAGATGCAAGCAAGCTTTGGCATTGAAAATACACAGCTTTCCTTACACAGCCAATTAATCCCGTCATTTCAACACCTGGATCATCTTGTATCTTGAGTACCCGAATCAAACGATCATGGATTACCGCCTCCTCGTCGCTTTCATCTTGATGGCGAATCAAATCACGGCAACTACCTGGCAAGTCGGTCCGACTCGCTCCTACCTGTACTGCAGCCAGGTCGCACCCTTGGTGCAGGACGGCGATACGGTGGCGATCGATTTCGCGGTCTACGTCAATGATCCGCAGGTGGAATGGACCGTCAACAACCTGTATATCGTAGGTGTTGGTGGCCGACCGCGGCTTGAAGCGGGTAGCATCATCGCGAACGATGTATCCAATGGCAAGGGTATTTTTGTGACGAGCGGCGCAGGCATCACCATTGAAAACATCGAATTCGCCCTGGCACAGGTACCCGACCATAACGGTGCCGGTATCCGGCAACAAGGTCCCGACTTGCAGGTGATCAGCTGCCGCTTTGACGGGAATGAAATGGGTATCCTGGCCGGCAACATTTCCAACTGCACCACCATCATAGAATACACGGAATTCCTGAACGGCGGAAGCGCGCTCAATCCGGGCTATCAGCACAATGTGTACATCAATCACATCGACACGCTGGTGTTCCGATACAACTACAGCCACGACGCAATTGCCGAAGGACACGAATTGAAAAGCCGCGCGAATTGTAATTTCATCGAATACAACCGCATCGCCAACGAGACCAGCGTCGACAGTCGCACCATCGACCTGCCGAACGGTGGAACAAGTGTGATCGTCGGTAACATTGTGGAGCAAGGTCCCAACTCCGCCAACAGCAACCTGCTCGGCTATGGCCTGGAAGGCCTAACCAATCCGGCACCTCACGCATTATATGTAGCACACAATACGTTTGTCAACAAGAAACCGACCGGCAGTTTCATTCAACTGGCGAACGGCACCGATTCCCTTTACCTCTGCAACAACATCCTGGCCGGTGCGCATACCGGTGGCTACCTGCTTGGTACGCCGGATGTTCTTGATTCGACCGGTAACATGCTCGCTGACCTGGTTACTGATCCGGGCTTCGTCGATCCCGCCCTGTACGATTATCACCTGCAAGCCGGCTCATCTGAACGGGATCATAGCAGTCCGTTGAATAAAGTCGTACTCGGTCACTCATTGGATGCGACTCTGGAGTATGTGGATCAATGCGATCATTCGATTCGTCCATCGGACGGTATTCCGGACGCGGGCGCTTTCGAGTACAACAGCCCCGTGAGTATTGCAGGACCGGTGGTGCACCATCTATATCCCTTTCCCAACCCCTGCACCGAT
>ERZ724507.423-NODE-423-length-19272-cov-5.072748_pt1 | contig 19272 bp, 18 predicted proteins | sample MGYA00376040_ERZ724507 | MGnify/ENA primary metagenome ERZ724507 (study PRJEB28724, sample SAMN07190883) | activated sludge metagenome | isolation source: activated sludge of sewage treatment plant in Hong Hong | place: Hong Kong | collected 2016-03-17 ...
CTGAGCGGTACGAGTTGCCGCGCAATGTCGGGATCAAGCTCAATGAAAAAGACGTGACCCGCGCCAAGGAACTTCTGAACTACCAATGGTTCCAGAAGCCGGCCTGGCAGCAGGAAATCAAACGCATGCTGACGAGTGGCCTCAAGTACGAATTGGACGCGTTGGCGAATAAGGATTTCCAATATCTGACCAAGAAGTACCTTCCGCGCAAGCTGAAGGAGAAAGATTGGTTGGATTAGTGTGCGAAGGGAGCGCGATGTGATGCAGCAAGGCGGTCGAACGTGGTCGATTCAGCGATCAGTACTGCGTATCAGCGTATGCCTGCTGCTGTTGGCGCCCGCTCTCGTTACGGCGCAATCGTTACCGCCGTCTTCCAACCAGTTGAACCAACAGAATCAGCCGGGATCAAATCTGCAGGCTCCGGGCACCATTCCGATTCCCAATCCCCTCGCGCAGCAGTCGGCGATTTCATCCACGGCATCGGGAGCCAGCGCGCCACAAAGTAACACTATCCCGTCCAGCCAGGGCAAATCGTTTGGGACGATCGGCCAAGGGTTGCCGGGTATGACGAGCGGCCCGACGCTGACTGCGCCGATGGGGTCGCAGGATCCCTCCTCGCGCTACATGCGACCGACCGTGATCCCTCCGCTCTTCTGCGATCCTGCCATCAATATTCCCTGCTGAGCAGCTCTGTGCAGCGCTGGTACGTCGTGAGGCTCGCGTTCGTCGAGCATTCGCGATGTCGTGATGCCTTCGAATGTAATGTGGAAAGGCCGAACAGTTCTGGGGCTGAGGCGTTAGGCGAAGGAGTTCAAGAATTTCGCCTGACTGGCGAAGGCTCAACGCGGATGGTACCGGTCGGCGTCATGGCGCCCTGGGGATTGTCGGCGTCGAGCCAGACGTTGAAGCGGATGGTGCCGGGCTTCAGGAAACAGAGGCTGACCGATTGTAATGGCGCGATCGTGACCGTGTCCTGAATGACCCCGAACTGCTTGAACCCCTTGTCGCAGGCCAGCAACGCCGGGTCGCTGTCTTCCAGCATCCGTAAGGTGACGGGGTGTGGGTTCAGGTTTTGCCACCGGATTTCATCGCCGATCTGAGCGATCAAATGGCGCGGCGCGATTTCCGTACGGATATTGAAGTACCGAATGGCTCCCGTCAGGCGGGACGCCGAGGGTGTGCTGCACCCGAGAGTGAAACCAGCCGTGAGTACGATGAGCAGGAGTGCCAGCGCGGAACGCATGGCCGATCCTACAAAATCGACGGAGCCGTTCTCTACTCGGAATGTTACGAGGCGCAGTGGACGGAATGGTACCGGTCAACCGAATGAGCACTCCGGCGTTGTCGTAAAGAGCGACAGATTGACCGTGGAGAGCATCTTCCATGGGGCTGACCTTCGATGAGGCTCGTCATCTGCTCTCTCGCACCGGCTTCGGTGGAACGCCGGAAGAGATTCGCGCGTTCATGGCATTCGACCGGCCGGACGCCGTCAAACAGCTCCTGACCATTCCCACGCATAAGGCCTCTACTCCGCCTCCCGCTTGGATTCATCAACTTCCTCCGCTCCCCAGGCTGCGGAAGTTCTGGACTGACCGCGAGCGGAAGGCCTTTCACGAACAGCTCAAGGTACAGGGCCATGAACTCAAGGCCTGGTGGTACCGCGAACTCATCACGACGCGCCATCCGCTCTTGGAGCGCATGACCCTGTTCTGGCACAACCATTTCACGTCCAGCTTACATAAGGTCCGATGGCCGGCATTTCTGTATCAACAGAACGTGCTGTTGCGGCTCCATGCGTTGGGATCGTTTCGCACCTTGCTGCAGTCCATCGCGAAGAATCCCGCCATGCTTCTGTATCTCGACACACACACGAATCGCCGGGAGCATCCCAATGAGAATTTTGCCCGGGAATTGTTCGAACTGTTTACCCTTGGTGAAGGACACTACACCGAGCAGGACATCAAGCAGGCTGCACGCGCGTTTACCGGCTGGCACCTCGACCACCATACCGGTGCGTTTCGCATGGATCTGCGACACCATGACGAGGGGCAAAAGGAGGTATTCGGGAGGAAAGGGCATTTTGATGGAGACGATATTCTCTCGCTGACACTGGAGCAGCCTCATGTGGCCCGCTATCTTGTCAGGAAACTGTGGCGTGAGTTTATTTCCGAGCAGCCTGATGCGGTCGCAGTGGAACGTCTCGCCGACTCATTCAGACGCAACAAGTATGAGACAGTCGACCTGTTGAAGGAACTGTTCCTGACCGAGGCAGTTTGGGCGCCGGAGAATCGAGGCGCCCTGATCAAGTCTCCGGTTGAGCTCATCGTGGGGACGATGAGATTGTTCGACCTTCCCTTTGATGATGTGACGTTGCAGGTCGTGTATGGCCGCAGGCTGGGACAAGATCTCTTCGACCCTCCGAACGTCAAGGGGTGGCCGGGCGGCCTGCGATGGATTACCACATCAACCCTGTTGAGTCGCACGCAGCTGCTGCAGCGGGCAATCCGTGGCCATGAGACAGGCCACCTGCACGGCATGACGGACATGAAGCAGGCTCAGGGGGCGATGTGGCTCGCGACGGAGACAACCGAGGTAGTCCAAGCGACGCTGCTTCCCTTTGCGCCGGTGCAGCCGTTGACTGCGGGGGATGATCGCGGGCAGGCCGTGCATCACCTGGTGCTGGACCCGGTCTACCAATTGAAATGAGGCTGCCATGACAACGTGGAGCATCCATCGACGCACATTCTTGCAGGCCGCCATGGCGCTCCCGCTTCTGTGGTTGCGCCCGGGTTGGTTGTCGCTGCTCCGGGCGGCGGATACAAGTAATTTCTCGGAGCGGTCGCACAAGCGTGAGCGTATTCTGCTGCTGGTGGAGCTGCAGGGGGGAAATGACGGTCTCAACACGGTCATCCCATACGATGACGCGGCGTACTACCGGGCGAGACCGCAACTGGCAATTCCTCGTGATCAGGTTCGACAGCTCACTCCCAAACTTGGTCTCCATCCAGCCCTGTCGCCGTTGATGCCGCTGTGGGAACGCAAGGAGCTGGCGTGGCTCCAGGGGGTCGGGTATCCCAAGCCGAATCGATCCCATTTTCGTTCCATTGAAATCTGGGACACAGCCTCGGATAGCGAAGAGGTGCGAGACAAGGGATGGCTGTCTGGCCTGTTTGCACAGTACCCGTTGCCGGCCGGATTTACGGCCGAAGGCGTTCTGTTGGGCAGGGGAGACGCGGGCCCCCTGAGCGGAGGCACGACGCGCACGATGGCGCTGCATGATCCTGCACAGTTATTCCGTCAGGCCGGTGCGCTCAAACCGCTGTCTGCGTCTACGACGAATCGCGCACTCGCCCATATTCTGGAGGTTCGGCGGGAGATCTCCCAAGCGGCCATCGATGTGCAGCAGCGTGTTCAGGAGGCGCCGCCGCTCGCGATGGACTTCCCACCTCATACATTCGGGAAGCAACTGGAAGTCGCGGCCAGGCTGATCGCTGCGAAGGTGCCGGTTGCGGTCATCAAGGTCACTCACGGCAGTTTTGATACCCACGCTGGTCAACTCTCTACCCATCACCGGTTGTTGGAAGAGCTGACCCAAGGATTGATGGCGTTCCGCGCGGCAATGGAACAACGAGGACTCTGGAGTCAGGTGTTGGTGATGACCTATTCCGAGTTCGGCCGCCGGGTCGGGGAGAATGCCAGCCACGGTACTGATCATGGCACTGCAGCCCCGCATCTCTTCATGGGCGGGCGCGTCAGGGGCGGCTTGTATGGCGCACCGTGTTCGCTGACGGACCTGGAAGGCGGCGATCTGAAATATACCCTCGACTACCGCAGTCTGTATGCGACCGTGATTGAACAGTGGTGGGGCCTGCCGGCTGTATCATTCGGCGGCGGGCGTTATCCGGTGGTGGACTGCCTGACGTGAGCGGGCGGGACTTGATTTCGCGCGGAATTCTTCCTATCCTGCGGCCCTCTGAAAGGAAGGTGACGTCATGCTGAGGGAACTACTACGAACCGGTGTTGCGGTGGCGCTATTGGTGTCGGTCACATTGTTGCCCGCGTTGACGTCACGGATCCAGGCAGAAGAAGGTGGCGCGTCGAATCCCTCGTCCGTCACGCAGTCTCCGGCACCCCGCCCAGGGGCATTGCAGCAGACGCCCGCTCCGGTGGAACCGTCATTGCCGCTCCTGATGGCCGAGGGATCGAATTCCTGTGAGATCGTGTCCTGCGGCATGGGCATCAAGCAAACCTGCCAGATCACCTGCCCAGCCGATAAAACGCCGAAGTGCAGTTGCGATTGCGAGCGGAGCTTTGGTCCGATGTGTATGGATTACAAGGCGAACTGTCGCTGCGAATGAGGTAGGCTGCCTCGGCTACTCACTGTCCGGCGAAAACGATTCCGTCCCACCCACGCTCAGGCTAGGCCCTGGCACGCGGTACTGCTCTCCTGCCCAGGCTCCCAAATCGATCAGTTGGCAGCGCTCGGAACAAAACGGGCGCCAGGGATTGTCCTTCCAGGCGGTGGCCTGGTGACACTCGGGACAACGGTGCGGTGACGTCTGGATGGCGGACAAGGCTCTTACCTTGGTGCAGGTGGTATTGAGGGAGAGTCTATCACTCTCGTACCGAAGGCGGCAAACAACTCGCCGGTCAGGTAGGCCGTGTGCTCTCCATCCCGCCAGTGTTTTCGTCGCATATAATCATTGAGCAGACGACCGTGGGCAGTGCGATGAATATGCGGATGCGCCACATTCATCCGGTATCGCTCGATGGCGCCGGCCACCCGGCTGATGAAGATGATGGTCCCGTCCTGCTCCACCTGTTCCACGATGCCGACATGGGTCAGGGGATCGTTGACCAGGCCATCCCCGTTGAAGTCCCAGGTATTGTCGAAGAACACCAGGTCTCCGGCCTGTACCACCGGTCCGCGATGGAGTCGACCGTTTTTCCGGACATGATTGTAAATGAGGCCCACGCCGTTGGTCCTGCCGTCGGCTGAGCCGTCTGAGTAGAGATCAATCCCGTGGGCGAGATAGATGGCGCGTGTCACTCCGGCGCAATCGTAACTGATGCGACGGCCCTGGCTTTCGATCGTCGTGGCGCCGACCAGGTTGACGGCTGTGCGAACGATCGCCTGTTGACGAGTGTCGCTGTGGCTGGCACGGCAACAATCGGGAATGGGAGTGACCGCCTGCCGCAGTCCTTGTGACGACGGAGCGGCGCAAGCGGTGAGTGCGGAGGCGAGGGCCAGGCTACACCATGCACGTGAGAGCGTCGGCATACTCTGTAAGTATAGCGCGTCTTTGAACCATTCTCGTCAACATCATGCCAGCCCCTCACGGGCTGCTCCGCAAGCCAGTCCGGCACATAGTACATGAACGGTAAAAGTTAGCATCTCCTGCCTTGCCCGGCGTCTTGCCAAGAGCCCGATCGCCCGGCAGGGGCTGATTCAGTAGGCTGTCACGCGCCGGCACTCGAGAAGACTTGTTTGATCAAGGCCTGCGCATCCTCCTGAATCTGGAGGAGATGGGCCTGTCCCTTGAAACTCTCCGCGTAGAGTTTGTACACATCCTCCGTCCCGCTGGGGCGGGCGGCAAACCAGCCGTTGGCGGTGGTGACTTTAAGGCCGCCGATCGAGGCCTTGTTTCCCGGCGCGTCTGTCAACATGGCGATGATGGGTTCCCCCGCGAGTTCCTTACTCCGGACCTGCTGCGGTGAGAATTTTTGCAGTGCGGCCTTTTGCGCTCTCGTGGCTGGGGCATCGATGCGCTCGTAGACCGGCTCGCCCAATTGGGCCGTCAATTCGCCGTACAACTGCGCCGGATCTTTTCCGGTGACCGCCAGCATCTCCGCAGCAAGCAGGTTCATGATGATGCCGTCCTTATCGGTCACCCAGGTGGTGCCGTCACGACGAAGAAATGCCGCGCCTGCACTTTCTTCCCCGCCGAATCCCAAAGAGCCGTCGCTGAGCCCCGGCACGAACCATTTAAATCCCACTGGCACTTCAACCAGCCGGCGTTTTAATGAGCGGACCAGACGGTCGATGATACTGCTGCTGACGACGGTCTTCCCGACTGCGGCACTACTTTTCCACCCGGGGCGATGCGTGAACAGATAGGAGATCGCCGCGGCGAGGTAATGGTTAGGGTTCATCAAGCCGGCGCCTGGTGTGACGATGCCGTGGCGATCCGTGTCGGTGTCGTTGCCGAAAGCGAGGTCGAACCGGTTCTTGAGGGTGATGAGCGAGGCCATGGCATAGGGTGAGGAGCAGTCCATACGGATCTTCCCGTCCCAATCCAGCGTCATGAAGCGAAAGGTCGGATCGACCGATGCGTTGACGATCTCCAGATTCAATCCATATCGCTCCGCCAGGGGACGCCAGTACGCCACGGCGGCACCACCCAGCGGATCGACGCCCAGGCGCAGATTGGCCGCCTTGATGCGATCGAGGTCGACGACCTGCGCGAGGTCTGCGATGTAGGTCCCCGCGAAATCGTAGCGCGTGGTAGAGACCGCTCGAATGGCCTGCTCGTAGGGTATGCGTTTCACGCCCTGAAGGTTGGCCGCCAGGAGTTCATTGGCGCGGTTCTCAATGGCTTTCGTCACGTCGGTGTCGGCGGGGCCGCCGTGGGGCGGATTGTATTTGAATCCGCCGTCCTCGGGTGGATTATGCGATGGCGTGACGATGATGCCATCGGCGAAGCCAGAGGTTCGGTCGCGGTTGGTCTGAATGATCGCATGGGACATGACCGGGGTCGGCGTGTAGCCGTCGTCCTTATCCAGGCGAACCTCGACGCCGTTCGCGGCCAGCACCTCCAGCGCGCTCCGCTGGGCAGGAGCGGAGAGCGCATGGGTATCTTTGCCGACGAAGAGAGGGCCGGTCGTGCCGGCTTTGATCCGGTACTCACAGATCGCCTGAGTGATCGCGAGAATGTGCGCTTCATTGAACGTTCGTTTCAAGGATGAGCCGCGGTGACCGCTGGTGCCGAAGCTGACGCGCTGTTGAACATCGGCCGGATCCGGCGTCTCCTGGTAATAGGCCTGCTCGAGTCGGGCGAGATCAACGAACTGTTCCGGTTGTGCCGGTTGGCCGGCGAGGGGATGCTGAGCCATGGACGCCTCAATTAGGATGGATGACGGGTGGATGCTGAGTGCCGATCCGCTTGGGCTCAGTATATACAGCTCGGTCTCGATTGTCAGGCGCGCTCGGTTGCGCGGTCCTCGGCGCGGGTGTTAAGATCCGCTCACGTTAAGGAGAGGGGTTTGACCATGCCGAATATCACCTTATTGCATTCACCGACCTGCGGAGCCTGTCCTTCGGCGAAACGCCTGTGGAAGGAACTCAGGGTAAAGTATAGCTTTAGCTATCGCGAGGTCGATATCACGACCCCGGACGGCCAGGAATTGGCCAATCGACATTCAGTCCGGGCAGTGCCCGCGACCATTATCGATGGCCGGTTGACGTTCGTCGGCGTGCCGCCTCGCCAAAGCGCCGAAAAGGCGCTGCAGCTGAAGATGAAACCGCAGGGCGCGTGAGATCGGAGATATATGACCGTTCCTGATGACGATGATTTCGAGCTGCCGATTCTTCCCATGATCGACAAGGGGCCGCCGCCGGAGTGCGGCACCTGCGGCGATCCGATGAAGTTTATCGACGGCGATTGGGCCTGTGTTGATTGCAACGGTGAACTCCTGGGTCCGGAAACCGGTTAGTGGCCGGAGCGTTCACCGGTCGATATCGAATGAATACGATCAGCGAACAGGCAAGCCGTTGACCATGTCCCATTCACCGTGGCTCACTTCCGTTAGATGCTCCGCCTCGTAACCGGCCCATTCCATCCCACGCTCGAAACGCGCCTCGTTCAAGATCTCCGTGCTCTGAAATCAAAGGACCGGTTGGCTTCGCTGGCCATCATTGTTCCTTCCGATCAGTTGCGTCGCTCACTCAAGCGTCTCTTGATCCTGCAAGAGAAGCTCTCCCTCCTGAATGTGCACATCCTCTCGTTTCACCAGCTGGCTCTGCATGTGGATCGTGAACGGCGCACCGCTGAAGGCGCAGCCCCGGGACGGCAGATGGATCTGGTGTCAGATGTCTTTTTCGAGCATCTCCTGCGGCATATCGGGCAGCGCCGGATGCCACACACGGAGTCCCTCCGTCTCTCTCAGCTTCCGCACGGCGCCTGGCCGGCACTTTGGGCGAGTCTTCGCGATCTCAAGGATGCCACCGTGGATTCGGCTGTGGCCGTACGCGCGGTAGAGGAAGGGCAGTTTGCCCCGGAGGAGGGGGAAAAGCTCAAAGGATTATTTACCCTCTACGCAGCCGTTCGAGAGGGGAGCGCGGCCTTAGGCGTCGGGTCACCGGACGACTTGGCTTCGCTGGTCACTCCGTTTGTGCCTACTTCGCCATTCCTTCGCGGCCTCCATGAACTCTGGTACTACGGGTCGTACGATCTCACGCAAACTCAGCTCACGTTATTGGAATCCCTCGCTGCAACTCTTCCGGTCACGGTGTATTTTCCTGTCGATGCTCAGCCCGCCTATGGATTTGCGCGACAGTTCCTTGAACGGCATCTCTATCCGATGGCGGGAACCAGTGACGCATCGATGCTGGACTCACCGGAGCCATCTGGATCTGATGGGACAAGAGCCAATGTATCGGTTGAAGTCCGAAATGCGGCTGGGATCGACGATGAATTGACGCTGGTCTGCAAGCAGATCCTCACGTTGGTCGAAACCCACGGATATCGATTTGAGGAGATCGGCGTCGTGGGACGGACCCTCGTGCCGTATCAATCGACACTCGTGCGTCTTTTCGATCAACATCGCATTCCCTTTACGTCGACGGCCGCCGTTCCGTTGTTGCGAGAGCCGGCGATGAAAACATTGCTCCATCTGGCCAGGCTCAAGGGCAACGGTTTGCATCGTTCGGCGATGCTCGACGTCATCACCTCGCCGTGGAATCGCCGCCTGACGGCTCCGCAGGGAGGCGAACCGCCGCGACCGGACCTCTGGCGGTTAGCCGTCCATGCATTGGGAATTACGAAGGGCGAAGAGGAGTGGCGGCGCCTGGCGCAACTGGGACGCCTTGAGGCCTGGGCTGGTACCGGCGATGAGTCTTCCGAAGATCCGCTCGATGCCCTCTCGATTGATGGGCCTCAACTGCGATTGCTCTGGGACTGCGTCTCCCCCTTGATAGATGGAGTCACGGGGCTACCGGAATCCGGAGGATATGGCGGCTTAACCGATGCGTTCTGCGCGCTGGCCGAGGATCATCTTTCCATTCCCCTTGATATGTCTGATTCCATCGACGCGGCTACGCAGTCTCAAGGCATAACCGATGTCACCGAAGCACTGGTCGGGGCTCTTGCGCAACTCCGTGAGTTGGACCGGCTCGATGTCCGCATCACGTGGCAGGAATGGACGGACACGTTCGAGGGAATTCTGGAGCGGACTACCTACGCCTTGACGTCTCCGTCCCAACAGGGTGTGCAGGTGCTTGACGCCATGGCGGCGAGGGGCCTTGGCTTCCGCGCGCTGTTCGTCGTCGGCATGAACGAAAAAATGTTTCCCCGTTACATTCATGAAGACGGATTTCTACGTGACAGCCATCGTCTCGTGTTGAGTGAGACACTGGGCTACAAGATCGATCAAAAATTGCAGGGCTATGGGGAAGAAGCCTTACTGTTCGAACTGCTGCGCGCCTCGGCCCGTGAACGTCTGTACCTGTCGTATCAACGGGCGGATGCCGCCGGTCGGCCATTGGCCCCCTCGGGATATTTGGATGGCATGGGAGTGGTGCCGCATGCGGCGGACGCACAGTCCCTGTTCGCTGTGCCGCGGCGATGGAAAGATCGAACGGCGTTGCCTTTATTCATTCCGCCGCTCCTGACGCGGGAAGAACATACGGTGAGTAGCGTCTTGCACGGACGCGATGCGGCTTCCCTGTTGAATGCAGGGGGGCGTGAGGGTGAGCTGTTTGCTCATGGTCTCGCTGCGCAAGCCCTGATCGAAAGCGGCGTGCCGGCCTTGAGCGCCTACGATGGCCTGTTGACGGACGCCACCTCTCATTGGAACCGGATCCGCGAACGCGGGATTTCGCCGACCGCGCTTGAAACTTATGCGCGTTGCCCTTTTCAGTATTTCTCGGCCCAGGTGCTGGACCTCGACGCGGTACGGCAGACGGTCTCGATGGAGCTGTCACCGCCCGCTATGGGGCAACTGTGCCATGATGCGCTGCGGCTCTGTTATCTGGCGCTGATTCGCCAAGGGTGGGGGACGGCTGCAGCGTCCGCTGCGGTTGTCACCGCGGAAGTCACTCGGGCCGTCACGCAGGCGTTCACCGTCTATGCGATGACCCACGGGACCGGATATGCCCTTACCTGGCAGTTGGCCCAGGACACGGTTCGACATCTGGTCGAAGCGATGGTCAGGTTCGATTGCGAGGCCGCCGCAGCGTCAGGGTTTATTCCGGTCGAGTGCGAAATCGATGCAAAGGGTGTCCTCCCTGATGGCACAGCAGGCGAAGCCATTCCCCTGCGTGGACGATGGGATCGGCTAGACCGTCATCCGGGGTCGGGGGCGCTCCGGGTGATCGACTACAAATATCGCGCGAATGACCGGATAGACGCGAAGGATCGCCAGCTTCTGCAGGCGGCGGTGCGTGCGCAGCGGTTACAGCCTGCGCTGTACACGCTGATGGCCGTCGATGGGCCTGGCGAACAGCCTCACGGCCCTCAGCCTGAACAGGTGGAGTTTTTGTATCTCCTGCCACAGGGCATGCCGATGGTTGAGCGTGCATCGTTTCCGGCCTCTTGCTGGCAAGGTCCATCCGGTCCGATGTTGAGCCGAACGGTGCAACTCCTGGTTGATGGCATTCGGAGCGGGAGACATTTCATCGTACCGGATACGGCCCACTGCGACCATTGTGAGTTTGCGACCGCCTGCCGGAAGGCTCATCAGCCCAGCTTGTGGCGGACTCGCCGTTCCTCCCTGGCCGGTGCATTACGCGCGCTGCGCTTTGAGAAGGTGGCACGTGACTGAGCAATCGACAATCCCGGACCAGGCGGCGCGGGAAGCGGCGGCCACCACCTTCGACCGCAACGTCGTGGTGATCGCCGGAGCGGGAACGGGGAAGACCACCTTGCTGGTGAATCGGCTGTTGTATCAGCTCATGCGCCGGGCCGACCCGCTGGATCTCTCACGCATCGTAGCCCTGACCTTTACCAACAAGGCGGCTACGGAGATGAAGCTGCGGTTGCGCGAGCGGCTGCGATCCTTGGTGAGTCTCGAAGGGCGGGACAATCCGGCCACAGGGAGCGGGACGGTTTCGATCGCGGATTTACGCCTGCGTTTCGGCTGGACGACGGACGAAATTGTGGCGCGCGCTGAAGCGGCGCTGCGGGATATCGAAAAGGCGCAAATCGGGACCTTGCATAGTTTTGCCGCCCACCTGCTGCGTCTCTATCCCATTGAAGCCGGGGTCAGTCCGACGTTTCAAACCGATGAGGATGGTTCTCGCTTCGAAGAGCACTTCACCGCGGAATGGGAGCTCTGGTTGGACCGTGAGTTGGGTCTGTCGGGATCCGATCATGGGCGTTGGCGGCTGCTGTTGGCGGCCTTCAGTTTGGAAGATCTGCGGCAATTGGCCTATAGCCTGCATAGCGATCTGATCGATCTCGATGGCCTGAGGGCGCAGATCACGGAGAACGGTCTCAACCAGGTGCTGCGCGACTGGTTCGCCGAGCGGAAGGCGCAAGCCGCACGTCTACTGGCCCGCTATGACGGTCCGAAACGGCGCAAGATCGAGTCGATGCTGGCCACGATTGTTGATCTGTTCGACCTGCTGCTCGACGATGGCTTGGATGGAATCCACGCCCTTCCACCTGACTCTCACGAGTTGCTGGCCAAAGAACTTGGAAAGGCCCCGAATGGGTGGGCCGAAGAAGACTTCGAAGAGGCCGAATCACTCCAGCGGATCGCCAATCGTTTGCTCAAGGTGGATCAAGGGCTGCTCGGGCAACTGTTGGAGGTATTGGCGCCGTTTATCCGCGCAGTCAGAAAATCGTTCCTGGATACGGGCTGGCTGACCTTTGACGGATTGGTGGGCAAGGCGCGCAGTCTGCTACGGGATTATCCGATGATTCGCGAGCAGCTGAAACGGGACTACCGCGCTCTATTGGTCGATGAATTTCAGGATACCGATCCGGTGCAATATGAAATCGTGTTGTACCTGGCGGAGCGGTTAGGTGAACAATCTACATCCTGGCGGACGATCGAGCTCGAATCGGGAAAGCTGTTCATCGTCGGCGATCCTAAACAATCGATCTACGCGTTTCGGCGGGCTGACATTGAGGCCTTCGACCATGTCGTCGAGCGGCTGGAACAAGGCGGGGCTTTGCGTTGCGAGCTCGCCACCAATTTCCGGAGCCACGCGCAGGTGCTCGACCTGGTTAACGGTGTGTTCAACCGTCTCCTGGTCGCACAACCGTCGGTTCAGCCGCCGAACGTTCCATTGACCGTGCAGCCGAATCGATCAAGTCAGTTCCGCGATACCGGCGTGGAGCTTCGACTGGTGCAGTCTGAGGAGGAGGGTGACCTGGATTCGGCGGCTGCGACCAGGGTGGAAGCCGAGCATCTCGCTTCGATGATCTCCCGGTGGCTGACTCCGACCGAGCCGGGAGGCGAGGCGGCGGTGGCTGGCACCAGGCTCCGCCCGGGCCACATCGCGCTGCTGTTTCGGAAGTTGACCCAGGCCGAGGAGTACTTGGAAGCCCTTCGACGGCATGACATTCAGTACATCATCGACGGGGAGAAGCATTTCTATCGCCGGCAGGAAGTTATTGACCTGGTGAACATCCTCCGCTGCATCGAGAATCCCCACGACCGTATTGCGCTGGTCGGTGTCTTACGGTCGCCGATCGGGGGCCTGCCGGATTCCGCCTTGGTGAGTCTCCAGGAGGCTCAGGCATGGGATTATCGCGAACCAGGCCCGCTTTCGAAGTGGACGAGTCCCCATGTTGAGCCGCTCCGACGGTTGTATGCGGTACTGGCGAGGTTGCATGAAGCAGCTCCCCGTTGTCCATTGCCGCAGGTGATGGATCTGGTGTTTCAGCAGCTTCCTTTGCTCGAGCTGGCCGCGGCCTCGATTCACGGGGAACAGGCGGTGGCCAATCTGTTGAAGATACGACAGATGGCCGCGGACCTGGCTGATAGGCCGGCCCTCACCTTGAACGGGTTTGTGGAGTTGATGTTGGAGCGACTCCGTGAGCAACCGGACGAGGCGGAGAGTGCATTGTCTGAGGATACGCTGGATGCCGTGCGGGTGTTGACGATCCATAAAGCGAAAGGGTTGGAGTTCCCGTTGGTGATTTTGGCCGGGCTACACCATGGGGATGGGGCTGGTCGAGGGCCCGCGCGACCTCAGATTTGGCACGACTGGTCCACCGGCACGCAGGGACTCGATTTCGGCGGCCTCTGCACGGCGGGCGCGGTGCTGGTTGCGGAGAAGGCGCGGATACGCGAACAGGCGGAACGCCGCCGGTTGTTTTACGTCGGGATGACCCGTGCGCGGGAGTCTCTGGTGTTGTCGGGAGCGTTGCCGAAACGCCGGGTACGCGGAGCCCTCCTGGATCTTTTGGAGCAGGCCGCGGGAGCTGAGTTCAGCGGGATCGGGCAGGGTGGGCTCTCAGTGGGAGGCGTCGGCCTGCGACACACAATTCTCAAGGGCGAAGACCGTTTTCCTTCCCGGGAACGGCCGCAGCCAACGATGTTAGAAGAGAACGCCGTCGACCAGGCTCTCTGCGATCGCTGGGTGCAACGTGATCGAGTATGGGAGGAGCATCGGTCACAGTCGCTGATCATCTCGCCTTCGGATTTCATTCGAAAGCCGGCACCGCTGCCGTTCTCGACTATTGAGCCTCGGCAAGGCCGGGGTTCGACTTCTGGAACAGCCATCGGAACGATCGTGCACCGGATTCTGCAATATTGGGATTTCACCGCGGATGCCGAACGGCAGGTGGCGGCAATCAGCAGCGCATCTCTGGCCATCGAGGAACAGGAGTCGACAACCCGTCAGGCGATCGTAGCGGACGTGCAGGCCCTGCTTCACACCTTTATCCAGTCACCCGCATATGCCCGCCTCCGCCAGGCGACTGTGATCGGACGGGAGATGCCGTTTCTCATTCCCTGGCAGGATGGGCGGCAAATTTTAGAAGGCGCGATTGATATTCTTTACCGCATTGAAGGCAAACTCTGGATTGCCGACTACAAGACGGATATGATCCCGCTCGATCAGGTCACCGCCAGGGCTGACCTCTATCGTGAGCAAGCGCGATTGTACCGGGAGGCGGTCACCCAATCGCTGGGAGAACCAGTCGCTGGATTCGAATTCATTTTTCTCCGGCTGGGGGTGACGGTTCCGGTCTGAACACAAGGAGTAGGCATGAAACATCTTGGATGGATGATCATGGTGATCGTGACGATCGTCGGCTGTGCGGGTCCGCGGAAAGCGGAGGTGCGGCCGCTCCACGCGCCGACCGGAACCACCGAAGCGGTGAGCCAACAATTGGAGCAGGGCAACCAGTTGCTCAGCAAAGAGGATTGGGCTGGCGCGCGAGACGCCTATCTCGCGACGATCCAGGCTGATCAATCACTGGCAGAAGCGCACTACAATTTGGCGCTGGCCTTGGAGAAACTGGGCGAGAAAGCCGAAGCCAGGAAACATTATGTCGCTGCAGCCAATCTGGCTCCCGGCAATAAAGTCATTTGGGACGCTCCACCGCTCAGAAAATACGACAGCGAGCTGACCCTGGGAAAGAAATCCTGGATGGACGCCAATCCGAAATAGACACCTTGTGCGATGATGCTGCTCAGAGCGTCGCGGTTGAGCCGGAGTCTGAGCGAAGCGGCCGCTTGCGCTGGGAGGCGATGGCAAGGATCACGGCTCCGGCAACGATCATGGGAATGCTGAGCATCTGCCCCATGGAAATCGTCCCGATAATAAAGCCGATCTGCGCATCCGGCTCCCGAAAAAACTCCACCACAATCCGACAAAGCCCGTAGCCGACCAGAAAAGATCCGAAGACGGTTCCTGATGGCGGCAGACGGCGGGTGATCAACCACAGCACCGTAAACAGCAACAGGCCCTCCAGGAACGCTTCATAAAGCTGTGAGGGATGGCGGCAGACCATCCCGCCGGCTGGAAATACCATACACCAGTCCACATCAGTGGGGCGGCCGTACAGCTCACCGTTGATAAAGTTGCCAATTCGCCCCAGTCCGAGGCCGACCGGGGTCACACCGGCGGCCAGGTCGGCAATGGTGAGCACTGTCATGCCTTGCCGTTTTGCAAACAGGATCAGCGCTACGATGGTGCCGATCAGCCCGCCGTGGAAGGACATGCCGCCTTCCCAGACCGCGAAAATCTTCAGTGGATTCTCCAGATAATAGGACAGGTTGTAGAACAGCACATAGCCCAGCCGTCCTCCGGCAAACACGCCCACCGCCGCATAGACGATCATGTCGTAGACCTGATCCTTGTTCAGCGGAAGTTTCTGAGCCCTCGCTCGCGCTTCGATGATGAAGTAGGCGAGCGTGAGTCCGATGAGATACATCAGGCCGTACCATCGGAACTGTAATGGGCCCAATCGAAGAAATACGGGGTCGATATCCGGATAGGGAATGGCGTGTAACCAGGGCAGCATAGAAGGACTCCACATAGTTTCGCGATCTTATGTGAGCGTGCTCGACATTGCAAGGCAAGCGGCGAGCCCGCGCCAGGCAAGGCGTGAGCGGCACTCATGAAAGTTCCCTACGCACACCTGTCGCTTTTCTGAAACGGTTGTCTCCTGCTGTTGTTCACAAAACAGCACCCTTTATGAGGCGTCTCTAACGTGCAGCTCGCGAATCACACAAATCAGGCCGAACCGCACATACGCATCGTCTGGCACGCTTGATGCTGTATAGCGAGATAGCTACTCGCCAAGTCAGTGAACCATCAACCTTGTTGTACGAGAGGGAGGAAGTCACGATGTCTACCAAGGGGCGTGAAGCAGCCAAGATTGCAGCAATCATCGGTGGCGGGGCGGTGGTGGGCGCGGCGTTGGGTGTCCTGTTGGCGCCGAAGTCCGGTGCGGAGACGCGGCGCGATGTCGCCCGATATGCCAAGAAAGCGCAGCTTCAGGCAACCCGCTTCGGCCGTTCCGTTAAGACCGGCGTGTCTACCATGATGGAACGTAGTAAAGCTCTGGTGAAGAGAGACGATCACAAAGAAGCCGCTTAGCGGCAGGTGAGAAGGGGAGCCGGCCGGATACAATGTCTAGCACTGGTCTGTCCTCGTAGCGGACAGGCCGGTGCATAGCCATGAAGATCTTGATCCTGCGGCTTGACCCTCCGATACCCGGGTGTTAGATTTCGCCGCGACGCATTGTCCTCTGCGGGAGTGGTGGAATCGGCAGACACCCAGGACTTAAAATCCTGTGTCATACCAATGGCGTGCGGGTTCAAGTCCCGCCTCCCGCACCAAAAGACCGGTCAGCGGTGTTGTCTCTCCTCGACTCGTCCTCTCTGAACGCTGCTCTCCAGCCTGATTGACCAGTTCTCACACTACACGCCCTTCACTTTTTCGAGCGCATCAGTAGATTCTCGGTGATTCGGCTGATCGGAAGATATGCGCGGGACGAACGATGGATCGTGATGCAGGGGGTGTCACTGCGACGCGAGACGACGTTCCACCATCACAGCCGTGTAATGCTGGACGGGTCTGTCGATAAACGGGAAGCGGAACAGCGGTGCGCTAGAGGCCGCGCACCGAGCGAATAGGTTTTTGATAATTTTGGTCGTCGGTGCCTAGATCGTCGTGGCAGATCCGGGAGTCTGTCGACGCCTTGACCTTGTCAATGATGTTGCGGGCCACGAGTGATTCCTTCAGATGGTCCGGCGTGGGGAAGCTGTCCATCACCACGGCAGGACAGACCAGAAGGGTGCGCTCCACCACATTGTTGAGGATCACTTTGTATTTCGTATCGGCGAGTGGATCTCTTCTCGGCACAATGGCTTCCACGACATAGGGCGTTGGAAATTGCGACTCGAGAAACTCCTTGATGACTTGTACCTTCCTGCGCGCGTAATCGTCTGTCACGGTCGATGGTCCTTCCGAATTCCGCCCCTGTCGGTTTGCCGACGGCAGGGGAAGCAGCGGTTGTGGTTTCAGATCTCTTGTGGCACAGTGCCGTCCCGTAGAGTGCTGATATTAAGAGAAAAACCGACTGAAAACCAGAGGCTGGTCCCGGCCGGTCGCAAATCGCTGCGATCTTCTCACGACTTCACAGCGAATGACCGGGCGGAGCCAGGGTCTGTTGTGGCGTCTGATATACTTGCCATAGTTAACCATGGCATCGTGTCCATGCTGAGCTCCGGTGGGAATTTTGTAGATGGTTCACCGCATCGCTGAGGTCACTGTGCAGGAAAACGACGGTTCTGGAGCGGCAGGCGATCCGGCGGCACCATCCACACCTGTTTCATCCCTCGCACAGATCTCGAAAGACTCAGATGGGGCCCGTTGCCCGGTTCAGAAGTGTGACGGCCGCATGAAGGTGTGCGCCGGCGAGTACGATAGCCGCAGCGGGTTGGAATCTCTGGTCTGCACGACATGTAAGCACCGGGGATTGCGTTCGCGCGAGGGCATCATCCCATTGTTTCGGGGAGGGCACGAATTCAAATTCAGTTACGGGCCTTCCACGCGCACGGTCACCGTGGTATTGAGTTCCGCAGCGGTGAATTTGTGGGGCACACACGGGGTGAATGAGGAACAATTGGCGAAGCTTGCGGCAGAATGGACGCTTCTATGCGGTAATACGAAGAAACCGGTGCAATTAGGAATTCCGTCTGAAGAATTCGCCGACTTCTATCTCTACTTCTGCAGAAAGTAACGCCAGTTTAGCATCCAGCGTAGTCACCTCCACCGCAGCTCATTCTCCTACAGTTTTTTCGAATAGCCTGAGGCGGGTGCTGCACGTCGGTTCATCTATCACCATTTCCCCAGCCAATTTCTGCATCCCGCATAATACGACGCAATCGCAATAGCCAGGACGAAGAGGACCTGCATGACGTGTTGGACCAACACGCTGGGGTCAATGGTCCGTGTCACAAAAAGCAGGCCGGCGGCGATGAGGGTCACGACGAAGGTGGTTCGCTTGGGGCAGAGGCTGCCGTCGCGTTTGCTTTGCGCGGCAAGGACGATCCAGACGCAGGCCCAGCCGATCGCCCCCACGACGAGAGCCGCGGCCAGATCCGTCATGCCGACCATCAAACTGCTGAAGCCCAATTCCATTTTCGGGCGGCGAGGCAACTCGATACGGATGCGGTAGAGTTCGCCGACCGACAGCGCCAGCCAGATCAGCAGAATGCCGAGCACAAAACTCCCGCGGCCCATTTCTTCCGAGAACAAGCGTTTCCGCGGCGCAGCTCCCGGGGAGGATTTCAGGGGAAAGCCTTCAAAGTGCGGGGTAAAGTCGTACCCGCATTCGCAATACTGCGCCGCATCGGGGTTTGCCAGGAGGCAGCGGGGACATTCAAGCGGAATGGGTTTGCTCATTTGGGATCGGCTTCATGGTAAAATCGCGCGCCCTGCCTCCGGCCAATGATGGAGGCTTCACGAGGTCTGTATGCAGGCATCAACTCCATCGTTCCGATTCGCATGTTTCGGGGCCCTGTTTGCGGCGGCGGCCGTAGCAGCCGGCGCGTTCGGCGCCCACGCGCTGAAATCGATTTTGGATCCGGCCATGCTGACTGTATATGAAACGGCGGCGCGCTACCAAATGTACCATGCTCTCGGCCTCTTTGTCGTAGCCTGGCTGAGTCGCGAGACGCATAGTCCACTGGCGATCAAGGCTGGTTGGTTGTTCTGCGCCGGGATCCTCCTGTTCAGCGGAAGTTTGTATCTTGTGGCGCTGGCAGGAATCAAATGGATGGGCGCACTGACGCCCTTGGGCGGGGTGTCGTTTATCAGCGGATGGGCTTGTGTCGCCTGGACCGCCTGGCGAGCGGGCCGCCCTTAGTGATGTTGACGACGCGGTGACGTCGGTTTGCCGCCATCGTTGAAGCAGGTGGCAGTGCGTTTGCCGGTGATTGATCCCCATCCCCCAGCCGAATTGACGAAGGTGCCTTCCAACCGTTGTCCCTCTCCCGAAAAGAGCAGACTGTCTTCCTGCACACCGGCCCTGGTTTCCCATCGCAGATAGACGCTGTCGCCGAGGACGATGATTTCCGCTGGAC
>ERZ724507.427-NODE-427-length-19152-cov-8.058281_pt1 | contig 19152 bp, 18 predicted proteins | sample MGYA00376040_ERZ724507 | MGnify/ENA primary metagenome ERZ724507 (study PRJEB28724, sample SAMN07190883) | activated sludge metagenome | isolation source: activated sludge of sewage treatment plant in Hong Hong | place: Hong Kong | collected 2016-03-17 ...
CGGCGGTGCCGAAGGAGAGGATGCTGCTGCCGGGGTAGAAGTGGTTGAGCGGCTTCTTCTCGATGGGGTCGATGCAGAAGCCGGACGAGCGGCCGTAGGTGGTGAGCTGCATGGCGCCAATGACCATCTGGCGCACGAAACAGGCGCCGCGCTGACCTTCGTGCAGCTTGCAGTCGCGCGGGCAGAGGTCGCATTGCACGCGGCCGTCGGGCAGGGCGTGCCACCAGCGGCCGGGGAAAAGGGTTTCCGGGGTGTTCATGATGTTGGTTCTTTCCATTTTCTGACGGTGTAGCGTTCGAGGCGGACATCCGGCCCCCAGTAGTTCGCCGGCAGCCCCGCCTTTTGCTTTAGACGGGCCATGAAGTCGGCAGGTTCAGGCAGTTGTTCCCAGACTTGCGGCAGGAAAGTCGAGCGCCGGTTGCCGGCGCTGAAGATCACCCCGTCGATGTTCGGGCGCAACTGGGCGAGGGCGTCGGCTTCGTCGCGGAACGCCAGCGGTTCCGGCGGCGTCAGCAGCGAGACCTCGACGCGGGTGAGCGGCCATTCGTCGGCGCTCAGCGGTTCGAAGCGCGGGTCGCGGAAGGCGGCGCTGCGGGCGTTTTCCTGGACGTCCTGCACCAGCGGGCGCCAGGCTTCGAGGCTTCCGATGCAGCCGCGCAGGTCGCCGTGTTTTGTGAGGGTGACGAAGGTGGCGCCCATTTTTGCCAGTTCCGGCAGGTCGACCGCAACCGGTGCGGCGGGCAGGCCGAAACGGGCGGCGATGGCGTTGCGCGCCAGCGTCAGCAGGGTGGTGCCGAGGTCAGGCATCGCCCGCCTCCGTGAAGCTGAAGGCGGCGTAGCCGACGACGCGCTGTTTGTCGCCGGCGGTGTCTCCCGAATTGCAGCGGTGGATCAGCTGCGGCACCAGGCCGCGCTGGCGGGCGGCGAGCAGCAGGCCGTTGACCGGGTAGGCGCCGCAGGCCTGCTCGGGGCGGATGTGGGTGTCGAGCTGCAGGATGTGCTGGCAGGTATCGCGGTCGACCTGGTTGGCGGTGGCGTAGGGCAGGAAGTGCGAGAGGTCGGAACTGATGACGATCAGCGTTTCCGGCCCGCCCCACAGCAGGTCGAGCACTTCGGCGACGGCCTGCGGCGCGGCGTGGCCGACGGCGAGCGGCACCAGCGTGAAGTCGTCGAGCGCGCGCTGCAGGAAGGGCAGATGCACCTCCAGCGAGTGTTCCTCGGCGTGTGCCCGGTCGCTGAAGACGATCTGCGGCAGCGCGGCGAGGCGTGCGATGGCAGCGCCGTCGAGCGGGATGGCGCCGAGCGGTGTGGCGAAGGCATCGGTTTTCGGTACGGCGATGCCGTCGACCGCAACCCGATGGGTCGGGCCGAGCAGGACCACGCGGCAGATCGTCGATTGCCACGGGGCCAGCGCCGCATACGCCATGGCAGCGGTCGACCCGGAGTAGACGTAACCGGCGTGCGGCACGATCAGCGCCTTGGGTTGCAATGCTTCGGTTGTCGGCGCCGCGGCCAGCAGCTGGTCGACGGTGGCGGCGAGTACGGCCGGGCTGCCGGGATAGAACATGCCGGCGACGGCGGGAGAACGGGTGATTGTCACGCTTGACTCCTCAAACGAGCAATAATCCAAGGGCCATGCCACCGCCGATGGCGAGCAGGCCGGGCAGCGCATGGCGGGCCAGTTGGCCGCCGCCGATGCTGACGACGAGGCCGATCTTGAACGTCAGGTTGGCCATCAGCGCCAGCGTCACCGCAATCACGGTGTCGGCGGCCGGTATTTTTTCGAGGTTGTACAGATGCAACGCGGACAGCACGCTGGCATCGGCGTCGGTTAGGCCGGAAGCCAGCGCGACGATGTAGAGGCCCCGGTTGCCGGCGATATCCTGCAACCAGGCCGAGGCGAGCAGCACGAGCGCGTAGAGCAGGCCGAAGGAAACCGCGGTCTTGAGTTCGGTCGGGTTCTTGACCGTGGGCATCGGCAGTTCGCTGCCGGCGTTGAGTGTCCTCCAGCCATGGAGCGTGAGCGCCAGCCCGGGCACCAGGCCGCAGGCGAAGACCACGGCAATCTCCCCCACCAGTGTCGGCGCCACGACCCCGGCGACGATGCCGAGACGAATCATGACCATCAGGTTGGCGATCAGGATCACGATCGCCGCCATGCGCACCAGATGGATATGGTCACGCGCGTGGCGCGAGAACATCATGGTCGTCGCCGTGCTCGACGCCAGGCCGCCGAAGATGCCGAGAAGCGCCGCGCCGTGCCGGGTGCCGATGATGCGCAAGGCAAGGTAGCCGGCAAGGGCGAGGCCGGAAATGAGTACGACCATCCACCAGATCTGGCGTGGATTGAGGGCGCCGTAGGGTCCGTAATCCTGGCTCGGGAGAATGGGCAGGACGACCAGCGACAGGACGGCGAACTGGAGGATGGAATTGATGTCCCTCGGCGTCATCCGGCGGCTGAAGCGGCTGAGTTCCGTTTTGAAGTAGAGCAGTACGGTCGTCGCGATGGCGAGCATGACGGCCAGCGTCGCGTAGCCGAGCCAGACCGCCGCGCCGAGTCCATAGGTGACGATGATCGCCGCTTCGGTGGTGAAGCCGCGATACTGTTCTTCCTGGCGCGCCGAAAAATTGGAGGCGATCATCGCGCCGGCAACGACCAGCAGGCCGGTTACCAACACCGCCGGGCCGCCGGTCTTGTCGCTGAGCAAGGCGAACAGACAGCCGAGCATGGAAACGAGGGCGAAGGTACGCAGGCCGGCCGCCGACTCCGGGCGGCGCTCGCGCTCCATGCCGACCAGCAGCCCGATCCCCAGTGCCGTGGCGAAGGCCTGGACGGGCCCGGCCAGTTCGGGATCGACGAAGCTCATGGTTTTCCTCCTGCTCTGCTTTATTCAGTAAAATTAGTCCATGCCACGCCATTTCGCAATCGTTCCCGCTGCCGGAAGCGGATCGCGCTTCGGCTCGGAGAAGCCGAAACAGTACTTGAGCCTGCTCGGGCGTCCTCTGCTCCACCATACGCTGGCGGCGCTGGTGGCCTGTCCCGAAATCGACCGGGTCTGGGTTGTGCTGTCGCCGGAAGATGGCGAATGGGACCGTTACGACTGGTCCGAACTTGGCCCCAAGCTGGAAACCCTGCGCTGCGGCGGCACGACGCGGGCCGACAGCGTCGGCAACGGACTGCGGGCGGCGGCCATGGTGGCGGCCGACGATGACTGGATCCTGGTGCACGACGCGGTTCGCCCTTGCCTGAGCCGGGAAATGCTCGCGACGCTGTTGGGCGAACTGGCGGATGACACGGTTGGCGGCATCCTCGCCGTTCCGGTCGCCGATACCCTGAAACGTGCCGACGGCGAGCAGCGCGTCGCCGCCACCGAGGCGCGCGACGGCCTGTGGCAGGCGCAGACGCCGCAGATGTTCCGTTACGGGGTTCTCAAGGAAGCACTGGAGAAGTGCCGCGCTGTTACCGACGAATCCGGCGCGATCGAGGCGCTCGGTCTCCGGCCGCGCCTGGTGCCTGCCGACGCGACCAATCTCAAGGTGACTTACCCCGCCGATCTGGTCATGGCGGCGCTGATCCTCAGGGGGCGAAAATGAATTTCCGGGTCGGGCAAGGCTACGACGTGCATCGACTGGTCGCCGGCCGCAAGCTGATCCTCGGCGGTGTCGAGATTCCCCATGAAACCGGCCTGCTCGGGCATTCGGACGCCGATGCGCTGCTGCATGCGATTACCGATGCCTTGCTTGGCGCCGTCGCGCTGGGTGACATCGGCCGCCATTTTCCCGACAGCGAACCGCGCTACCAGGGCGCCGACAGCCGCGTCCTGCTGCGTGCCGCCGTCGCCCTGCTGGCCGGGAAGGGCTGGCGACCAGTGAACGTCGACGCGACGATCATCGCCCAGCGGCCGAAGCTGGCGCCGCACGCGGTCGCGATGGTGGCGAATGTCGCGGTCGACCTCGGAATTCCGCCCGATTCCGTGAATATCAAGGGCAAGACCAACGAGAATCTTGGCTACCTCGGGCGTCAGGAAGCGATTGAGGCACAGGCCGTGGTGCTCGTCGAACGTGCGCCCTGAGAGCGGCCAGCAGCCCAGGGCGCGGCCCGAGCAGGCCCGTGTCTTCTTCGCCCTGTGGCCGCCACCGGAATCCGCCCGGCAACTGGCGGAGGTCGCCGATTCCTTCGCCACAAGGGCCGGCGGACGGGTGACAAGCCAGGAAAGCATCCACTTGACCCTGGCCTTCATTGGCGACGTGCCGGTCGAGCGCCTGCCGGATCTCGAGCGCGCGGCGCGCGAGGTGGGCGGCGAAGCCTTCGCCCTGACGCTGGACCGCTTCGGCCTCTGGCGGCACAACCGGATTTTCTGGGCAGGTTGCAGTGTTCTGCCACCGGCGCTCGCCGAGCTGTCGGCTGCCCTCGGCGCCGCATTGCCGGCGGCCGGCTTCGCCGTGGCCGATGCGTGGCGAACCTTCACCCCGCATGTCACGCTGGTGCGCAAGATGGTCGCGCTCGATGCCGCATTGCCGGAGTGCGAACCGGTCGCCTGGAACAACCGGCGGTTCGTTCTGGCGCGCTCGACACTGTCGGTGGAAGGTTCGTCCTATCGAACCATCGCCGAATTCCCGCTGCTCGCCGGCGCTGGATGAGCCAGGAACGCGACCGTTTCCTTGCGTCTGCCGGCTACCTCATGAATTGCAAGGGGCCACCATCCTGCGGTTTGATCTCTTCCTTGAAGCGACCCATGATGCGTGCCTGCATGGCGGTGGGCAAGGGCGCGAAGCCCGTGCCGGTGATGATGTCGTCGCCTTTCATGAACGCCCAGTAAAAGAAGCTGAGGGTCTGCGATACGCTGGCGGCGGTCTTTGGTGCCCGATCGACGATAACGAAAGTGGCGTGCGTGATCGGCCAGGTTGTGCTGCCCGGCATGTTGAGCAGCGACGCGTATTCATCGGCCGTCAGATTCATCGTGGACGCCTTGACTGCGGCTTTGAGGCCGGCCTCCGAAGGCGCAACGAACTTGCCTTGACGGTTTTCCAGCAGAACCGGATTGAGCTTGTCGCGCGCCACGCGGTCCAGCGAGACATAGGTGATCGCCCCGCGTGCAACCTTCATGGCTTCGACGACGCCATCGTTGCCGCGCGCCTTGGTCACCGTCCCTGGCCAGGACACGGTGTTGCCGCTCCCGATCGAGCGTGACCAGTTTTCACTGACCACGGAAAGGTAGCTCGTGAACGCTTCGGTGGTTCCCGAACTGTCTTCGCGCACGATGCGGGTGATGGCAACCTTGGGCAGGTCGGTCCCGGGATTCAGTTCGGCGATGCGTGTATCGTTCCATTCAGTAATCCGTCCGGCAAAGATGTCGGCGAGCACGGAACCAGTCAACCGCAGTTGTCCCGAGTTGCCGGGGCGGAAACCGACCACCGGCACGATCCCGCCGATGACGGTGGGAAACTGGAACAGGTTGTTGCGCTTGATCTCCTCGCGCGAAACGGCGACATCACTGGCGCCGAAATCGACCTCCCTGGCGATGATGCGCTTGACGCCATCGCCCGAACCCACTGCCTGATAGGTCACCGGAATCGCTTTTTCCTTTGTGAAGCTCTGCCCCCAGGATGTGTAAATTGCCGCCGGAAAAGTCGCTCCGGCACCGCGAATGCTTGCCGCATTGCCCTGCTGCGCTTGGACCATGCTGCACTGGACAAGTCCGAACAAGATTAACGCGATGCGTCCGATCGACATGAAATCTCCCCTGATGACAATGGTTCAAGAATTTGGAAAGGATTGGCCGACGCCATGGCGTCAGCGCGGCATCGGACAAAAGGATAGCATGCGTCGCCCGGCGCTGTCCTTGCAAATGGGGTTCGGCAAGTGACCGAATACGGTGGGGGCAGAAGGCGCGACGACAGATCAGATGCTTGCGCGCCCAATCACCAGTCGCGCCAGCAGTCCGCCACCGGGATTGGGCAGCAGTTCCAGCCTTCCGTCATGCAGGCGGGCGATGCGGTCGACGATGGCCAGGCCGAGGCCGGTGCCGGTGGCGTTGCTGCGGGCGACTTCCAGCCGCGTGAAGGGGCGCTTGAGGCGCTCGGTTTCGCTCGCCGGAATGCCGGCGCCGCGATCGCCAACTTCGATCCATGTTTCTCCCGCCTGCCTGGACATGCTCACCGAAATCTCGCCACCTCCGTATTTCACCGCGTTATCGATCAGGTTGCCGATCGCCCGGGTCAGGGCGCGCGGGCGCACCGGCAGTTCGGGAAGATCGTCGGTGGTCAACCGGATCGGCTGCCCGCGCTGTCGCTGGCGCTCAACCGCGCTGGCGAGCAGGGTGCCAAGGTCGGTTGCAACGGCTGCTTCACCGAGATCGGTGCGCGCGTAATCCATGAACTGGGCGATGACGGCTTCCATCTGTTCGATGTCGGCGACGACGGCCTGGCGCGCGGCCTCGTCGGCAACGCTCATTTCGGCCTCGAGGCGCAAGCGGGTGAGCGGGGTGCGCAGGTCGTGCGAGATGCCGGCGAGGACTTCCGAACGATCCTTTTCGTGACGCTGCAGGTCGGCGGCCATGGCATTGAAGGCGCCGGCCAGCAGCCGCATCTCCTCGGCACCGGATTCCGGGAGCGGCGTCGGATTCAGGCCGCGCCCGACGGCCTTGGCCGAGATGGCCAGGGCCTTGAGCGGGCGGCTGATGCGCGAGGCGATCAGCCAGGCGACGGCCAGCGCCAGTACCAGCGCCAGCAGGCCCCAGAGCAGCCAGTGACCGGCGACACTGCGCATGGCGCGTTCGCGCGGCAGGATCAGCCAGTATTCTTCCTCGTCATGGTCATCGAGGCGAAAGCTGACCCAAAAGCCGGCGACGCCATCGACTTCGGCGGCGACCCGCGTGTGCGGCCCGAGGCGGGTGGACAGTTCGCGCTGAATCAGGTGGTGGAAGCGCGAGTCGGGCATCGGTTCGAGACGGTCGTCGGCTTCCGCCGGCAGCAGCCGGATACCCTCGCGGGTCGATAGTTCGTTGAACAGTTCCGGACGCTTTTCCGGGGCGGCGGCGAAAAGCGCTGCCCGGATCAGGTTGACCGCGGAAGCGGCGAGCTGCGCCGTTTCCCTGGCGCGCGGCTCGGCTTCGATGTAGCGGAACAGACTCAGCCAGGCGGTGGTCGTCAGGATGACAAGGGTTGCCAGCAAGAGGAAGGTGCGCGCCAGCAGCGTGCGCGGAATCATTGCCGCTCGGCGCCGTCCGGCACGAAGACATAACCGAATCCCCAGACCGTCTGCAAATAGCGCGGCTGGGTGGGATCGCTTTCGATCATCTTGCGCAGGCGCGAGACCTGGACGTCGATAGCGCGGTCGAACGGCCCCTGCTCACGGCCGCGGGCGAGCGCCATCAGCTTGTCACGGGAGAGCGGCTGGCGCGGATGCTGCAGCAGCACCTTGAGCACGGCAAATTCGCCGGTCGTCAGTGGCAACAGTTCGTCGCCGCGCTTGAGCGCGCGTGCGGCGAAGTCGACCTCGACATTGCCGAAGCGGACCGCCGGCTCGTCAGCCTGGGGTGTCCCGGGTGGCGTCGATGACTGGCGGCGCAACACGGCATGGACGCGGGCGAGCAGTTCGCGCGGGTTGAACGGTTTGGGCAGATAGTCGTCGGCGCCCATTTCGAGTCCGACGATGCGGTCGACCTCTTCGCCCTTTGCAGTCAGCATGATGATCGGCGTCGTGTCGCCGGTGCCGCGCAACCGCCGGCAGATCGTCAAGCCATCCTCGCCGGGCAGCATCAGGTCAAGGATGATCAGGTCGAAATGCTCGCGTGTCCGCAACTTGTCCATCTGCGGCGCATCGCCGACGGCCCTGACCTCAAGGCCCTGCTCGCCGAGGTAGCGGACCAGCAGGTCGCGCAGGCGGCTGTCGTCATCGACGACGAGGAGGCGCTGTTGTCTGTCGTTCATGGGGCGAAGGATAATCCGGCGGTCAGGGTTGGCATGCGGCCAATGGTAACAAGCTTTTTCAGCGGCGAAGCCGGAAACAAGTTGTTACAAAGCGGCCTGCAAAGCTGCTCGATGCCTTGCCCAAGCAATGCAAAAATGAAACCGGTGCAACGAAGAAGATCATGATGATGTCTGTCTGGCGAAGGATGGCGCGTTTGCTGCTCGTGTTGTCAGCCTTTTCGGCTGTAGCGGGAGCCGCGCACGCACAGATGCCGCCTGACCAGCGCCGCCAGATGCGTCAGGAAATGCGTGAGCAGTGGCGGCAGATGCCGCAGGGCGACCGCCAGCGGTTCCGTGATGACCGCCGTGAGCAGTGGCGGCAGATGCCGCAGGATGACCGGCAGCGGATGCGCGATGAAATGCGTGGTTATGGTCCTCCGCCTGGGCATGGTGGTGGCGGTCGTGGGCAGCGAGGTGGGTGGCGCTGAGCTGAAGCGGCGAGGTTGCCGGTGGCGTGTAATGACGCTGCTCCGTTAAAATGCCGGGGATGAAGATACTGGCCATCGAGACATCGACGGATTTCGGCACCTGCGCATTTTGGCAGGACGGCGTGCTCGAGCAGCGGATCTGTCCGTCCGGCCGCCCGCATTCCGAAACCCTGCTGCCGCTGCTCAGGGATCTGATGGCCGACGCGGGAATCGGCTTCAATCAACTCGACGGGATTGCCTTTGGTGCCGGACCAGGCGCGTTTACCGGCTTGCGCATTGCCTGCGCCGTCGCCCAAGGGGTGGCGGTCGGCGCCGACCTGCCGCTGGTGCCGGTCTGCGGACTCGAGGCGATGGCGGAAACCGTTGGTGAAGGCCGCGTTGTCAGCCTGCTCGACGCGCGCATGGGCGAGGTCTATCTGGCGGCCTACGAACTGCGCGCCGCCGCCCACGAACTGCTCGGGGGGATTCGCCTTGGGATGTCCAGCATGCTCGAACTGCCGGTTGGGGAAGGGTGGGTCGCCTGCGGCAACGCACCGGCGGCGTATCCGGCCCTTGCAGGGCGCTTGCTGGATGCCGGAATTCGCCTGCTGCCAGGGATCCTGCCGCAGGCTGACGCGATTGCGCGACTGGCCGTGCTCCACTTGCAGCGTGGCGGTGGCATCGACCCGGCGCTGGCGGCACCACTCTATGTCCGCGACAAGGTTGCCAGGACGATCGACGAGCGCCTCGGCAGCGGGGGCAAGGCGTGACCCAGGCACGGCACCCTGAAATATTCCGGATGACTGCGGACGATCTTGACGCCGTGGTCGCGCTCGAGGCTTCATTGCAGGATTTTCCGTGGTCGCGTGGCAATTTTGCCGATTCGCTCGCGGCCGGCCACGAGATGCAGGTTCTCAGGCTGGGCGGCGATGTCGTCGGCTTTTCCGTGGTCGTGTCCATCGTCGACGAGGCGCATCTGCTGGTCATCGGCGTCGACCGGCGCCATCATCGGCACGGACATGGCGCCCGCCTGCTGCGGCAGGTCATCGATACCGCGCGCGCTGACGGCGCGGCGAGATTGCTGCTGGAAGTGCGGCCGGCGAACACGCAGGCGATCGCCTTCTATCAAAGTTTCGGCTTTGCGCAGATCGGCGTGCGGCGTGGCTATTATCCGTCGGTCGCCGGGCGCGAGGATGCGCTGGTATTTAAAATGGAACTGTGATGAATCTGACCCGCGAACAAATGTTGGCCGAAATGGGAATTACGCCCATCTGGCGCCAGCGCGCCGCGGCCCCGGCAGGCTTGCCAGGGGAACAGGTGGCCGCAGTGCCAGTGGCGACCGCCGCACCCGTCGCCAAGGCGGCCCCGGCAAGGGAGGCGGTTGCGGTCGACGCCCTGGATTGGCCAGAATTGGCCGCCCGTGTCGCCGCCTGCAAGGCCTGTCCGCTCTGCGAGCAGCGCAGGCAGGCGGTACTCGGCGTCGGCGATCTTGACCCGGACTGGTTGTTCGTCGGCGAGGGTCCTGGCGCCGAGGAGGACGTCAAGGGCGAACCCTTCGTCGGCCAGGCCGGAAAACTCCTCGACAACATGCTTGCGGCGCTCGGCATCGCCCGTGGCAACAAGGTATACATCGGCAATGCCATCAAGTGCCGGCCACCTGGCAACCGCACGCCGGAGGCCGCGGAGATGGCTGCGTGCCGCCCGTGGCTGGAGCGCCAGATCGCCTTGTTGCGGCCGCGGGTGATCGTCCTGCTGGGCAAGGCAGCAGTGCATTCGCTGCTGCACGATGACAAGTCGCTCGCTTCGTTGCGCGGCAGGCGTTTCGAATATCAGGGCATTCCGGTGATTGTCACCTACCACCCGGCCTACCTGCTGCGCAATCTCCCGGAAAAGGCCAAGGCCTGGGAAGACCTACTCTTCGCACGGCGCTGTCTGCGCGAGTCCATGGCTGCCGGCAGCGGGGAACTCTCTTTCTAGACCTGTTGCCTAGCCTAGTGGTGGGCGCTGTCGTCGAGGTGGCGGACGTCATCATTTTCGCGCTGGTTGGCGAGATGGCGCTGGCGGATCACGTACATCAGCCCGCTGACGCAAAGCCCGAACAGGGTAACCACGATGTAGATCGATACATCCATGCGGATCATCAGGTAGTACAGGCCGGTCATGATCAGGATGGATAAATTCTCGTTGAAATTCTGCACGGCGATCGAGTGTCCGGCACCCATCAGGATGTGTCCGCGGTGCTGGAGCAGCGCGTTCATCGGAACGACGAAGAATCCCGAGAGGGCACCGATGAGTATCAGCAGCGGCACGGCCAGCCAGACCTCGCGCACGAAGTTCATGGTCAGCACGATCAGGCCCATGGCAATGCCCAGCGGAATGACCCGGACCGACTTGCGCAAGGTAATGAATTTTGCCGCGACGACGGCGCCGATCGCCACGCCGACGGCGACGACACCCTGGAGCATCGAGGACTTTGACAGGTCGAGCCCGAGCGCGACCTCCGACCATTTGATCACTATGAATTGCAGCGTCGCGCCGGCACCCCAGAAGAGCGTGGTGACGGCCAGCGAGATCTGTCCCAGGCGGTCGCGCCAGAGCAGGCTGAAGCAATGCTTGAACTCGTGGGCCAGATAGTAAGGGTTCTTCTTCAGCGGCTTGTGATCGACGCCGGTGTCGGGCACGTAGAGGTTGAAAAGCGAGGCGATCACATAGAGGACGCCGACGATCGAGATCGACATCTTGACCGGGGTATCGATCCCGGTATCGATCAGCGGCACATCGAACGACAGCAGCATCTGGGCGATATCGGGCTTGATCAGCATGCCACCGATAACGACGCCAAGGATGATGGCGCCGACGGTCAGGCCCTCGATCCAGCCGTTGGCGACGACCAGCAGGCGGTGCGGCAGGTATTCGGTGAGGATGCCGTACTTGGCCGGCGAGTAGGCGGCGGCCCCGAGGCCGACCACGGCATAGGCGACCAGCGGGTGGGCGCCGAAGAACATCATGCTACACCCGGCGATCTTGATTGCGTTGCTGATGAACATCACGCGCCACTTCGGCATCGAGTCGGCAAAGGCGCCGACGAACGCGGCGAGCGCCACGTAGGAAACCGTGAAGAAGGTCTTGAGCAAGGGCTCGTATTCGGATGGCGCGTGCATATCGCGCAAGGCGGCGATGGCGGCTATCAGCAGGGCGTTGTCGGCCAGCGCCGAGAAGAACTGCGCCGCCATGATGATGTAGAAGCCGAAAGGCACTTGGGCTCTTGTCTCGTATTATCGCTTTGGAGGCAGGTTATACCACGGAACTGTGGTGACGCAAGGCGGCGGATCGCGCGGTTGACCCCGGAAAGCGGCCGTTTTTCGGGGCCCGGGTGACTATCGAGCCACCTCTTGTGATTGAATAGCAGGCGCGATTCACAGGGAGAAATACAATGGCAGACCGGCGTCTACAGGTCTTTCATGCCGTGGCGGAACATCTCAGCTTCACCAAGGCGGCAGAAGCCTTGTTCATGACCCAGCCGGCGGTCACGTTCCAGATCAGGCAGCTAGAGGAGCAATACGACACTCGTCTATTCGAGCGCCGGCGTCAAGGCATCGCGCTGACACCGGCCGGCGAACTGGTGTTTTCCTATGCACGAAGGATTCTCGGCCTCAGCGATGAAATGGATACGCGCCTTGCCGAAATGACCGGCGACGTGCGTGGAATGTTACCGCTGGGGGCCAGCGCCATGATCGCCGAATGTCTGATGGCCAGTGTTCTGGCGGACTTCAGCGCGCGCTATCCGCAGGTAAGGCCGCAGATGGTCGTTGCCAATTCGGCAGAGATCGCCAGCCGTGTCGCCGGCCACACCGTTGCTGTCGGCTTGATCGAGGCGGCAGCCCGCCAGCCGGGGCTGACCTGCGACGTCTGCCGCGACGACGAGCTTGCCGTGATCTGCGCGCCGAGTTACCCATTGGCCGGACTCAAGAAAGTCGGACCGCGGAAGCTGGCCGACCATGTGTATGTCTCGCGCGAGCCGGGATCGGCAACGCGGGAGATCGTCGCCGGTTATTTCCGGGACAACCGGGTGCCGCCCGATGGGCTAAGGACGCAAATGGAACTCGGCAGCCCGGAGGCGATCAAGGCAGTGGTCGCGACCGGGCTCGGGTTCTCGATCATGGCGCGCGCCCTGGTCGCGAGGGAGGTGCAACTCGGAACGCTGCTGGCGATTCCGCTCCATCCACCGCTGCGGCGCAAGCTATACCTGATCCAGCCGGAAGGCCGCTTCCAGTCGCGTTTGGTTACCACATTCGTCCAGTTCGCCCGCCAGCATCTGAAGGACACCGCGCCATGACGATCTCCCGACCGATCCGGGCGCACATTTCAGGCCCGGCGCTCCTGCATAACTACCGGCTGGCCAAGCGGCTGGCACCGGATGCTAGGGCGTGGGCGGTGATCAAGGCCGATGCCTACGGCCACGGTCAGTGGCGGGCCGTCGAGATGCTGCGTGCGGAAGCGGACGGTTTCGCCGTTCTCGAATGCGAAAACGCCGTTGACCTGCGTCTGGCCGGCATCAGCCAGCCGATCCTGCTCCTCGAGGGCGTTTTCAGCGCGCGCGACGCGCGGGCCGTGGCCGAATACGGCCTGAGCACGGTCATTCATTGCCTGGAGCAACTGGATCTGCTGCTGACTGCGGTTCCCCGGGGTTCGCCGCTGGCGATCCATCTCAAACTCAATACGGGAATGAACCGGCTGGGACTGGACGCGGTCGACCTCGCCAGGGCACGGGAAATGCTTTCCGGGGCCGACAATGTCACCTTGACGATGATGACCCATTTTGCCGAGGCCGATGGCGAACGTGGCGTGGACGAGCAGATGACACGCTTTTCCGCGATGACCGGCGACTGGGCGGGACAGGTCAGCCTGGCCAATTCGGCGGCCCTGTTGCGCTATCCGCGCACGCATGCCGACTGGGTGCGGCCCGGGATCATGCTTTACGGTTCCAGCCCGTTTGCCGATTGCAGCGCCGACGACCTCGGGTTGCAGGCGGTGATGGCGCTCGAGAGCGAGATCATTGCCGTCCAGCGGCTTGTTCCGGGGGATCGGGTCGGCTACGGCGGGACCTTCGTTGCCGGGCGTCCGATGCGCATCGGCATCGTTGCCTGTGGCTATGCCGATGGTTATCCACGCCATGCCCCCAACGGTACGCCGGTTTCCGTGCTGGGGCGCATGACGGAAACCGTCGGGCGGGTATCGATGGACATGCTGGCCTGCGATCTGACCGACATTCCCGATGCCGGCATCGGGGCGCCGGTAACGCTGTGGGGTAACGGCGCCGCCGGGATGGTGGCGGCCGACGCGGTAGCCGGCGCGGCGGGTACGATCGCCTACGAACTCTTCTGTGCGCTGGCTCCGCGAGTTCCGGTAACGCTGGTCCGCTAGATCGCCCCAGGAGCGGGCGTATCATGCCGCCACGTTACGTGTGGTGTATCCTCGTTCCATCATGGCAAAAGGCAAGTCGATCTACAGTTGCAGCGAGTGTGGTGCAACGAGTCCGAAATGGCAGGGACAGTGCCCCGGCTGCGGGGAATGGAACACGCTGGTCGAGAGTGTCGCGGAAAAGCCAAGCGGGCACCGCTTCGAGTCGCCGGCCCCGGTCGTTCGCCTGCGCAATCTCTCGGAAATCGAGGCGCGCGAGAGCGAGCGCGTCGCGACCGGAATCGCCGAATTCGACCGCGCTCTCGGTGGTGGTCTCGTTGCCGGCGGCGTCGTGCTGATTGGCGGCGATCCGGGGATCGGCAAGAGCACGTTGCTGTTGCAGGCGCTGTCGCTGCTGTCGTCCGGCTGCAAGGTGCTCTATGTCAGCGGCGAGGAATCGGGCGAGCAGGTCGCGCTGCGCGCGCGCCGGATCGGGCTCGACACCCGGTCGCTGCGACTGATGGCGGAGATCAATCTCGAGCGCATCCTCGCTACCCTGCAGGCTGAACAACCCCAGGTCGCGGTCATCGACTCGATCCAGACGCTGTGGTCGGAGCAACTCTCGAGTGCCCCGGGATCGGTCGCCCAGGTGCGGGAATGCGCCGCTCAGTTGACCCGGCTGGCCAAGCAGTCGGGCATCGCCATCATCCTTGTCGGCCACGTGACCAAGGACGGGGCGCTGGCCGGTCCGCGCGTGCTGGAGCATATCGTCGATACCGTGCTCTACTTCGAGGGCGACACGCATTCCAGCTTCCGGCTGGTGCGCGCGGTCAAGAACCGCTTCGGCGCGGTCAACGAGCTCGGCGTCTTTGCCATGACCGACAAGGGACTGAAAGGCGTGAACAACCCGTCGGCGCTGTTCCTGTCGCAACACGGGCAGGATGTCGCGGGTTCGTGCGTGATGGTGACGCAGGAGGGGACACGGCCGCTGCTGGTCGAGATTCAGGCGCTGGTGGATACGGCGCACGGCAATCCGCGCCGGCTCACCGTCGGCCTCGACGCGCAGCGCCTGGCGATGCTGCTGGCTGTCCTCCACCGCCATGCCGGAATTGTCTGCTTCGACCAGGATGTCTTCGTCAATGCTGTCGGCGGGGTCAGGATCGGCGAACCGGCGGCCGATCTCGCGGTACTTCTTTCCATAACATCTTCTCTGAAAAACAAGCCATTGCCAGCTAAACTTATAGTGTTTGGTGAGATTGGGCTGGCGGGCGAGATCCGGCCGGCGCCACGCGGACAGGAACGCCTCAAGGAAGCCGCCAAGCTTGGCTTCACCCGGGCGCTGATACCGGAAGCCAATTGCCCGAAGCAGGCGATTGCCGGCATCGAAGTCATCGCCGTTCGGCGTGTCGAAGACGCGGTGGCGCGGATTCGCGACATCGAATAAGCTCTGCGGAAGTCCTGGTAACCAAACATGTTCAACCTTTCCCGTTATTTTTCGACGCTCACCCTGATCCTTATCGGGCTGGCCGCCGGACTTCTCGGTACGATGTACCGCGAAGTGTCGGTGCGCCAGATGACGATGCTGGCCGAAGACCGCAATGTGGCGATGGCGCGCGTTATCGAGAATTCCCTCGGCACGCCGCTGGCGGGCCTGATGGCAGCGTCGGTCGGCATCGATGCCTCGATGCTCGAGGCATCGGACGAATCGCAGGAGATGCAGACCCGTATCGTCGGGCTGATGGACGGCACGGGAGTGGCCAAGGTCAGGATCTACAATCGCCTCGGGGTGACGATCTTTTCGACCGATGTGGCGCAGGTTGGGGAAAGCCGGCCCGACAGTCCGGGATTCAAGTCCGCGCTGACAGGCGCGGTGACCAGCGACCTGAGTCATCACGACACCATGGAAACCCTCGCTGGCATCCGCTCGAACGTCGATTTGCTGGCGAGCTACGTGCCTATATACAGCGAGGGCAGGGCTGTCGAGGGTGTGTTCGAGCTGTATCAGGATGTGACGCCGTTCATGACACCGTTCCGGCAGGCGCTGTGGCTGATCACGGCGGTCGTCGTCGCCGTTTTCGCCCTGCTGTTCTTCGCGCAGCTCCTGGTGGTGCGGCGGGCTCAGGGCATACTCCACGACCAGGCCGAGCGTATCGAAGTGGCGCGCAGCACGCTGGAGGTGCAGGTTAACGCGCGGACCGAGGAACTGCGACGATCCAATCGCCAGCTCGAGGGCGAGATCATCGAGCGCCGTCAGGCCGAGAGCAAGCTGAATTATCTCGCCTACCATGATCCCTTGACCGGCCTGGCTAACCGTCGCTATTTCATCGAGCGCCTGGAGGCCAGCCTGATCGATGCCACCCGGAAAAATCACCGCGTGGCGGTCTTGTTCATCGATCTCGACCAGTTCAAACAAGTCAACGATTCACTCGGCCACGGGGTCGGCGACGAACTGCTGGTTGCGGTAGCCGCCGGGCTGTGCGAGCACGTCAGGCTGATCGACATGCTGGCGCGGCTCGGTGGTGACGAATTCATCTGCGTCATGGAAGCGGTACGCACCGACGAGGAGATCGAGATGCTGGCGCGCGAGGTGATCGGAGCTTTCGAACTGCCGTTCCTCCTCGGCGAACACGAACTCTTTCTTTCGGCTTCGGTGGGCATCAGCGTATTTCCCAATGATGGCACCTCGGTCGATGACCTCCTGCGCAATGCCGATAGCGCGATGTATCGTGCCAAGGCGATGGGGCGTGGCCACTACCATTTCTATACGCCGGAAATGACGCGTGATGCCCAGGAACGGATCCAGATCGAGACGCTGTTGCGCCGTGCCCTGGGCAATGGCGAACTCTCGGTACATCTGCAGCCGCAGGTCGAGGCCGAGGGGGGGCGTCTGGTCGGCGCCGAGGCGCTGGTCCGCTGGGACAGCCCTGAACTCGGCAGCGTACCCCCGGCGCGCTTCATTCCGCTGGCCGAGGATTCTGGCATCATCATCACGCTGGGCACCTGGGTCTTGCGCGAGACCTGCCGCCAGGTCATGAAATGGCAGGCGAGTGGCTTCGAGCTGCCGCAGGTCTCGGTAAACCTTTCAGTAAAGCAACTCGAGCGGCCCGAGTTCGTCGATACCCTTCTGGAAATTCTCGATGAAACCGGCATCGAGCCTTCCCGGCTCAAGCTCGAGATAACCGAGTCGGTGGTCATGGCCGTCGATGATGCGTTCTCGCTGCTCGATCGCCTGCGCAAAATCGGTATCAGCCTGGCCCTCGACGACTTCGGTACCGGCTATTCATCGCTCAGCTATCTGAAGATGTTGCCGGTGCAGCAGCTCAAGATCGACCGTTCGTTCGTGACCGGTATTGGCTGCAATCCTGAAGATGAGGCGATTATCCGTTCGGTCATGGCGCTTGCCCGGAGTCTTGATTTCGAAGTCGTCGCAGAGGGGGTCGAGACCGCCGAGCAGGCGGCGTTTCTGAAAGCGTCAGGCTGCCATCAACTGCAAGGCTTCCTGCACGGAACTGCGGTGGCCCCTGCGGAATTCCGCGCGCGCTGGTCCAGTCTGCCAGGATGACCGGACTTGCCTGGCGGCTGCTCGGCAGGGAACTGCGTTCGGGCGAGCTCCGTTTGCTTCTGGCCGCGCTGGTGGTCGCCGTGGCCGCCGTCACCGCGGTCGGATTCTTCACCGATCGGGTTCGTCTGGCGCTCGAACAGGAAGCACGACAACTCATCGGCGGCGACTTGTTGCTGATTTCCGATCATCCGTGGCCAGCGCCGATTCGCGACGAGGCTGTCCGGCGTGGTCTGAGAACAGCCGAAACGGTCGGTTTTCCGAGCATGGTGCTGGCGGGCGGACAGGCGCAGCTGGCGGACATCAAGGCGGTAAGCGGCACCTATCCCTTGCGCGGGATGCTGCGCCGGGCGGACCGCGCCGGCGAGGCGGGCGAGGCGACGCCGGGCGGTCCCGCACCAGGCACGGTATGGCTCGACGAGCGCCTGGCCAGCACACTGGAGACGGGGCCGGGGCAAAATCTGCAACTCGGGCAGCGAACGTTCCCGATAGCGGCCATCCTGACTTTCGAACCCGATCGCGGAATCAACTTCCTCGGGCTGGCCCCGCGCCTGATGCTGCATCTCGACGATCTGCCGGGAACCGGGCTGATACAGACCGGTTCGCGGGTGACCTATCGCTTCATGGTTGCCGGCGATACGGGCGCCGTTTCGGGTTTCCGCAACTGGGTCGAGCCGCGACTCGGACGGGGTGAACGGCTCGAGGACACTCGGAATGCGCGGCCGGAAATCCGCAGCGTGCTTGACCGGGCCCAGCGCTTCCTTGGTCTGGCGACGCTGTTGACCGTGATCCTCGCTGCGGTCGCCGTGGCGTTGGCGGCCCGTCGCTACATGCAGCGCCATCTCGACGCCTGCGCCGTGATGCGTTGCCTCGGCATCACGCAGTCCGGCCTGATTCGTCTGCATTCGGCGCTGTTCGTCTGGCTGGCGCTGCTGGCCGCGGCGGTTGGTTGTCTCGCCGGTTTTGCCGTGCACTTCATCCTCGTCTCGTGGCTCGCGGAACTGCTGGACTTGCATCTTCCCTTGCCGGGCTGGCTGCCGCTCTTCCAGGGTGCCGCGGTTGCCGCGGTCCTGTTGTTCGGTTTTGCCTTTCCTCCCCTCCTGCAACTGAGCAAGGTGCCGACCTTGCGCGTCTTTCGCCACGAACTGGGGCCGCCGCGGCCGTTCCTGCTCGGCGGCTATGCGCTTGGCGTCCTGGCGCTTGCCGGCCTGCTGCTGCTGGTTTCCGGGGACTTGTGGCTGGGCGCCTATGCGATCGGCGGATTTGCCGGGGCGCTGGTCTTGTTCTGGCTATTCGCCCGCCTCGGTGTGCGCGCGGTTTCGCGACTGCGCGGGGGCGGCGGCTTCGGCTGGCGGCAGGGGCTCGCTAATCTGGAACGACATGCGGCGGCAAGTACCCTGCAGATCGTCGCGCTGGCTCTCGGATTGATGGCTATGCTGCTGCTCACAGTGACCCGCGGCGAACTGCTCGAGGTCTGGCTGAAGGCGACACCGGCCGATGCGCCAAACCGTTTCATCGTCAATATCCAGCCGGATCAACGCCAGGCCGTTGCCGATGCGCTCGCCGCCAGCGGCATCGCCGTCGACCTTGCGCCGATGGTCCGCGGGCGACTGATGCGGATCGGCGAGCGGGTGGTGAGTGCCGCCAGTTACCCGGATGACGAACGCGCCCAGCGCCTGATTGAGCGCGAATTCAACCTTTCCTGGCGTGCCGATCTGCCGTCGGGCAACCGGGTCATCCGGGGCAACTGGTTCGGGCCTGAAGATTCGGGCAAGGGGCTTGCCTCGGTCGAGGAAGGTCTGGCGAGGACGCTTG
>ERZ724507.428-NODE-428-length-19141-cov-6.446872_pt1 | contig 19141 bp, 9 predicted proteins | sample MGYA00376040_ERZ724507 | MGnify/ENA primary metagenome ERZ724507 (study PRJEB28724, sample SAMN07190883) | activated sludge metagenome | isolation source: activated sludge of sewage treatment plant in Hong Hong | place: Hong Kong | collected 2016-03-17 ...
CGGCTTTTCGACCGGCTTTTCGACCGGCTTTTCGGCTGGTGGCTCGGCTGGCGCTGCGGCGCGGTCGGCGGGCTTTTCGGCCATCGCACGAACCGGCTTGGTCATCTTCATCATCTTTTTCGGAGGCGCTTTGCCGGCCTTCATCGGCTCGCTCGGTTCGGCGGGCTCGGTGGCTTTGGCCTTTTCGTCGGAAGCAGCGGCGGGCATGGCGGGCACCACCGGCGTCACGGGTTCGACGGGCCTGGGCGGCTCAGGTGGGGGCGCAAGCTCCTTGGGCTGCGTCACGCTCGGCATTGGTGATGCAACGGGCTTGGTCCGCTGCGCCGGATTGGACATCGTCGCGAGCATCGCTCCGAGCAGCACGAGCACCAGCGCGCCGACCACCAGCGGGGTCTTGGGCCTTTCAACGGTAGGCTGCGTGTGCGGCCCCGACTTGAGCTGCGATCCCGACGGAACGCGCTGCTCTTTGGATGTCTTTCCCGACCGACTGACATCACCGACCGTCTCGGCCAGCGGATCGAGCGTCAGATCGCCTCCGACGCCGGTTCGACGTGGCACGCGCGGAATCCGTACGCCTTCCACGAGCGGCGAGCCTTTGCCCGACACACCCGGCAGCATCTGGTCGAGTCGCTGCGCGATCTCGGTCATCGTCGGACGCTCGGACGGCTCTTTGCGCAGCATCTGATCGATCAGGTCGTCCAGATCCTGCGGCGCAGCTTGCGCACAGTCACGCAGTCGCGGCGCGGCCTTGAACATGTGCTGACGCATCAGCGCTGCCGCCGTATCGGCATGAAACGGCAGCCGTCCGGCGATCATCTCGAACATCATCGCCCCGAGCGCGTAGACATCGACCTGCGCGTTCAGATCCTCGCGTCCTTCGCACTGCTCCGGCGACATATACAGCGGTGTTCCCAGGATCATGCCGACCGTCGTCTTGCGCACCGGCCCGTCGAGAAACTTGGCAATCCCGAAGTCGAGCAGCTTCACCCGCTCCCCCAGCGGCGCAACACTATCCGGCACCACAAAGATGTTTTCCGGCTTCAGGTCGCGATGGACGATGTTTTTGGCGTGGATGACGCTGAGGGCGGCGGCGATCTGACGGGACAGCTCGACCACCATGTGCAGGCCGAGTCCTTTGCCTTCGTCTTGGGCACGCTCTAGGCGGGTGAGCAGCGGCTCTCCGTCTAGGAATTCCATCATGATGTAGGCAGTCCCGTCGTCGAGCTGCCCGTAGTCCATGATCTTTACGATGCTGGAGTGCTGCGCCAGGCTGATGGCTTGTGCTTCGTTGAAGAAGCGCTGAACCACCTTGTCATCGGATGACATCTCCTTGTGGAGCACTTTGATGGCGACGCGCTGCTGGATTCTGTCGTGGACGGCTTCGAACACGACGCCCATGCCGCCTTGGCCGATGCGCCGACGGATGGTGTAGTGGCCAATCCTGCGGCCTATCAGGTGATCCGACGTGGAAGCCGGGCTCTGTGGAGCGGGCATCGTAATGCTGTCCTTGCGTCAAACGAATGGACGCGCGGGGCGTAGCCGAAGTTCCCAAGTCAATCGGGCCAGGTGGACTACTGCCCCTCGTCGCGCTGTTTGCGTTAGCCCTTCATCATACCGCGACTTTGGCGCATGGGCCACGGGTAACAGCCGGGGACGGAGCGGCCTGGACGGACCACTTATCGCGCGCCCTGATTCCGCGATATGATGGACCGATTTGCATGCGGCTGGCTGCGACCCACGGGGTGCCTTGGGGGCAGCGGTCGCCTGGGCCTTTCGAGGGAAACATGCGCAGAGCGATCTGGGTCTTTTTGCTATCGCTGGTTGTGTCACTGGCTCTGGGGAGCCTGCAGGGCGCGAGTGCTCGCGTGGGGGTGCCGGTGCGTCCGGGGCCGGTGGGGCCGGGGCCTTCGCCCGATGCGCAGCAGAGCACGCTGCTTGGGGCGCTGTGGGCGGGGCGTCAGGCTCCGGCGGTTCCTGATGCGCTGCGTCCGTGGGTGCCGTGGGTGCTCCATGAACAGGAAGAAGCGCTGTGTCCTCGGCCCCTGGGCGAAGACGACGCCGACGAAAAGATGTGCGCCTGGCCCGCGCGGCTGCGGCTGGAGCTGCGTGCCAAAGGCGGTGGCTTTGTGTCGGTGGTGCGTGCGTTTCGACGGATGTCGGTGGCGCTGCCCGGTAGTGGCAAGCACTGGCCGCAGGATGTGCGCGTCGATGGTCAACCGGCGGTGGTGCTGGCCAAAGATGGCTCCGGTGGGGACGATGCCCAGCCAGAGATCACGGTCGCTGCGGGCACCCACAGCATCACCGGCACCTTTTTGTGGGACGAGCTGCCCGAGTCGCTCGAAGCGCCCAAAGAGGTCGGCATCCTGACCCTGTTTGTGGCGGGCTCGCAGATCCTGCATCCCAACCGCGACGAAGATGGCCGGGTCTTTTTGCAAAAAGAAGAAGGGGAAGACGAGCAGGACGACGACGCGCTCGATCTGTCGGTAAACCGCAAGCTGGAAGACGGCGTGCCGGTGGTGCTGCGGACCCGGCTGGACCTGCGGGTGTCCGGCAAGCGACGGGAAGTCCTGTTTGAGCGCGCGCTGCCCGAGCGGTTTGTGCCGATGAGCATCGACAGCGATCTGCCGGCGCGGCTGGAGTCCAGTGGCACGCTGCGGGTCCAGGTTCGTCCGGGGGCGCACGTCATTACGGTGGTCGCTCGCCACATCGGCCCGGTCGGCGAAGTGCGGCGTCCGCAGCCGCCCGCGCGCTGGCCCGCAGAGGAAGCCTGGGTGTTCGAGGCCAAGCCCGCGATTCGGATCGTGACCGTGGAAGGCGTCGAGTCGATCGATCCGCAGCAGACCTCGGTGCCGCCGGCTTGGCGCAGCCTGCCGTGCTACGCGGTGCATCCCGGTGACGCGGTGCGACTGGTGACGCAGCGGCTCGGGGACAGCCAGCCGCTCGCCGATGAGCTTCGTCTACACCGCGAGATCTTTCTCGACTTTGATGGCAACGGCTTTACGACCTCTGACCGGGTGAGCGGGATGCTGCACCGGGCCTGGCGCATCGAGGTGCTGCCGGGCACTGAGCTGGGGCGTGTCGCGGTCGGTGGCACCGATCAGCTGGTCACGATCGGCAAAGAGAGCGGTCGCGCCGGGGTTGAGCTGCGCCAAGGCCAGCTGTCGCTGTCGGCGGACAGTCGCCTTCCGTATTCGGCGGAGATCTCGGCGGTGAGCTGGAACGCGGACTTTCGCGAGGTGCGCAGCCGCCTGCACCTGCCGCCGGGCTGGCAGCTGTTTCACGCGAGCGGGGCCGACGACATTCCGGGGACGTGGCTGCGGCGCTATCACCTGATGGGCCTGTTTTTGACGCTGCTCGCGACGATGGGCGTGTGGCGGCTGTTTGGGACGCGCTGGGCGGTGCTGACGATCTGCGGGCTGCTGCTGGCCTGTCCGGTGTCCGAGCTGCCGCATGTCGCCGTGCTCGGGGTGCTGATGACCGAGGCGCTGCTGCGGGTGCTGCCCCACGGCAAGGCGCGCGGGGTGATCGCGGCGGGGCACTGGCTGCTGCGGGTGGCGATGGTGCTGACGCTGATCGGCTTTGCGACGACGCAGCTTCGCCATGGGCTGTATCCGGCGGTCGAGCGCAGCAGTGCGCAAGAGCTGGTCTTTGATGCCCCTGCGGAAGACAAGCCCGACGCGCCGCAGTATCAGCAGCAGTCCCCCGCGAGCGTGTTTGCCAAGCAGTCGGCGCTCGGTCAGCAGCAGGACGCGATGGGCGGGCTGGTGGGTCCGGGCGGCGGTGGGGGCGGCGTCGATGGTGATGCGTCCGAGAACGAAGTGCGCAAAGAAAAGCCCAAGGACCGTGACAAGCGGCTGGAACGGAGCGAGGACGCCGGGGTCCGCTTTGGCAAGCGCGATCCGGCCAGTCCGTCGCGGTTTGCGCAGGCGGCCCCCAAGCTCGTGGAAGAGCTGGACCTCGAGGCGCTGCAAGAACCTCAGACGAGATATAGCAACTCCTACTCGCTGCCCGAGAAGAAGTCGCTGCCAGCGAAGAAGGCGTATACCCGCGTCCGCCGGACCCACGAGATCGATCCCAAGGCCATTGTGCAGACCGGACCGGGCCTGCCGCGCTGGTCGTGGAACAGTCACTCGCTGTCGTTTAGTGGTCGGGTCGAGCGCGCCCAGACGCTGCGGCTGTGGCTGATTCCGCCGTGGCTAAACCTCGTGCTGTCGGGGCTGCAAGTGGTGCTGATGGGGCTGCTCGGCGTGCGGCTGTGGGGCGTCGATCTGACCCTGGCGACGCTGCTACAGGGGCTGCGGGGGACGGGACGGCTGGCGCTGCTGGTGCTGGCGGGCGCGTGCCTTGTGACGCCGCAGACCGCGCGGGCGGAGCTGCCAAGTGGCGAGCTGCTGTCGGAGCTAAAAGAGCGGCTGCTCAAAGCGCCGGACTGTATGCCGCACTGCGCGGCCAGCTCGCGGCTGTCGCTGGAAGTCCAAGGCAAGCTGCTGCGGCTGCGGATGGAGGTCAGCGCGGCGGCTCAGACGGCGGTGCCGCTGCCGGGTCAGGCCAGTCAGTGGCTGCCCGAGCAGGTGCTGCTCGATGGCGCACCAGCGACCGCGCTGGCCCAGCGGGAAGGCGGTCATCTGTACCTGGTGGTCCCAGCGGGCAATCATCAGGTGATCTTGGAAGGGCGACTGCCGGTGCGTCCGACGGTGCAGCTCGCGCTGCCGCTGCTTCCGCGCCGGGTCGAAGCGCACGTCGAAGGCTGGGAGCTGGCCGGGCTGCATGAAGATGGCGTGGCCGATGAGACGCTCCAGCTGTCGCGGATCGAAAAGGACAGCAAGGACAGCGCGGAAGCCCCGACGCAGCTTCAGCAAGGGACGCTGCCGCCGCTTCTGACCGTGGAGCGCACCATCCAGATTGCCAAGCAGTGGGAGGTCGCCACGCGGGTCATTCGGCACACGCCGAGCGAGAGCGCGGTGGTGATCGAGGTGCCGCTGCTGCCCGGTGAGCAGGTGACGAGCGCCGAGGTGCGGGTCCAAAACCGCAAGGTGCTGGTCAACATGGGGCCCAATGAGTTGACCTTTTCGTGGAAATCCAGCCTGCAAGAGACGGAAAACCTGACGCTGCAAGCGCCGGCGCAGGGTGAGCTAAGCGAGGAGTGGCAGCTGCTGGTGAGCCCGATGTTCCATGCCGAGCTGTCCGGCATCCCGCCGCTTCTGCCCGACAGCCCTGAGCGTGCGCGGCAGCCGGTGTGGCGGCCCTGGCCGGGGGAGCAGGTCGGCATTGCGCTGTCGCGTCCGGCGGCCAAGCCCGGTGCGGCGCTGACGATTGACCTGGCGCGGCTCGATCTGCGACCGGGCCTGCGTGCCACCGATGCCAAGCTGAAGCTGCGGATTCGGGCAAGCCGGGGCGGTCAGCACGTCCTCACGCTGCCGGAAGGAGCGACCGTGGAGTCGCTGTCTTCCGACGGCACGCAGCGTCCGGTGCAGCAGCAGGGCCGCACGCTGACCTTGCAGCTTGTGCCGGGCAGTCAGCAGCTCGACATCGCGTGGAGCCAGCCAGGCGGCCAGGCGCTGCGCTTTTTGTCGCCGGAGATCGACCTGGGCGCGGCGATGGTCAACGCCGAGATCCACCTGCACCTGGGCGACGGTCGCTGGGTGCTGCTGTGCTCGGGGCCTCGGCTGGGTCCGGCGGTGCTGTTCTGGGGCGAGCTGGTGGTGCTGATCCTGCTGTCGCTCATCTTGGGACGGGTGCCGCTGACGCCGCTGCGGGCCCAGCACTGGCTGCTGCTTGGGATCGGGCTTTTGCAGGTGTCGCTCGTTACGGGGGCGACGGTGCTCGGCTGGTTCTTGGTGCTGGGGTATCGGCAGCGCGGCCCGGAGGTTCGGCACTGGGCGCTGTTTAACCTGCGGCAGGTGGCGCTGGTGATCTGGACGCTGATGATGGCGCTGGGGCTGCTCGAAGCGATTCGGCTGGGGCTGACGGTCTGCCCGGAGATGTCGATCATCGGCAACGGCAGCCACGGCGGACACGATGCGCTGCTGCGCTGGTACGCCGACCGCGCCGATCGGGTGATGCCGCAGGCGGTGGTGTGGTCGCTGCCGGTGCTCGGCTATCGGCTGTTTATGCTGCTGTGGTCGCTGCTGCTGGCGGTGAACCTGGTGGGCTACCTGCCGTGGGCGTATCGGGCCTTCAGTGAGTGGGGCCTGTGGCGACCGATTCCGCCGCTGTTTCGGCGCAAGCCCAAGGCCGAAGAGCCGCCCGCCGCCCCAGGGACGCAGGGGTCCGATCGCGACGCGACGCCCATGCCGGTGCTGACCATCGAGCAAGACCAGACCTTGCCGCAGCAGGCTCCGCCGCCCGAGCGCAAGTAGCCCCGTCACCCGCCGCGCAGGCCACGACGGCGGCTCGTCACGCCATGACGGGCCGTGCGCATGCCATGACGGGCGCTGCGCATGCCATGACGGGCCGTGCGCATGCCATGACGAGCGCTGCGCATGGCATGACGGGCCTTGCGCATGCCATGACGGGCCGTGCGCATGCCATGACGAGCGCTGCGCATGACATGACGAGGCGTGCGCATGACATGACGAGCCTTGCGCATGACATGACGAGCCTTGCGCATGCCATGACGAGCGCTGCGCATGCCATGACGAGCGCTGCGCATGAAGGGCTGATTGGTAAGGGAGATTACAGAGAGAGGCTACGGATCGGCGGGTAGCTCGCGGAGCTTGACCTCAATGCGGGGGCTCTGACCGGGCTGGGGGACGACCAGCGCGCGGGAGGCTTCGTAGCCGTCTTTGACGATCTCGATGTTGAGCGGCTCGGGCTGGCCGCTTTTGACGATGCGCTTGGGGGTGTTGCCCTGCGGCTGGCCGTTGACGCGAATCTCGGCGCCGCGCGGGTCCGAGTCGATGTAGACCGACCACTGCTCGCTGCCGGACCGGCTGAGCCGCACCACCGCCGCGACGATCACGGTCAAGATGCCGACGACCAGAAGGCCCAGAAACAGGGGCCGCCGCAGAAGCGACTGATCGTCTGGGCCCTGGGCGACCTGGGTGCGCTGGGACAGGTCGACGCGGATGCTGGTGTTGCCGCCGACCATCTGGCCGCCCGACTGAAGGTTGAGCCGCTGGCTGACTCCCGTGGGAACGCGCTGGCTGGTGTAGGCGCTGGTTTGGCCGACGTTGCTGCTGCCGCTGCGCCACGGACCTTGCGAGGTCGCGGGGGCGGACGTGAGCGGCTCTTGCAGCTCGGGCACTTGCAGAAGGTCGACTTGCTGCCAGCGCAGGACGTGGCTCTGCCAGCCCTCGATGCGATGACCGAGCGAGGTGGCGACGATCTGACCGAGCGACGGCGCAGGATCGGCCCCTTGCAGCAGGGCCGCCGCTTCACTTTCCAGGGCGCGACGCAGGGCGAGCGCGGTCGGATAGCGGTCTTCGCGACGCGGCGACATCGCCTTGAGCACCACCTTGGTCAGCTGCATCGGAATCGAGCGCTTGGTGCCTGGAATGGGCGGCGGATCGTCGCTTTCGGGCACGGGCAGCGTCTCGCCGGACAAAAGTTCCCAGAGCAGGGCGCCCAGGCTGTAGATGTCGGCGGTGCGGTCGATGTTGGGGATCATCCCGGCTTCGACTTGGGCACGCAGCTCCGGGGCCATGTACGACATGCGGCGCTGGAGCTTGGCGGGGACGGCGACGTTGGTGACGGTGGCGTTGCGGGTGCCGAGGCAGCCGAAGTCCACGACCTTGACCTTGCCTTCCATGTCGACGAGCAAGGAGTCGGCGGAAAACTGGCCGTGGACGACCTCGATGGTCTGGCCGGTCATGTCGTAGCGCTCGTGGGCGTAGTGCAGGGCATCGCAGGCTTCGCGCACGACGTAGACGGCCTGCTGAAGCGACAGCATGCCAACCTGCGGGACACGGAGCAGCTCGCGCAGCGGAACGCCGAACACGAACTCGCTGGCCATAAACGGGCTGCCGTCGGGAAGTACGCCCGCATCGTGCAGCCAGGCAATGTTTTGGTGCTGAAGCAGGGCGGCGCTGCGCTGCTCGTCTAGGAACAGGCGAACGGCGTCGGGACGCTGCGAGATGCTGCCATCGAGGATGCGCACTGCCAGGGGCTGCCAGCCGGACTGACCTTCGGTCAGCTCACAGCCGATGTAGACCGTGCCCAGCGTGCCTGCACCGATTTCAGCAAAGAGAACATAGGTTCCTGCGCGGAAAGGAAATTGCGGCATGGGCCAACCCAATTTTCTTTCACTTTTTGGCCAAGAGTCAACCGCTTACGACGGAAAACTGCGAAACCTGTGGGATGTGGCGGGCGATGATCTGGGTCTGTGTTGGGGATTGCGCGGGCTGAAAGGGCAGGGCGGCCCGTCCAGCAGGCAGGGCCCGTCCAGCGGGCAGGGCTAGTCCAGCGGGGCAGGGGCGGGCGGCGGCGGGGCCAAGCGAGCGGGCGAAGCGTCGTTGTCAGGGCTTGGCGCGTGGGAATCGCTGAAGGCGGGGGTGCCTTGTCCTTCGGCCAGCCGCTGGGCGGGGACGTGACCGTCATTTTCCATCAGGGTGCGGGCGCCCTGGGTCCACATCGACAAAAAGATGATCGAGAAGTAGCAGATGCCTGCGGTGGTCAAGATGCCCTGCGTCGGGATCTTGCTGCCGAGCACCACCACCACCATCGCCGACAAGATCTGCGGGACGTAGACCGCCTGATCGAACAGGGCGAAGGTGCGGCCCATGAACTCTTTTTTGGCGTAGGTGTGCAGGTAGCTGGTGTAGCAGGGGATGAGCGCGAAGACCTCGACGCCCCACAGCACCAGCAGCGCGACGCTGATCCACGGGTGCTCGGCGCGCGACCACAGGGTCAGCAGCGCCGCTTCGGTGAGCGCACAGCCAAGCAAGGTCTTGCCCAGGCCCAGCTTCTGTCCGAGCGCATGGCCGACAAACGGTCCGACGATGCCGCCCAGGCCGAACCAGAAGATCAGCGAGGCGTACTGCTGATCGCTGCCGTGGAGCACTTCGTGGACAAAGGGCAACAGCAGCGGCATCACCAGGCCCATCGCCGCACCCGCCGTCACCAAGATGATGAAGATCTGGCGCAGATCGGGGGCGCGCAGGACGTAGCGAAACCCAGCGGCGACGTCGTGGAGCATGCCTTGGCTGGCTTCACTTGGCGCAGCCCGGGGGCGATTGGGCAGGTTCAGCAGCAGCAGCGCCGACGCCAGGTAGCTCACCGCTTCCATCACGACGACGCCGGTGAGACCTCCGCCGATCCGATACAGCAGCACGCCAAGCGGGGGCCCGAGCATGTGAACAATCGAGATGACGCCGCCCGACAGCGAGTTGGCAAAGAGCAGGTGCTCGCTCGGGACAAGCTCTGGGATGAGCGACTGACGCGACGGCATAAACAGCGCGGTGCAGGCACAGATGCCAGCGTGCAGCAGCAGCAGCAGCGGGACCGACTGGGTGGTCGCCATCAGCAGCACGAGCGGAATTCGAATCAGGTCGTTTAAGACCATGATGGTGCGGCGGTTGCCTCGCTCGGCCCAGACGCCGCCAATCGGCGCGGCGATGATCATCGGCAGCAGGGTGGCCACCGAGATAAGGCCCATAAACGACGCGTTGCCGCCGGTGAGCTTGGAGATGTGGACTTGCAGCGCAGTGACGGTCGAAAAGCCACCGATGTCAGACAGGACGCCTGACACAAACAGAAGTCGATACGGGACTCCTAGCTCGCGTATGGAGTTGCGGATGTTCGATGACTTCATAAGCAGACCTAAGCAAGCAGCGGCCAGGATAGCCGACCCGGTGCGGGCAGGAAACCTCTTCGCAAGTCGGTCCTTGTGTGCTGCGGTGGCTGGGGCTCGGCGGTCTGCCGATGTCGCAGCAGCTCGTCCGACAGCGGGGCGGTGAAGCCCACCCGGTGCAAAAGCGCTGTCGCTTCGCGGACTTACAGCGCGTCCAAGGCGGCAGCAAAAGCGGTCAGCGGAAACAGCACGCGCTCATCCAGGTCCAGCTGGCGCAGCTCTTTTTTTGCAAGCTGTGCGGCCAGGGCTTGCTGGGCGTGGCGATAACGCAGCTCTCCAAAGGTACGCAGGGGTGAGAGCAGCTCGCTTTCCAAGATGTCCACGGCGGTGGGCGAGTCTCGCTCGAGCGCGCGACCGATCGCGGCTTCGGTCAGATCGAGCTTGGGCAGCACGCGGACAAAGAAGTCATCGACCTTGCCGCCGCGTAGATAGCCTCGGGAAAAGGCGAGGTAGCGACCGAACACCTGCTCATCCAGCAGCCGCAGCAGATCGCCATCGGCTTCGCCTAGCTGGAGCGCTTCGACCACGCGGGTCCGCGACGCCTGACACAGCACGGACAGCTTTTCATCGAGCAAGGTCAGCAAAAAGTCGCGATCGGCGGGCGCGGCTTGGTGTTCGCCAAAGGCCCAGCGTCGAGGTCGCACAAACGACAGTGTCTCTTGCGCGGCGATCTGGTGGGCGGTCCCGGCTTCGGCGATCAGGCGCTTGCGCTCGGCAGGCAGCACGTCGCGGGCAAACAGCAGCGCATCGGCAGACAGCAGCCGCTGGGACTGTTCCAGCGCGTCGCTGCGTAGCTCGGCCAGCAGGGCTTCGGCGTGTCGCTTGGCCTTGTCGAGGAGCTGCGACAGACGCACCCGCACCGCCGCGTTCTTGATGGCCTGGGATCGGGCAAAGAACCGCTCTTCCAGTGCTTGCTCAAGCGCGGGCAGGTTGGCTGCGCGCAGGAGCTGATCGTCCTTTTGCCGTCGACCCGTGAGGGCTTGGCGACCCGAAAACGGCACGATGACCTCAAGCAGCTCGTGAAGTCCGGTCTCGGGATCGCGCAGGTGGGACAGGATCGCGTCGAGCGACTGCGCGCCGGGCTCGCCTGGGTCGCCATCGGTCTGCGGGATCGTCATCTGCGGCAGCCGATCGATCTTGTTTAAGACGCCGAGGATCTGCTTGCCCGCGCTGCGAATGCTGTGGAGCGCTTCCAGCTCGCTCGCTTTGCCCGCTTGATCGACGGTAAACAGCCAGATGACGGCGTCGGCTTGGGCAATGAACTCGCGGGCGACGGCTTCGTGCTCGGGCAGGATCGAGTTGAGGCCCGGCGTATCGACGACGTTGACGCGCTGAAGCACCTCGAGCGGATAGAGCACTTCGACGACGCGAATGCGGCTGACTTCGGCTGGGTCGAGCCCACGCAGCAGCGCCGGAACCTTGTCCCAGGTGACGGTGCGGCTCTGGCCATCGCGATAGACGACTCGACCGGCGCGCTCGCGTCCGTAGCGCAAGATGTTGATCGTCGCGGTCGTCGGGGTGATGCCCATCGGCGCGACTTCTTCCCCGAGCAGCGCGTTCACAAACGTCGACTTGCCGGAGTTAAACTCGCCCATCACCGTCACGAGCAGAGGCCGATCGAGCGTCTCGACCAGCTTGCCTGCTTCGGTCAGCCACGCGGACAGCTCCGGCGTCTTGGCACAGTGCTGATGCACCTTCAGAAGCAGTCCGTAGAGCTCTTTGGGCAGGGCGGCGCGCTCGGTGTCATACAGCGCAGCGAGCAGCTTGCGGGGTCGGGGATCGCTTGGATCAAGGCTGGCGGCGCGACGGTAATGACTGGCAGCCCCGGCGACGTTGCCGCGACGGGTTTCTAGCGCAGCTTGGGCGAGTCGAAGCTCGATGCCATCGGCTTGGGCGGCGGCTTTGGCAAGCAGGCTGTCGGCTTCGGCAAGGGGCAGCGCTTCGTCGAAGCTCTGGGCGACCCACGCCAGCGGCAGATCGGTCAGCTCGGGACGCTGGGCAAGCGCAAGCGCCTCTCGCGACAGGCCGCTGCGCAGCGACAGTGCAATGGCTTCCGACAGGAGCTGGGTCTTGGCCTCTTTGGCATCGGCGGGAAGGGCTTGCTCGGCTTCGGCAAGGGCGGCGACGGCTCGCTCGGGGGCTCCGCTCTTGGCATGACAGCGCGCGAGCAGCCGGTGCGCATCGGACAGCACGGCATCGAGCTTGTCCCGTCGAGCGCTCGCGTACGCACGCAGACCTTGTTCGTACGCCGACGCGGTGTCCCCTTGGGCAAGCCGTAGCTCGCCAAGCAGCAGCAGCGTATCGACGCGCTCTGGACTGTCTTTGAGCGCCCGCTGGAGCGCTTTTTCCGCATCGGGAATCTGTCCCGACGACAGCAGCAGCTTTCCGAGCGTGGTCAGCACCTGGGGATCGGCTTTGTCCGCGCGCGCCGCTTTGACCAGACACTGACGGGCGGCATCCCACGTCGGGCTTCCCGGTGCTTCGCCGCGCTTTTGCATAAGCAGCACCAGCGCTTGACCGAGCAGCCCTTGCGTCTTGGCGTCGTCAGGATTGCTCGACACTGACTTGCGAAGCTCACGCACGGCCTTGTCGAGCTGACCCAGCTGCAGATACAGCGTGCCGAGCGTTCGCTCGACCTCGGCCCGCGCCAGCTCATCATCGAGCAGCGGCAGCGCTTGCCGGTAGGCGTCGGTGGCTGGACCCAGCTCTCCCGCTTGCGCCAGGATGTCGCCGAGCGTCACAAAGGCTTCGGGATAGTCGCCCCGCGCCGCCAGGGCATCGCTGAGCGCTTTTTTCGCTGCCGTCAGATCGCCCGGCTGACCGCGTCGCAGATAACACAGCCCCAGCAGATAGTGCGCCCTGGCGTGATCGCGTCGCTTGTCGAGTGCGTGCCGTAGCTCTCGCATCGCTGCGTCGTAGTCGCCACGCTCTAGCAGCTGCGCACCCAGCTCTACGTGGGCGCGCACGTCGTCGGCAATGTCCCCGAGCAGATCGCTAAACTGGTTGGCGAAGCGATTGAACTTGTCGAGCAGAGCCACGGTTTGCCCCCGAGTGAGTCAACATCAGCCTGACAAGCTGAGCGCGCACGATCGCACCCAGCGCGCTTATTGTCGTACGTCTACGTGTGCTTTGCGGCGCAGTTCTTTGAGCCATGCGGTCACGGCTTTTTCGACCTGCTGTTCGTAGAGCTGGCGACGGAGCGTCTCTTTGACTTCCTCGAACGGGCGAACTTCTCCGTCTTTCTTTTCGACGAGTCGTACGATCGCAAAGCCGCGCTCGGTGCGAACCGGACCGCGCACATCGTTGGGATCCATCGTCGCAACGACCTCGCGTAGCTCTGCGGCAAGCTCGCCGCGCGGAGTCAGGCCGGTGTCGCCGTCGCCTTTGGCTCCGTCTTCGCAGTACTTTTGGCACAAGGTCAGAAAGTCCTGGCCTCCGCGAGCACCTTCGACGACTTTCGCGGCCTTGCTGCGCTTTTCTGCGACGAGCGCCGGCGGGGCATCTTTGGCGACTGGAATGACAATCTGCTGAATCCGAACCTGCACCTGATCCCCGGCGACCTGTCGGACGGTCTGCGCGTAATAGGATCGGACTTCATCGTCGCCCACTGTCACGCGACTGCGCACAGCGGTGTTCACGACCTTCAGCTGGAGAAGCTGCTGACGGAGCATGCTGCTGTACGAGTCCCACGTCAGGCCCTGGCCTTTGAGCGCGTCGCGAAGCTGGGATTCGTCGGTCAGGTTGTTGTTCTTGACGACGTCTTTGATCGCGCTGCGCATCTCGTCTTCGGTGACGTAGATCTTTTGTTCGCGCGCGTACTGGGCAACCAGCAGCTTTTCGATTTGGGTATCGAGCACGCGACGACGCAGCTCATCATAGCGACGCTGACCTTCGCTGCTGTCTCGCTCGACACCGGCGAGGGCTTGGCGGGCCTCCATTTCGGTGGCGGTGAGCACTTCGGTGTCGAGGATGATCTCGTCATTGACGACAGCGACGACGCGATCGAGCACGTTGCCAGCAAAAGCCGTCGAACCGGACAGCGCGAGCCCGAGTGCGATCGACAAAACCGCACCGCGCAGGCGGGACTTGGAAGCGTTCATGTGGTTCATCGTAGTAGACCGCGTCGCCAATCGTTTCATAAATTACTGCGGAGCGGCTTTGGGGGCCGAAGTCGTCGTCGGAGTTCCTGGTCGCATCGGAGACGCCTGCGGCGCATCTTGGAACGGCGGATGATAGCTGCCGGTGCCTTTGGGCGGACGCAGATCCTCGGGCGCACCGATGTCTTTGGACAGATCGACGCGCACTTCCGACAGCTTGTCGTCGTGAACCGTGACCTTGGACTTTTGGCGCAGCGAGCGCTCGTATTCGTCCATCAGTCGCTGTCGTCGCTCTCGAAACAGCTTGGCGCGAATCTGCTGACTGACTTCGGCGAGCTGCCTGGTTAAGGCCCGACGCTGTCCCGTCAGCTTGAGGATCGCAAAGCCGTGCTTGGTCTTTACCGGCTCGCTTACGTCGCCAATCGCGGACAGCTTGAAGGCGGCGGCGACCAGCTCGGCGGGTAGCTCACGGTTTCGTTCGTCGAAAAAGCGCAGATCTCCGCCGCGTTCTTTGGTGTCGGTATCGATGCTGTACTGCGTGACCAGATCGCGGAATCCGACGTTTTCCAGCCCGCGAGAGCGCGGATCGGCCAGCACTTTTTTCGCGGTGTCTTCGTCGGGAACCAAGATCATGCTGACGCGCACTTCGGGCGGACGATTGAACTCGTCTTGGTGTCCGTCGAAATACACTTTGACTTCATCGTCGGTGATGTCTTCGGCTTTCAGACGGTCGAAGCGCTGCTTGAGCAGCTTTTGAATCATCACCTGCTTCATCGCGCGCACAACTTCGGGATCGTGATCCAAGCCTTGGCGACGCGCCTCACTCGCGAGCACCTCGAACTTCACCAGGTTTTCCAGAAACTCTTTCTTCTGTTCCACCCCGGTGTAGCGAGCGCGCACATAAGGCGTCTGACTGTTTAAGCGATCTTCAAGCTCTGACACCGTGATGCTGACGTCATCGATTTGTGCGAGAACTGCGCCCTTTTTGCCATCGGCACTCCGTTTGGCCGACAGGTTGGGGCAACCGACGACGGTGAACAGAACGGGGAGAGCGATGGCACCGAGCGCGAGGCGGCGACCACGAGGCTGGTTCATTCGCAAGCAATACTCCAGGCCGTCGGCACGGTGCAACATTTGTGCAGTCTATATATGGCATTTAAAATGCCTGTTTTGTTTCCAGGTCATTTCGGTGCCTTGCGCGATGTGCTTGCTCCTCCGAACCGAACCGGAAAACATGTTGTTGTCTAGTTTTAGGGAGGGGATATGCGTAAGCGACAAGCGACGAGCAGCTTTGCTGTACCATTTCTTGTTCTGCTGGCTGCCTGCGGCGGCTCCACCACATCGGGAGCTGTGATTCCAGAGGGCGGGCTAGTGTTTCCGGATTGTCAGGACGGCCAGCTTTTGGGCGTCGATGCCAACCGTGGCTATGTGTGTGTCAGCGTGTCGGGTAGCACCGCGACCGCTCCAGTCTGTACTTCGACGCAGGCTCTCACCGTGGAAGGCGGCGCGCTCAAGTGCGTCGAAAAGGGCACTGGCTCGACGACCACTGAGCTGAGCACCCAGATCACTGCGCTTGAGAAGAAGTACACGGACCTGAACACCAAGGTGAACGATCTCAAGGCTCCGTCGAGCACGGGATCGCTGTTCGTGGGTCTGACCGACGTGAAGTACGCCGGCAAGATCATCGGCCCGACCACCCAGGCCGTCGGCATCAACGGCGCGGTCGAAGCCTGCGTGGGCAAGTTCGGCAAGGGCGCGCACATGTGTACTCCGTTCGAGCTGTATGGCTCGGCGGCTGCGGTCCTTCCGGCGTTCACCAAGGACACGACCATGCCGCAAGCGTGGGTGTACATGATTGGCTGGAACCGCAACCTCGGCGTCAGCGGTGTTCCTTCGGCGCAGGCTGAAGACGACTACGCGGGCCTGGGTGAAAACTGTGGCTCGTTTACCCAAGGCGACTCGACGAAGGGCTGGGTTGGAACGGTCGCGGCTTGGTCTGACTCTTCGAGCACGCGCTCGCCGTCGGGCACCAAGACGTTCACGTTCACCATCAACGCGCAGACCACCTGCGATAAGACCTTCCCCATCGCGTGCTGCCGATAAGCGGAAACGGAGACATCCATGCGGACTAGCAATAAGAAACTGTACCTAGTTGCGTGTCTGTTCGCTCCGCTCTGGGCTTGCGGAAGCGACACCACGGGCGGAACCCAAGTCAAGCTGCCTGACAACTGCACGAGCGGTCAGGTCCTGACCACCGACGAAGCGGGCCAGCTTGTTTGTACTGCGCTGCCGATTGGCTCGCAGAAGCTGAAGGACTGCGTGCCGCTCGTCGAGGCACTCACCTCGGATGACGGCTCGACCTTCAAGTGCACCAACCGGAACAACGAAAATCCGGGCGGCGCCGAGGCGGTCACGGCGGTCAACACCATCACCACGACGCTCAACACGATTGAGACGACGGTGAACAACCTGCTCGGCTCGCGTCAGACCTTCGGTGAGTTCAAGGGCGTCACGACAGCGACGACCATGGGCAACATCACCTCGGGCACGGCGCGTGGCATCCCGGCGGCGGCGGCAATCTGTGCGGCGCAGTTCGGTGCGGGCGCGTATATGTGCTCGGTCTACGACATGTACATGAACGTGGCGCGTGGCAAAGTCGGCCAGAACGACAGCGTCGCCAAGTCGTGGGTCTACATGCAGTCGTGGAAGGAGCCCGCTGCGGGTTCGAGCTCTGCGGGCAACGGTGTGTCCGACAACTGCGGCAGCTACACCACGGCTGCTGCGACGGGCTACTGGGGCACTGCGGTGGAGTGGACTGCGCTTAGCAACACCAGCAAAGGCCTGAAGTTCTCTTCGGGCAACACGGCTCCGAACTCGGCGCTGTGCAGCGTTGCTCTGCCGATTGCTTGCTGCCTGTAAAGGAGGGGGAAAAGACCATGAGCAAGATGAAGTATGCATTCCTGCTAGCGCTTGCCCCCATGACGATGGGCAGCGACTACTCTGAAGACGACATTGCCCAGAACCTGGCGGCGCTCAAGGTGACGGGCCAGCTGCCGATCTGCAAGACGGGCGAGTTTCTGACCTATCAGAGCGGCTCGCTGATCTGCGCGGTTCCGGCTGGTAACGGCATCTCGGGTCTGACCCGCTGCGAAGGCCAGCTGCTCACCAACACGGGCGGTGGCGGTGAGTTCAAGACGCTGTCGTGCACGCCGAAGGGTGGCGCTTCGATTGCGAACGCGGACATCACCCGCGTGACGACGCTGAAGAACAACGTCGATACGCTGAACACGACGGTGAACAACCTGACTGCAGCGTCGCCGAGCCGTGGCTACTACATCGGTCTGTCGAGCACCACGCCTTTGAACGGTATGTTCCAGGTTGCTGGCAGTGACACCGGTATCGCTTCGGGTAGCGCGCTCTGCAAGACGGCCACCCGTCCCAAGGCTCACGTCTGCTCTGCGTACGAGATCTACGCCAGCGTCGCGGCTGGTAAGGATATGAGCACGCTCACGAACGTGAACGCCTGGATCTACAACGCGAGCTGGAACAAGGTCTCCGGTACGAGCCCGGCAGATCCCGACAAGAGCGTCGCGGAAAACTGCGGTGGCTTCACGTACTCCTCTTCGGACATCCAGTGGCGCGGCACCGTGGCGTCGTACACCTCGCTCGCGACCGGCGCCATGGGCCTGCGCTTCAACATCGTGCCCTGCGGTACCGTCGCCACCAAGGCCGCCTGCTGCGACTAGTCCTTCCGCTGCGATCCGTCTCGCCTCTTTCAGCGCTTCCTCTTTCCTTCTAACAGCGTAGGGCCTTCCGAAAGGAGGGCTCCTCTACTCGCTCTCTGCACGAAATAGTACGTGTCCGCTGGAATCCGTTTGGGACCAGCGTTCCGTTCTCTTGGTCTGTGCGTGAAGCGGTGCGAAAGGGGCGACTAACGGAGCGACTTTCCATTCGGCAGCAGCGTCGACGGAATCGTTTCCCCAAGGCGCGAAAGCTGAAACCGTGCGCAGGTCTCGTACTTGCTGTTGCAGTAGCGATCCTTCCAAATTCCCAGCAAGCGTCCGTGCGCAAACTCATCGTAGAGCGGACAGAAGTCCGCATGCGGACACTTCGATGAACAGGATGTTGGCTGCGCGATTCGTACTGGCTTGTTCATGACCTGCATTCGATCCTCATTCCGGATGATTCATTCGGAATCTTTCAAAGCAATCCGTGGAGCAATCCTTAGGCCAAGTGTAGAGCAGAAAGAACGTGTCTGCCGTCGGAAAATACCACAATTGCGAAGACCTATACGTGGTGCTGAGTACGCAAGGAAGGGATCTGGAATTGTATCTCTGCTTGCGTGTGGTCGCGCTCGTCGAAGACCAGACAGAAGCGCTGTGCGTGAGCAGAGACACAAATAGAGGCATACAGAATGACTCTTATGTGGAGCGAGTGAAGGCCTGTAGGATTCGACTTGAGAGACTACGCCATGTCACTACGTTTCCGTCGATGCGCGCGGCTTCCGATGCAGCGTGCGGCTGGGACAATTTGGTCACAACCGAGGCAGGATGGTTGACGTGAATCGGATGCTGGTGAAATGCTGTTGGGTTGCGATGGGAATCGTTCCTTCCTCATCGTGCGCAGCGTGGTCTGCGGCTTGCAATCGTACGGCGCGCAGAGCAGGACGCGCTCCCCTGACGAGTCATGGACAAGGTGTTAGACAAACAGACGCAGAGCAATCGGTGGCCGGATTCCGCAACGGCTCCAACGCAAGATGGCGTGGTGGCAGAAGGAACGACTCCGCAAGAGTCGCGAGTGATTGTTCGCACGACGAGGATCGGGCGCTTTTCTCTGCTGCGAGAGATTGGCTCTGGCGGCATGGGAACGGTGTTCGCTGCGTACGATGAACAGCTGGATCGCAAGGTCGCGCTCAAGATCCTTCGCAAGCCTCGCGCGGGCAGTGAAAGACAGCGCAATCAGATCCTGCGGGAAGCACGAGCGGCGGCGCGGGTGGCTCATCCCTGTGTGGTGTCCGTCTATGAAGTGAGTGAAGCAGACGGACTGATTCACATCGCGATGGAGTTTGTCGAAGGCGAAACCCTGCATGCCTGGCAGTCCAAAGGAGCCCATCACTGGCGACAGATTCTGTCGATCTACATCCAAGTCGGTCAGGCTCTACAAGCCGCGCACGAAGTCGACGTCGTCCACCGCGACTTTAAGCCCGAAAACATCTTGGTTACGACGGTGGCGGGGCAGGAAAACTTTGTGAAGG
>ERZ724507.430-NODE-430-length-19083-cov-6.783162_pt1 | contig 19083 bp, 13 predicted proteins | sample MGYA00376040_ERZ724507 | MGnify/ENA primary metagenome ERZ724507 (study PRJEB28724, sample SAMN07190883) | activated sludge metagenome | isolation source: activated sludge of sewage treatment plant in Hong Hong | place: Hong Kong | collected 2016-03-17 ...
ACGCCTACCGGATGGCGGAGCAGGTCGTCTCGATCGCCATGCAGGACGGGCAGCTTTCAGTGAAGGACGCGGTCAAGGCGTACCTGGACTACCAGACCTCGAAGGGCAACCGGACCGGGAGCGTCACGACTTCGGGACACGTCCTGAGGAGGTTCTTCGGTTCGTTTCTGGACTCCCCGCTCCACAAGATCACCCCGCAGCGGGGAGCAGACCTCTACGAGAAGCTCCGCACCGGGCGGGGAGAACGGACCGGAGAGGCGATCTCGGCGAGCACCCACCGGGGCAACCTCTCGCAGGCCAAGACGTTCCTCTCGTGGTGCGTCGAGCGCGGGTGGCTCCGCTCAAACCCACTTGATAAGGTCAAGCCCGTAGGCCAGAAGCGCCACGGTAAGCCCCAGCTGACAATCAATGAGGCCCGTCTCCTCTATGGCGTGTGCCTGCGAGAGGCCGAGCGCGACGACGGGGCGCTGGCCGTCCTGTTGGCCCTCACGATGGGAATGCGGGCCGGTGAGATCGTGAGCCGAACCGTGCGGGACCTCGACGACGGAGGCCGTCTCCTGCGGGTCATGCCAAACGAGGCGCTCGGGTTCTTGCCGAAAACGGAAAGATCGAAGCGGGCCGTGCCAATCCCGCAGGTGCTCCAGCCGCTTCTGTTGGCCCGTACCCGTCACAAGCTGCCCGGTGCGCTCCTGCTAGTCGCCGAGGGCGGTGGCGCCCACTGGCGCGACTGGGTGAGCGAGCAGACCCGGAGGCTGTGCAAGCTCACCGGTGTTCCGGTCGTGTGCGCCCATTCACTGCGTGGGGTCGCTTCTACGGCAGCTGTAGAGGCTGGGGTCGCGGTGGAGGCGGTGGCGAGCCTGCTTGGCCACGAGTCGAGCCGCATGACCCGGCAGAGCTACATCCGCCCTGGAACGGTCGAGCAGGCCGAGCGCGAACAGACCCAGCGGCTCCTAGCGGGCTCATCCATGTCCCCAAGCCTGGGACAAGGCTAGTCCCAAGTCAGTCCCAAGCTTGTCCCAAGGCATAAAAAAACCCCACAGTGAAAGTGACTCACCGACGGGGTTTTGATGTGGAGCTGAGGGGAGTCGAACCCCTGGCCTCTAGAGTGCGATTCTAGCGCTCTACCAACTGAGCTACAGCCCCGAGACGCTGACGTCCCGAAAAGGTTTGGAACTTCTACCAAGCCTTGCTTGCTACGGCAAGAACTTTTTTACGTTTTTGGAGATTTCGCTGTTTCTGCCTCGGGATGCTGACTTTCCAGCAGCCGGTTCCGCGGTCAGCATGGGCAGCAAGTCCCCCAGTCGCCCGCTCTCCGGCATCATCAAACAGCCGACAGTGCGCACAATCTCGGTCTGTCCGCGCAGCCCACTTCCCCCCACCAGCAGCGGCGCAACGCCTTTGAGTCCGGTTGTGATTTCAGCAAGCTGCGACCGCAGCTCCGCCGGCTCTTTGCGCAGCACAAAGGACAGCCCCACCAGCGTCGGCTTTAGCTTTCGCGCCGTCTGAATCAAGTCACCAATCGGCACATTGGCACCCAGATAAATCGCATCCCAGCCCTGGATGGTTGCTTCCAGCGCAAACAGCAGCAGCCCCATTTCGTGGAGATCGCCCGGCGGACACGCGCACAGAACGCGAAAGCGCTGCTCGCCTTGTCGAAGCTCATCAATCAGCGACATCAGCTTGTTGCGCAGGAGCGTCGTTCCAAAGTGTTCCGCTGCGACGGTCAGTTCCCCGCGATGCCAGCGGTCGCCCACTTCAAACATCAGCGGAAGGAGCAGTTCGCGACACACTTGTTCCGTCGGCATCGTCCGCAGCGGAGCCGAAATCAGCGCATCGGCCTGTTCTCGATCGAAGCGACCAAATGCGGCCACGATGCGGTCGATGCGCTCCGCAATGCTCAGCGGCTGTTCAAGGTTTGTTCTATCTTGAGCCTCTGCCGAGCGCGGAGCAGGCGCGGCTGGCGGTTCCGCGTCTGACACAAGCAGCAGTCGCTGACCTTGGATGATCTGCTCTTTGGGAAGCTGCGCGATCTGCATCGGCGCCATTCCCTGACGAACCAAGCGCTGCGCACCGAGAAGAACTGCAACATCTTCGTCGGAATACAGCCGATAGCCCGATGGCGTTCGCTCTGGCTGAACCAGTCGATATCGAGCTTCCCACGCGCGGATCAGCGCCGAGCTGAGCCCGGTTAGCTGAGCGACTGTCTGAATGCGGTACTTGCTCACAGTCCTCAGCCTGGGTCAGAGATCGCAGCTTGTCAACGGTTTGTTCAAACTTGGGGAAGGAAGATCGAGCTGGATTTCTAGTCAGCCACATAGATTTATATCTATTCTAAAAATAGAATTTTCCTTATTGACACATGCCGCATGGTCTGTTTAAGGTTTGTTTATAACAAGCTGGTTCCTTGGGAACCCAGCCAAGACCTCGGAGAGTTGCCATGACGACGCAACAGACCCAGACCTCGACCCCGAAGAACCTGGCTCACGCAGTGGCCGCGAGTCGCCCAGCTTTGGTACGTCAGGCTCGACGGATGCTTCGCGATGAGTCAACCGCCGAAGACGCGGCCCAAGATGCGCTCGTTGCTGCGCTGTCTCACCTGGATTACTTCCGTGGTGACTCTCAGCTTGGAACGTGGATGTATCGCGTCGGTGCCAATGCGGTGCTGATGACGATGCGGCGCGAGCGACGAGCCAGCGACAGGACGACGCGAGCGGCGACCAACCTGCCGAAAGACTCGAGCTGGCTGCATGGCTGCGGGACGTCGGAACCGGCGCAGTGGAAGCTGGAAGACGGACAGCAGGCCGATCTGCTTCGGTGGGCGATTTCGCAGCTTCCCGAGCGCTATCGCTTGGTGGTGATGCAGTGCGATCTCGACGAAAAGCCGGTGCAGGAAGTCGCAGAGTCGCTGGGGCTGACGGTGGGTGGCGTGCGTACCCGACGGCTGCGCGCGCATCGAATGCTGCGTGACACGCTGCGCAATCGCGTCGACGATCTGCTGTAAGTCGCCCTGCCCTGCGAGCGCGCTTGGCGTGATATAGTCGAAAGGCTATGCCCAGTAAGAAGAGCGCTCCCTCGGGAGCCAGCCCCGAAAAGAGCCGTCGTTCGGCAGGTTCTGTCCAAGCATCCAGCAAGCCACGCGCTGCTGCCGCGACCAAGCGAGAGCCAGCCAAAGCGGTTTCCATCGCACAATCCGAGCCAGCTGTCCGTGCAGCTTCCGTCGAGCGCGATCCGAAGTCCGTGGATCTGCGCTGGCTGACGTCGCTGTTTAAGCCAACAGAGCTGGAACAGCGTCTGCTGACGGCGCTTTCACAGCGTTCCGAAACGAACACGGTTGAGTCGCTGGCGACGCAGCTTGGGGTCGCGTCGTGGCAGCTTGGGGCGCTGCTGGCACCGGGAGGGCTGCTCCGCGCGTCGGCGCTTGTGGAAACAGGCTCGGACGCAGAGCTGGGTCCCGCTCATCCCGACGAGCGCATTCAGCTGGGACGCGGACTGTGGATTGCCGCGCATGATCGAGAGCAACTTCCGACGCAGATCCCGGGACTTTCGGTGCTGCCGACCTCGGACCCGGATGAAGCGTGGGCTGCGGCGTTCGTCGCGGATCGACCGTCGCAGGTGGTGCTAGAGCTTGTAAAAGATCGTCTGGTGAGCGTGCGACCGCTGCTGCTCCTTCTGTCCGGCTGTAGTGCGGAGACGACGGCGCTGCTGACGCAGGCGCTGCGGCTTCGGCTGTCTCGTCCGGTGTTTTTCGTCGAGGCAAGTGCGCTGGCGGGCTGGCCGCAGCCGGAGCTTTCGGCAGCGCTCCGACGGCTTCGTCGCGACGCGGACATCAAAGGCGCAGCCGTGGTGGTGCAAGACGTGGAGCAGCTCGGGGCGGCGTGGCGAGCGCTGACCCATCCGAAGCCAGCAGGACAGACAGCGCCGGTGATCCTGTGCTCAAGCGGATCGATTGCGACGCCACGGCACGGCGCTGGGGGAACGCACGGCAGCCTGCTTCAGCTCATGACCCACTCGCTGCGCACGACGCCATCGCAAGCAGCGACGATCGTAGCGAATGGAACGGCAGCGGCGACCGTAGAAGCCGATCCGCCCGATGTCGATCGCAGCCGAGAAGAAGCCCGACGACAAGCGGCTCTCGACGCAGCGCGCGCAATGGGCAAGCCGATTCCCAAAGAGTTCATGGCCCCCGAGCCTGCACCGACCCCAGCGGTCAAGGCTCCCGCGCCGGTTCCAACGGTAGCGGCCACTGCGCCCGCCAAGCCGATAGCGACGCCAGCACCAGCGCCCGCTGCGATGAAGGCCGAACCAGCGCCGGCACCCGCCAAAGCCGTCGAGACAGCCAGCGCTCCGGCTCGTCCGGTGAATCCTCGACTGGCAGCGGCCTTGGCCAAAGCGGGACTTCCACCGGCAGGCAGCGCAGCCTATCAGACCGAGCGAGCCGCACCGGAAAAGACCGCGACGCCAGCTCCTCAGGAAGTGGCGCCAGCGGCGGTGGCTGCACCAGCAGAAAAGCCGGAACCAGCGACGACAGCGATTCCAGTCAGCGACGCACAACCAGTGTTGCCAAGTCCAGCCGCGCAGACGCAGACCGCAGAAGCAGCGACGGACGATCAAGCCGATGGAGCGCCGCTCCCGCTCAGTGATGATGCCAAGCTGGATGAGCTGATCAGCGTCGCGAAAAACACAGCGAGCAACCTGCAGCGCGCCCAAGTGCTTCGCAAGCTGGCTGGCGCCAAGAGTCCGCTCGTGATTCAGCTGTTCCGCATGTTCCTCAATCATCCAAACGCAGCGGTGCGATCTGCGGCGGAAGCAGGGATGGAATCGATCTTCGGGAGCAACTGGAACCGAGCCCGCGCGATTGCGCCGCCGATTCAGCCGCCTCGGAGCGAGGATGGGGGACGCGGTCCAGGCGGAGCGTTCTAAGCAGCCGATGCGAAGGTGTGGGCTGAGCGACGAGCCGCAGTGAGGCTCCGTCGACGTTTGCTTAGCCCGGACGCTTCAGACACTTGATCGCAACGCCGGTCGCGCGATCGATCTTTCCGACGCTGGTGTGGCTCGTGATGCGGACGGAAGTCGCGCCCAGCTCCGCCGCCGCGCGACGAAGCTTGGCCTTGCTGGAATCGAACGTGCCCGGGGACAGCGACGTGCCGGACTCAACCGCGATCTGACCGTAGTCTTCATACAGCGTGCAGTCCGGCGCTTCGTCTTTTTCGAAGAGCTGAACCTGCTGTTCCTTTGGCGTCAGGTCGGTGGGACGAAGATTGCCAGGGCCACAGCCCACCGCCGCGACGAGCGGCAGGACCCACAACACCCGCGCCAGCGAGCGGACCGAGCCGATCACCTGACCTAGAACCGGAAGCTTGCTTACGTTTCGCATAAGAAGTGATTTTACAACGCAAAGTGGCGGATTTTCTACCGGCAGCGTACGCGGTGCCCGGTTTCTGGCTAGACTGCGCGCTCGATGACGGTGCAACTCATCACCAGCGAGCATCAACTGGCCGCGCTGCGACCGCAGTGGAATCAGCTTGCGCAGGGACAGCCGTTTCGAAGCTGGGACTGGCAAGTGGCTTGGTGGCGACACTACGGCACGCTGCAAGGACGACAGCTCTACACACTGGCGTACTTTGACGGACCCAAGCTGGTGGGACTGCTTCCGTGTTATCGCCGACTGACGGCGCTCGGGCGGGTGCTGCGACCGCTGGCGAGCGGAGAAGTCTGCTCGGAATATTTGGGGCTGCTGGCTGAGCCGGGACGCGAGTCGGAGGTTGGACACGTCTTGGCATCGACGCTGTCGGGTCGTCGTCGTCCGATCGTTTCGTCGGGGTCGAGCACAGGCTGGGATCTGCTGCTGCTCGACGCGCAAGATCCAGCGGATCAAGCGCTGCGGGTGCTGTCCGACGAGCTTGGTCGCCTGGGTCATCCGCAACAAGAGACGGTCGGAACCGCGTGCTGGCGACTACGCTTCGAGGAAGAGCTCCAGCATCCGCGCGGGAGCCAAGCGTACGAAGAAGCACGGTTTGAGCGATACCTTCTGCACGTCGCCCGAGGACATCGCCATCGGCTCCGCAAAGCGGACCGTCACGGACGCGCGCAAGGCTACACGCTGCATCTAGCGACCGACGAGGACTCGCTCAGGCACGGTTTTTCCATCTTGGTGGACTTACATCAGCGACGAAGAGCGCATCACGGACAGACTGGGATGTTCGCGCGCCGACGGTTTCTGTCGTTTCACCAAGATGCGACGCTGGCTCTGTTGCGCGATGGAAAGCTCTGGCTCGCGTGGCTGCAAGACGGACCGAAGCCGATTGCGACCTATTACTGCCTGGCCGAAAGCGGGATTTTGCACTGCTATCAAAGCGGGCTCGATCCCGATCATCTCGACGATGAGCCAGGACGAATCCTGCTGTTGCGGCTGATTCGCCAAGCGCTGCGTCAGGACTTTGTGGCGATCGATCTGCTGCGCGGCAACGAACCGTACAAGAGCCACCTGGGAGCCAAAGCCCAGCCGAGCGTCACGCTGTGCATCGGGAATCGCACGATGCTGGGCCGGGCGGCGTTTGCGCTGACCCAGGTGCAGCGACAGTCTCGTCGACTGGCCAGCCAAGTGCTGCGTCACGTTCGCGCCCCTTGACAGAGTGACCCGTCGACGTACACCCTCTGCCAGCCGTGGCTGCTTTTGCGATCATCGTTCTGATCGTTGCCCACCGTCTGCTGCGCTTTGACCTGCTCAGCGATACGGTGCTCGCGCTGCGACCGCAGGGCATCTTGCTCACGTTGCTGGCGCTGGCTGTGCCATTGGCGATGTTTCGCAAGCAGCTCAGCATTCGGTTTTCGACGGTGCTGGCGGTTCAGTGGCTGCTGTTTGTGTGGGCGCTGATCACGAGAATCGTGTCGGATGGCCCAGACGAGCTGATTCCGTTTCTGACGGGTGACTACGCCAAAGATCTGACGTTTGCGTCGCTGATCGGCGTGCTGGCAACCAACACCCAGCGGCTGCGAACGCTGACGGTCACGATCGTCGCTGCGCTGCTGTTTGTTGCCGCCGTGTCGTCGCAGCAGCGGCTCGGCCCGCGCGAGTGTCACTACTTTCGCAATGCCTGGCAGCTCAACTACGAACAGACGAGCGACAAGCGACCCTGTCAGGCGACCAGCGAGTGCTACACCGTTCCGCCACACGAGCAGCACCTGCGCGACTACGGCTGGGCCTGTGAACGAACCGGACCGCTCGGCCTGGCGACGGTGGTGGATCGAATTCACTACACCGGCAACTTGATTGATCCGAACTCGCTGGCGCTGGCGCTGGTGATGGCTGCGGCGCTGCTGCTCGGGCTGGCGACGTGGCCGAATCGACCGGGCTGGAAGTGGCTGTGGCTGGTTGGGCTGCCGCTGCTCGCGATCTCGGTGCTGCTGGCTGCGTCGAGAGCCGCGCAAGCTGCCATCGGCCTGGTGATGCTGTGCTTTTTCTATTTCCGCGTCGGAATCTTGGGTGCAGGACTGGCCGCCGTGCTGGTGTCACCGATGATGCTGATCTCGACGCGCAACGAAGCCGAGGCTGCGTACTCGACGATCACGCGGATCATGACGTACCTAAACGGCTTTCGCGCGTTTCTCAGCGATCCGTTCTTCGGCGTCGGCTTTGCCAACTACGAGCGAATCAGCTTTCTCAATGCGCACAACAGCTTTTTGCAAGCGCTGGTCGAAACCGGTGTCGTCGGAGGCACGCTCTATCTGACCGGCATTTATGTGGCGCTGAAGCTGCTCGTGCAGGTGATGCGCTGGCCGGACGACGGGCTCGACGAAGACGAACAGCGCAGCTTGCTTGAGCTTCAGCACATCGCCCGGATGCTGCTCGCGATGCTGCTCGGTGTGCTTCTGTGCGTGCTGTTCCTGTCGCTGGCGTTCGATTTTTCGTGGCTGCTACCGCTCGGTCTGGTGATTGGCTTTGAACATCACGTCCGGCAGCAGCTTCCCGGCTTTCAGCTTCGCATCGGACTCGTCGAGCTGTTGGCGCTGCCGCTGCTCACGATGATGCTGCTGGGCGTGTTTATCCTGGCCACCGCGCGCTAGGTGAAGCCCAGCGATCGACGAACCGCTAGTCTTCGTTGAGGTTGCGAACCAGCTTGGTTTCTTCGCCTGACCGAATCACGACGTCGAAGCTGACGCGCTTGCTGCTCGTGACGAACGTGACGGAGTGCTTGCCGGCTTTGAGCGCAATGCGATCGCGCGGAGCAATCGGTGTGGTCTTGCCAGTGTCCTTGTTGTCGACGAAGACGCGCGCGTACGGCTGGCTGTTCGCGATGAGATAGCCTTCTTTGTCGCTGCTCGCCGCTGGAGCTGCCGGTGCTGGCGTCGGAGCAGCACTCGCACTCGACGACGAACTTCCCGCCGAGCCTTTTTCTTCATCCTTGCCACCGCCGCCACCACCCAGATCGATGTCCAGGCTCTGCTCAAACGAGTCGCCAAACGACACCAGCTTCGTCACCGTGCCATGTCCACGCTTCTTGAGCACCACCTTGGCGGTCTTGGTCGGATCGAGATCCTCAACCGTCGCAGGCGTCTTTCCGTATGCGCGACCATTGACCAGCACATCTGCGCCCGGCGGTCTCGTGTTGATGACCAGCTTGCCGCGACCTTCCTGTAGCTCGATGGCGCGATCGTATTCCTGACCCGCCGACAGCGTGACTTGGAAGTTCACGGGCTGCTTTCCAGCCTTCTTGACCGACACGTTCTGGACCTGGCCGGACGGAACCAAGTAGCCCTTCAGGATGTCGCTTTCTTTGACCAAGATGCCGTTGACGGAAATGAACACGCCGGGAGGCACGCGCAGACGGATGACACCGTTGCCTTGACCGTTTTGCTGCGCGCCCGCACTGCCTGCACCCAGCTGAACCGGCGCCTGCACCGTATCACCCGCGAGCACATCGACGACCTGCTGCGCTTCGCCTTCTTCTGCGCGAACCAACAGCTGATGCGGACCGCGCGGAATGTCGCGGAGCAGCAGCGCGCCGCCTTGCTCGACCCGTCCGGCTTCGCGACCATCGACGTACACCGTCGCTTGCCGAGGCGGAAACACCGTCACCACGACCGTGCCTTTGCCCGGCTGCATCGCAAACTTGGCTCCCAGCACCAAGCCCACCACCGCAATCGCGACGATGACACCAACCATGATGTCTTTGGCGAGCGAGCTTCCCTTGGGCTCCGCGACCTGCGGCATCGGCTGCTGCGGAATCTGCTGCTGCACAGCCGCCGCCGGAATCACCGTTCCGTTGGGCAGCATCACCATCGCGCCCGGCTGAATCGCGGACATCGCTGCCGAGGCAAACGGCATCGCCATCGCTGGCATCACCGCCGAGCCATACGCAGATGGAAACGCGCCCATCGGCCCGACCATGCTCGCGTTGGCCGGGAAGTTCGGGTTCATCTGTCCCCCGTACGGATCCATCATCGGCTGCGGAGCGGGCTGCACAGGCTGAGGCTGCGCCGCTTGCGGTCCACCGGGATGTTCGTTCGGGTTAAAGATCGCGGTCGACTGCGCTTTGATGTCGCCTTCGTCGCCTTCTCCACCGTGCTTGGCGCTGTCGAAGATGGCGGTCGACTGATTCGGAAGATCGCCCTCGCCGCCGGGAAGCTGATCCGGCATCACGATCGCGGTCGCTTGGTTTAGCAGATCTCCTTCGCCACCACCGGCGTGACCATCGCCTTCAGCCAGCGGCTCGATCTCGCTTTCGTTGAGCGCCGACGTTGGCTCTGGCACAGCCCGAGGTGCAGACGATGTCGGAGCCAGCGTTGGCGTCCGCAGTCGAGCCGAAGGTGGCGCACCGCCCTTCGACTGACCGCCTTGGGCCATCGCCTCTTTGCCGATCTTGCGCTGCTGCTCCAGCACCGCCGACTCTTTGCGCATCTCCGCCGAAAAGGCGTCGCGCATCCACGTCGCCAGCGCCTTGGCGTTATAGACCGGCTCAAACTGCGCGGCGAAGTCAGCGAGATCGTCGTGCATCTCGCTACCCCACTGGTAGCGCTCTGCCGTATCCCGAGCCAGCGACTTCATGATGATGCGGTCTAGCTCGGGCGGAATCTCTTTGTTGATCGTCGAGGGCGGCGGAACCTGCGCGCTGCGGATCTTTTCCAGCGTCACAAAGTCGGTCTCGCCCACAAACAGGCGCTCACTGGTCAGCAGCTCATACAGGATCGTGCCGACGGCAAAGATGTCGGTGCGCTGATCGAGCGTCTTGCCACCGACCTGCTCCGGGCTCATGTAGCCGAACTTGCCCTTGAGCACACCAGCCTGCGTCTTCGACGATCGCGACGCCGCTTTGGCGATACCGAAGTCGATGACTTTGACTTCACCGTCGTAGCTGCTGATGACGTTCTGCGGCGACACGTCGCGGTGAATGATGTTGAGCGGCTTGCCGGTCGCGTCTTTTTTGCGGTGCGCATAGTCGAGGCCTTCGCAGACCTTGCCCATGACAAACGCCGCCATCTGCACCGGCATGTGCTTCTTTAGCCGACGAAAGCGATTCTGGATCTGAAGCAGATCTTTGCCCCAGATGTACTCCATCGCGATGAAGTGGCTGTCGTCGATCTTTCCCAGCTCGAAGATCTGACAGATGTTCGCGTGATTGAGCTGGCCTGCAATCTTGGCTTCATCAATGAACATCTGGATGAAGTCAGCATCTTCGGCCATCGCCGGCAGGATCTTCTTGATGGCGATGATCTTCTCGAAGCCCTCGACGCCGAAGGTCTTCGCCTTGAAGACTTCTGCCATACCGCCGACGGAGATTCGCTCAAGGAGCAGGTATTTTCCAAAAGGCGAAGGTAGTGCCACGCGTGCTCCTCAGCGTCCTGACTGGTGATCCACCAAGGCTCTCAGTGAGGACACCATTTTGCGAAGGTTATCGTATGACAAAAGCCAACTTAGCGTCAATTGGCCGGTTTGGGCTCCCGCGAGCCCGCGAGTCGGGTACGGACCCACATCCGCGCCCGGACGCGACGATTACCGCGCAGGCAAGCGGCTGGATAGCTCTGCCAACAGCGTATCGAGCGTCGCCAACAGCGCCCGCGAAAACAGCGCACTGGGCGACTCTGATGCACTCGACACCGTCGGAAGGAGCGGCACGCTGCGATCGTATAAGAGCTTGCCATCTTGCAGCAGCACGAAGTGAATTCGTCCGCTTAAGACCCCGTTCTGAACCGTCAGCGCATCCAGCCGAGCCATCAGCGTGTGATGAGCGCCCGCTCGCAGCGACTGCTCCAGCGCTTCGTAGCCGCCCACCAAGCTATACAGCCGCGTCGCCGTCACCGGAACCGCCAGCCGCTGCTGCAAAAACGACATCATCGCGTGCTGTCCGACGGCGCTCAGTCCGTAATAACCGGCGGGAAGTGCAGCCATCGGCTCGCCCAGCAGTCCCACCGCCACGCGCGGACGCTGTTTCGGCGCAACCTCAGCCGGACTTGGGTTTGGGGTCGGACTGGAAACCGTTGGAGGCGGCGGCAGCGTCGTCCCCGGAGGCGTCGGCACGCTCCCCGGCTTGGCTTCGACCTTCGCTTCGACCTTCGCTTCGACCTTCGCTTCGACCTTCGCTTCGGGCCTGATCGACGGCTTGGCATCCAGCTTCGGACCGGCCCCGAGCAGCGTCAGCTCCGATCGCTTCGATACGCCCGACAAAGAGGCCAGCTTGACCTGCACCGGCGGTGCGCTCGCGAGCGAAGATGGCAACAGGCTCCGCTGCGGCAGCGAATCGCTTGAAGACAACAGCCGAGGCCGCAGCTCTGCCACCACCGAATAGACCAGATCATCGAGGTGTTCCAGATCGCCCATCGCATCGGCGCTCGTGGTTCGCCCCGCCCCACGATAGGTCAACGACAGCTTCAGTCGCCCGGCCCCGACTTCTTCCAGCTTCGCCCACAGCGTGCCTTCGGAATCGGTCTTGGCGGGCTGCGCGCTCACGCTCGCTTCTTTTAGCGCTTGGAGCATCGCCCGTCCCAGCTCTTTGCCAATGCCTGGCAGCGACGCGGGAGCCGACACCGAGGCCAGCAAAAGCGGTGCCTGCGATCCCGACGCCAGCCCAGACCACGGCAAGACGCTGAGCCCGAAAAAGCCCAGCGTCGCAGCCCAAAGAGTCCCATGTCGTCGTGGACGCAAGCGGATCACTACTCACAAGGAAATCGGCAGCGCTCGCCGCTGTCAAGCATCCCGCGCGCTTTCCCACGCCGCCGTGCCACGCCCAAGCAAGCGGAGCACCGTCCAAAGCAGCACAACCGCAACCGGCACAAGCCCGATCCGCACCGTCCAGCCCAGCTCCACAAACGAAGACAGGCCGCGGCGCACCATCAGCACCACCAGCGCATTGTTCATCGCGTGCATCGCCACTGGCACCCACAGCGATCCAGCGAGTCGCACCGCCAGCGCAAACGCCATCCCGAGCAGCATCGTCGGAATCATGCGTCCCCACGACAGATGAATCAGCCCAAACAGCACCGCGCACAGCAGCATCATCGCGCCACTGCGAGCCGGTTGCCGGTGCGCATCCATCGCCTGCGGGTTCCCCAAGTCGGGCAGCAGCGTCAAAAGAATCGCGCCGCGAAACAGCACTTCTTCACACAGCGCTGGAACCAGCGCAAACGTCAGCAGATCCAGGCCGAGCGGTCGAACCCCCGACGCCGGCACAATCATTCGCTCCAGCGCGCGCTGCTCCGCTGGCGTCAGTCGAACCAAGTGCTCGTAGAGCGGCTCCAGCCAGGCCGACAGCACATAAAACAGGGTCATGCCCAGCAGCCCGCCCGCCAGCAGGTGCAGCAGCACCGCCGATATACGCCGACTCGGCGGCACGATGAGCATTCCCAAGCGCTGGCGCTGACCCGACTGCCAGACAAACAGCAGGGAAGGAATGAGCAGCCCAGCCAGCTCCGGCAGCGCAACCGACACAAGCGAGCCCCAGATCCCAGCACGCCGCGCAAGACCCAGCGAAGCCACCGCCGAACCCGATACAAGCAGCAGCGTCAGCGCAACCACAAACAGCACCACGACATCGGCGATGGGGCTCGAAGAATCGCTCGATCCACCCCCACCCCCACCGCCACCCTCACCCGAGCGCCGCCCAAGACGAGAAACACCCGCCGGTTCGTCGTTTCTGCCATCCGTTGCGGTCACGGCCTTGCTCCTATCAGATCGGCGAAAAGGCGTGTTACGATAAGCTGTGGAAAAAGTTATCGCCCGCTCGCTCCTACTATGGGGACTGATAGGGCTTTCGTCCCCTGTGGCCTTTGCCGCAGACCCGCCGAGCGCCGCCGCCAAAGCCACCGCCAAAAAAGCGTACGAACAAGGGACCGCCTTCTACAAAAAGGGAGAGTGGGACCAAGCCATCGAGCAGTTCGAGCTCTGTTACAAGTCGCTGCCGCAGCCGGTGTTTTTGTTCAACATCGCGCAGTCTCACAACAAGGCGGGACGGCAGCAGCAGGCGCTGACCTATTACAAGCGCTACCTGACCGATGCGCCCACGGCAGCCAATCGCGCCGAAGTCGAGACCACAGTCGCCGAGCTAGAGCAGCAGCTGGCCCCCAAGCCAACGGTTCAGCTCACCGCGCTCGATACCTATCCGGTGGAAACGACAGGGGAACCACCGCCCAAGGGCTTTGTCGCGCAGCCTGCCCGGCAGCCGATCTCGAAAAAGACGTGGCTCATCATCGCGGGTGCGGCGGGTGGAGCGGTGCTGCTCGGTACAGCGATTGGCCTTGGTGTCTATTTTGGGACACGCGGTCCCACCGTCACAGTCTTTGATCCGGTGACCCCATGAGTATTGCGACCTTGCGACTGGGATTGCCTCTTGTTCGCGCCTCTGCTTCTTTGCTGGCACTGCTGTGCGCGGCGACGACCGGATGCAGCCAGGTTGATCCGTGCGAAGGCCAGAGCGAAGCGTGCATCACCGTCCAAGTGGAATCGCCCGGCGGAGAGCTGGATCTCATCCGCACGGTCTACAGCCTGGACGGCGGCACCAAGCAGCAGCGAGGCTTTGCCGTTTCGACCGGCGAAGCCAAGTCCTTTCCTGTCGTCTTTGCCTTAAACCTGGGCAGCGGTGGCAGCATCCAGGCCGACATCATCGGTGAGCTGTCCGCCAGCCCCACGTTTCACGGCACCTTCAGCGAAAGCGTCTCTTCTGGAGAGCACAAGCGCATCGTCGTCACGCTCGACCGCAACGTGAGCAAGCTGCCGTTTGTCGGTCCAGAGCCTCGCTACGGCGCCGGCCTGGTCGCGGTTCCGCTTTCCTCGCCAACCAGCTTGGTCCTGTTCGGTGGCGTAGTCAGCGGAGAGCAGACGCTCGGCGACACCTGGGAATACAGCCTGAGCCAGAACACCTGGCAGCGCATCACGAGCCCGATGAGCCCTGGACCGCGGCAGCCCAACATGGTCGCCGATCCGCTGTCTGACCGCGTGCTCGTCGTCCAAGGCATGGGCGCAGGCGGCGTCGTCCAGCTGGATACCTGGCAGTACCAAGCCGCGATGCCCGGAGACGCGCGCACCTGGCAGCCGATCACCACCGTCACCGCACCGACGCCACCGCGCGCCTTTGCCGGGCTGACCATTGTGCCCAGCGCGACGATGACCCCAACCACGCTGCTGTTTGGTGGCATCACGGGATCGGGAGGTTCGCCGCTCAGCGACCTGTGGCGGATGCAGTCACCGGGGATGACCAACCTGGCGCTGGTCAACACGACAGGCGCGCCGCAGGTCAAGTCGCCCAAGCTGCTCTCGACCCAGACCGATGTCTACTTGGTCGGCAGCGATGAAATGACCAAGTCGACGGTCCAGGTCTATCGGCTGGATGCGGTGGCGATGCCGCCCAAATGGACGGTGGTGTCGCAAGAGGGCGGTGCCCCCAGCTATCGCAGCGCGTTTTCCGCCACGATTGACCCGCAGGGCCAGCAGATCGTGCTGTTTGGCGGCATTGACGGCGCGGGCAACCTGCTGAGCGACACCTTCCGCTATTCCATCCAGGGCACGACGTGGGCCACCGTCAGCACCACCCAAGTTCCGCCCGCGCGCATCGACGCCAGCCTGACCTTTGCGCAGGGCGTCTTCATGATGTTTGGCGGACGAGACAGCAGCCTCAAACAAAAGATCGACAACTGGAAGCTCACGAGCGACGGCTGGAAGCGCTGGCTGTAGCCACGTTCTTTGACGCCCACGGCTCGATTTGGCACAGTCGGGCCCGTGATTGCTCGTCTCAGCGGCACCCTCATTGATAAGACCCTCGACGGCGTCCTTGTGGACGTCGGCGGTGTGGGATACCAAGTCTCCGTCTCACTCAACACCCTGACGGCACTGCCCGCAGTCGGACACAAGGCCGAGCTGCTGACACACCTGCACGTTCGCGAAGACGCCATGCAGCTGTTTGGCTTTGCCACCAAAGACGAGCGCCGCGCCTTCGAGCTGTGCATCGCGGTGTCGGGCATCGGTCCCAAGCTGGCGATTGGGCTTCTGTCGGGACTCGATGCGGCAGGACTGTTTGCGGCGGTGGCCGGCGAAGACGTGGCGCGGCTGCGCAAGGTGCCCGGCATTGGTCCCAAGACCGCTGAGCGTCTCATCCTCGAGCTGCGCGACAAGGTGCCTCGGCCCGAAGGCAGCGGCAAAGCGAAAGCGACGCGCGCAACCGCATCGGACAAGCCTGCCCAAGGTGGTGTGTTTGCCGATGTCGCTGGAGCGCTCGTCAACCTGGGCTATCGACCCGCCGACGCCGAGCGCGCCACCGATCAAGCCCTCTTGCAAAAGCCCGACGCCCAAATCGAAGAAGTCCTGCGGGCCGCACTGCGAGCCCTTCAGCGTGACTAGCGCCTGGCTGCTCGCACCGCTGCTGTCGCTCGGGCCCACGCCGCCACTTGTCCACAGTGAGCAGCTGGTGGTGGTGCTGACGGATGACTGGGATGCGCCGCGCGGCATGCTCTATCCGCTTTCGCGACAACGTGGACGCTGGGTGCTGTGGGGCAAGCCGCGTCCCGCTTGGGTCGGACGAAGTGGCCTCGGCTGGCGCAGTGATCCGGGATCGCCCAAGCCGCCCGCACCTGGACCCCTCAAACAAGAAGGCGACGGTCGAGCCCCCGCTGGACTTCTGACCTTCGACGAGCTGTGGGGCTACGCCGACAAGGCCCCCGACCGCGTCACCCTGCCCTATCACAAGGCCGGGCCGCTCGATCGCTGCGTCGATGATGTGAAGTCGCCCGACTACAACCGGCTGGTCAAAGAGCGTCCCGATTCCACCTGGCAGTCCGCCGAGTCGCTGCGCATGCCGACCGACCACTACAAGTACTTGGTGGTGCTCGGCTACAACCGCAGCCAGCCTCGGCCCGGTGCGGGAAGCTGCATCTTCTTTCACGTCGCGCCCCCGCCTGAGCAGCCGACCGCAGGCTGTACCGCCCTGCCCGAAGCGTCGCTGCTTGAGATCCTGCGCTGGCTTGCGCCCGCCAAGCATCCACGCCTGCTACAGCTTCCGCGCGCGGTGCTGCCGCAGGTCATCCGCGCCTGGCAGCTCCCGCCGGAGCTGGCCACGCTGCCTGGTCCCGCTTCTCTCCCGCACTGACCGAGCACCCGTCACCTGCTGGCCGAAGATCTCTCACGCCTTGATAGATCTTCTCTCACCAAGCCAGCGCGCTTGTCTCACGCCTTGATAGATCTTCTCTCACCAAGCCAGCGCGCTTGTCTCACGCCTTGATAGATCTTCTCTCACCAAGCGGGCGCGCTTGTCTCACGCCTTGAGAGTTCTTCTCTCACCAAGCCAGCGCGCTTGTCTCACACCTTGATAGATCTTCTCTCACCCGCTGGCCCCTGCTCGCCGGGCGGGCGTTCGATCTAGCCGTTGAGGATCGTTCCGGCGATGGCACTGCGACCGACTCGATCGAGCGCCAGACGCAGCATCTCCAGATCCGTTCGCGCCGCCCGCACCACCAGCAAGCAGCTCCCGCCGTGACGAAGGAGCAAGCGCGCATCGGCAGCCAGGCTGAGCGGTGGCGTGTCGATGATCACGTAGTCAAACGCCGACAGCAGGTCTTGCAACAGGCTCGCAAACGCCGGGGAGTTTTCGATCGCGGCCCGACTGCTCCGATCGCCCATCGCAGCGGCGGGCACCAAGCACAGCTCCGGCGTGATCTGCCACACCTCGGGCTTGCGCTGCCGCAGGTCCGACGGCACCACCTCGCTGCCCGGAATCAGCAGTGCGTGCAGCCGAGGCCCAATCAGGTGCGCATCAATCAGCGCCACCTTCGCACCGCCCCCTTCCGAGATCGCCAGTGCCAGGTTGGCCGCCACCACCGACTTGCCTTCCCCCGGCTGGCTGCTCACGCACAACAGCAGACGCGGGTTGCCTCGCTCGGCCAGCCGACAGCGCAGCAGACGATACTGCTCGGCACGCGCGCCCTCGGGTCGGCTCTGCAAGACCAGCTCGGGCGACGGCAGGCTGGACGGAGCAGGACTCACCACATAGCCCAGCTCGACCAGCCGACTTGCACCTTGCTTGGCCTGTAGATCCAGCGACGCAGGAATCATCGGCAGCAGCCGCTCCCCCGAGTCGCTTCCCGACAGCACTTCCGGCAGGACGTTGCGCGCGCTCAGCTTGTCCCCCGACGGAATCCGCGCCAGCACCGGCAGCCCCGTCGCATGCCACAGATCAATCGCGGTAAAGACGCGCTTGTCCGACAGCGCCCGTCCGACGCCGACCAGCAGGCCCGACATCATCCCGAGCAGCGCCATCAGCAGCATCATCATCTTGCGCGACAGCCCGCGAGGCCGCGCTGGCAGGTTCGCCGGATCGATGATTCGCGCCGCCGCATTGCCCGGCATCTTGATGAGCTGCTCACTCACCACCGACTCCAGCTCGCGCTCACGCAGCTTGTCGTACGCCTGCCGCGCGCTTTCCATGTCTCGGAACAGCCGCGAGTACACCGCTTCGGCACTCAGCGCTTCTTCATCCGCCGACAGCTTCACATCCCCACCGCCCAGCTTGCGACGAATGGCCGTGATCTGCCGATCGATCACCGAGAGCTGCGCCCGCGACTGCCCAAGCAGCAGCATGTCTTCGGCCAGCTTCGGATCTTTGCGGGTTCGACCATCGCGAATCTCCCGCTGGAGCCGCTCTACATCCGCCGTCGCCCGTCGAAACTCCGGGTATTCTGCGGTGTAGCCCTGCGCTTTCATCTCTTGGAGCTGCTGCTGAAGCCGATCCACATCGAGCAGCTTTTGCTGCGTCGGATCGTATTTGTGCCCGTTTTCGATCTGCGCAATCTGCGCTTCCACCTGCGCACGCTTTTCAAGCAGAGGCCGCAGCTCGGGCGAAGAATAGCTGTCCGCCATCTTCACCGGGCTCACCTGCGTCTTGCCGCGCGTCGTCACCAGCAGCTTGTCCGCCGCCTGAAGTCCGAGCTTGCTGCGATCCGTCGCCGAAATCGACACGAGCAGCTTCGGATGCTGACGGACAAACTGCACCACTTGGTTTTCCGCATCGAGCATCCGCTGCCGCGCGCGCTCCGCTTCTTCGCCCAGAAACTCACGCGCTTTCTTCGCCGTATCGACGCGCTGCGAAACCACGCTGCTCGCGCCATCTTCCGACAGCGCCTTTAGCACCTGCTGCGCCAGCACCGGATCGCGCGCGTTGTAGGTCACTTGGAACAGCCGCCGCGTCACCGGCTCGACGAGCAGCGTCTTTTTGATGTTTTCGACCAGCTCTTCCTGGCCTTTTTCGGACTGAAGCTCTGGCAGGTGCGCAAGCGAGGGGTTCTTCAGCAGCTCCGCCACCGTCGCTTTGAGCCGTGCATCGACAACAATCCGCGCCCGAAAGGCATTGGCCAAGGTATCGGGCAGATCCGCCAGGTCGCTCGCATCTTCGCGCTGACCCGGCACCGACTTGGCGTCTAGCTCCTCACCGACGCGAACCTGCGCAGTGCTTTGGTAGGTCGGACGATGGCGCTGCCCAAAGTACAGGCCCACGCCAGTGCCCAGGACACTCACCACCAGCATCCACGGCCACTGCCGCAGGAAGCGATAGACCAGGTTCCACGCCTCGCTACGCATCCGCAGAGAGGAACTGACGTGTTTTGCGCTAC
>ERZ724507.433-NODE-433-length-19010-cov-6.659615_pt1 | contig 19010 bp, 16 predicted proteins | sample MGYA00376040_ERZ724507 | MGnify/ENA primary metagenome ERZ724507 (study PRJEB28724, sample SAMN07190883) | activated sludge metagenome | isolation source: activated sludge of sewage treatment plant in Hong Hong | place: Hong Kong | collected 2016-03-17 ...
GAGCTATTTCTGCTGATGCTCCAGATGATCCTGGTGCCGCTCACGTTCGGTCTGTACTTGTTCTGGGTGTTCACCAAGCAGAACCGCTTCTTTGTCGAAAAGACGAGCTTCCAAGCAGAGTAGTCTGCAGCCCACCTCGCCCGCCCAGCTGCCCAGCGTACGACACGCCCTCCGTCGAAACAGCTCAGACGTCAAGTGCATCGTGCAAGCATGCGTCTTTGCTTGCATGCAAGATGTATACCGCTTTTGCGTATTCAGGCTAGTCGCAGTGCTTGTCACGGTGTAGCCTGATTCTAGAAGCCCGGAGGACACACGCCGCCATGTCCATGAAGATGGAACAGAGCATTCGACAGCAGATGTCGATGGTCATGACGCCTCAGCTGCAGATGGCGATCAAGCTGCTGCAGATGGCCAGGACCGAGCTCGTTGAACAAGTTCAAGAAGAACTGAAAGAAAATCCGCTTCTGGAAGACGCAGGCGACACCGAGATGGAGCACCTGCGCGACGAGCCGGTCGATCACGTCGAGACCATCGGCGAGACCGAGCAGCCCGTTGCGCAGCCGGTGTCCAAAGAACAGACCGACGCAGGCAAAGAAGTGCCAACCGACGGTCAGCCTGCTGCGGAAGTGGACTGGACGACGTTTTTGGAAAACGCTGCAACTGCGGCGGTGCTGCCGCCTCGAGAGCGACCCGATAACGAAGAGCTTCCGTCGGCCAATCAGTCGCTGCGGACCGGGCTGTCGCTGGAAGATCACCTGTCCGAGCAGCTTCGCATGGCGCGGGTCAGCGAAGAAGAAGAGCTGGTCGGGATGTACATCATCCGCAGCCTCAACTCCGACGCCTACTTGGAGGAGCCGCTCGCTGATGTCGCCGATGAGTGTGAAGTCAGCCTCGAAGTGGCAGAGCGCGCACTCAAAGCGGTGCAGCGACTGGACCCGTGGGGCTGTGCGGCGCGGACGCTGATTGAAAGGCTGCTGGTTCAGGCAGAGATGCTCGAAGTCGACGACGAAGTGCTGGTGAAGATCCTGACCGAGCACCTGAGCGACCTCGAAAAGAAGAACTGGGACAAGATCGCCAAGAAGCTCAAGGTCGACGTTGAGGAAGTCTACGAAGCGGTCAAAGACATCTTGAAGCTGGATCCGCGTCCAGCGCGACGGTTTGGCTCGGAGTCCGCGCAGTACATCACGCCTGACGTCTACATCCACAAAGTCGGTGACAAGTACTTTGTGACGGTAAACGACGACGGAATGCCCAAGCTCCGCATCAGTCGCTACTACCTGGAGACGATGAAGGACAAGGACAACAAGGCGGCGCGCGACTACGTGCAAGACCGGCTGCGCTCGGCCAAGTGGCTGATCGACAGCATCCAGCAGCGTCAGCGCACGATCATCAAAGTCACCGAGTCGATCCTCAAGTTCCAGCGCGACTTCTTCGAAAAAGGCTCGGGGAGCCTCAAGCCGCTCATCCTGCGCGATGTCGCCAGCGACATTGGCATGCACGAATCGACGATCAGCCGCGCGACGGCCAACAAGTACGTCAACACGCCGCAAGGTCTGTTCGAGCTGAAGTACTTCTTTAACACCGGCATCAACCGCGAAGGTGGCCAGGACGACATCGCATCCGAGTCGGTCAAAGGCTTCATCAAGACGCTCGTCAGCGGTGAAAACAGCAAGAGCCCGTATTCGGATCAGAAGATCGTCGAGCTGCTCAAGCAAAAGCACGGCATCGAGATCGCACGCCGTACCGTCGCCAAATATCGCGAGCAGCTCAACATCATGCCGTCGAGCCAGCGCAAGAAGACGTTTTAGGGACGTTTCCCGCTACAGCGCGGCTGAAATTGGGCGCAAAATTGCGTTAAGAGTGGTTCACGCGCTCCGGCGACGTTTTTGCCGGTTGACGAACAGCGCGGAACGGACGTAAGAAGCGAGCGGCACAGCCGACGGATCTTGGCCCAGGCTGAGTCGCAGAACCGAGAGGAGGGGAGTGTCATGCAGGTGGCTTTTACCTTTCGAAACGTCGATTCAAACGAGAACCACAGAGAGTACGCACGCGAGAAGCTGGAGCGGATCAACAAGTACTTCCCCGATCCGATCAAGGCACACATCGTGTTCTCTCAGCAGGGCGGCTACTTGTTCGAGGTAGATGTTCAGATCACGCTGCACAACGGCCTGGTCGTCAAAGGCAACGAAGCGACGGAAGACATGCACTCGTCCATCGATCTGGTCATGGCCAAGATCGAGCGACAGCTTCGACGCTTCAAAGATCGCATTCGCGATCACAAGCCGCAGCAAGGTCCGAACCGACCGTTCTTCCACCGCGTCGTGGCGCTGGAACCAGAGCCCGCGAAGGTCGAACAGCAGCCCGCTCCAACGCCAGTTCCCAGCCAGCAGTCCGCGCCGCGCATCATCCGAGAGGAAAAGTTCGTCGCTGTTCCGATGACGGTCGAAGAAGCTATCATGCGGATGAACCTGCAGCACGATCAGTTCTTGGTGTTTCAGAACGTGCTCACGCATGACATCAACGTCGTGTACCGTCGAAACGACGATACGTACGGTCTGATCGAGACCGCTCACCACGACAAGTAGTTTCCAGGTAGCGATGGGCAAGGTGACAGGCGACAGATGAAGCTGGTTGATCTCATCAGGCCCGAGCTTGTGATTCCCGAGCTAAGTGGGCGAACCAAGGCCCAGGTCTTGGCAGAGTTTTCGCGTCATTTGGCCAAGACGCAGCCAGGGCTTGATGCGAGCACGCTCAATCGCATCCTGACTGAGCGAGAACAGCTCGCGACCACCGCCATCGGCGAAGACATCGCAATTCCACACGGAAAAATCGATGGAGCGACCCGGATGATCGGCTGTGTCGGTCGCTCGACGCCGGGTGTGTCATTCGATTCTCTCGACGGAAAACCCACGCATCTGTTCTTTGTCCTGATCGCGCCGGAAGGCTCAGCCGGACTGCACCTAAAAGCCCTGGCGCGCATCAGTCGCATCTTCAAAGACGCCGATTTTCGGAACAAGCTCCTGCGGGCTCCGTCGGCGGCTGAGCTGTTCCGCATCATCGCGGACGAAGATCAAAAGTATCCAAGCTAATGCCTGGCGTCGCTGTACATAGTCTGCTCGACAGTGAATCGGGCCTGGCACTGACCTCTGTCGGTGGCAAGTCCGGTCTGTTTCGCAAGATCGGCGGCGCACGGATTCAGAAGCAAGGGCTCGCACTCACGGGCTTTGTGCAGCACGTCCATCCCGAGCGCATTCAAGTGCTGGGACTGACGGAGATCTCGTTTTTCAAGAGCCTCGATGAAGAAGCCCGAAAGCGAGGCGCGCTGTCGCTGGCCAGCGTCAGACCCTGCTGTGTGGTGGTGACGCGCGGTCTAGACATTCCGACGGAGCTTCTATCGTGCTGCGAAGAGCAGGGAGTTCCGCTGCTCTCGACGCCGCTTATGTCGTCGCTGTTTATCAACCGGGTGTCACGGCTGCTCGAAAATCGCTTGGCACCGGGAACGACGATCCATGGCGTTCTCGTCGATGTGCTCGGCGTTGGCGTGCTGCTGCTTGGCAAGTCTGGCGTCGGAAAAAGCGAAGCGGCGCTCGATCTGGTGATGCGAGGACACCGCCTGGTCGCCGACGATGTGATCGAAATTCGCAAGCGCATGCCCGACATCGTGATCGGCTCGTGCAGCGAGATCCTCAAGCACCACATGGAAGTGCGCGGACTCGGCATCCTGAGCGTCAAAGACCTGTTTGGTATCGCGTCGGTGCGTGACGCCAAAAAGATCGATCTGGTGATCGAGCTGAGCGACTGGAACTCTGACGACGAATACGATCGGCTCGGCATTGACGATCTGCGCTACGCAATCCTCGATGTCGCGCTTCCCTTGCTGAAAATCCCGGTTCGTCCCGGTCGAAACATCGCCGCCATCATCGAGGTCGCGGCGCGCAATCAGCTTCTCAAACAACAGGGCATTCACTCGGCCCGCGAGTTTCAAGATCGGCTCTCAGCCGCGATGCAGCAGAGCAGGCCGCAGAGCGGAATCGTCTCCCCGGACGACGTCGAATAGCTGCGACTTGTGAACAAGTAGAAGCATCTCAAGGTCAGCCATGGCAGCGGACAAACCAAGCATGCACATCCTGGTGGTGACCGGCGTCTCTGGCGGCGGAAAGTCGACGGCGCTGCGAGCGCTTGAAGACATCGGCTACTACTGCGTCGACAACCTGCCGCTGCCGCTGCTCCCGCAGTTTGTGCTGCTACTCGGCAAGACGGGCCAGCAGAAGGCCGCGCTCGTGATCGACGCACGAGAAGGCGAGTTTCTGGCGGGCTTCCGTCAGGAAATGCACGAGCTACGCGGCGAAGGCCATGCGCTGGAGATCCTGTTTCTCGACGCATCCGACGACGTGCTGCTGCGACGCTTTTCCGAAACCAGGCGACGACATCCGCTCCACGGGGACGATCTGCGCGCGGCGATCGCACACGAACGACGAGAGCTGTTGCCGCTGCGTGAAGAAGCGCATGCCGTCGTCGATACTGGCGCGCTCAACGTGCATCAGCTGAAGGGCGTCATCCAAGAACGCTACGGACGCACTGGCCAGCCGCTCGCGCTGACGCTGCTTTCGTTTGGCTACAAATACGGAGTTCCCGTCGAAGCGGATTTAGTGCTCGACGTGCGATTTCTGCCCAATCCGTACTTCATTCCCGAGCTGTCCAGTCAGACAGGGCTGGCCGAGCCGGTTTCCAGCTATGTGCTGTCTCAGCCCGACGCACAGTCGTTTCTTGGCAAGGCGCAGGACCTGATCGAGTTCTACCTTCCGCGTGCGCAGCGTGAAGGCAAGTCGTATGTCACGGTCGCGATCGGCTGCACCGGAGGCCGTCATCGCTCGGTGGCGCTCGTTGCAGATCTTTTCAATCGACTCGGCACGCGCTATCAAATTACTGTAAGACATCGCGAGCTGGGTCGAGGGAGAGAACCATGAGCGCCCCGTTTACTGCTGTGGTTGTTGTGACACACGGACGGGCCGGCGCAGACATGCTGGACGCCGCCCAAGCGTTTTTGCATATGACGCTGCCGATGGTCACAGCCATTGGCATCAACCCCGAAGACGATCAAGCCATGGTCAACCAAAAGATTGACCAGGCAGTGTCGGACTTGGGGATTAACAACTGGCAAGATGTGCTCTTTTTGGTCGACCTCGTCGGGAGCACCCCGGCCAGGCTGTGCTGTGGCAAGTGCAGCGACAAAGGTCACGTCGTCACCGGTCTGAACATGCCGATGCTGCTCAAGCTGGCTACCGTCGATCGCAGCATTGGACCTGCGTCGCTCGGATCTGCGCTTGTGCTGACCGGCACCAAATCCATTCACGTCGAGTAGCCACGATGATGCTGTCAGCGAAGCTCAAAATTGTGAACAAGGCGGGACTGCACGCGCGCGCCTCGACGAGGTTTGTCCAGGCCGCCAACAAGTTCCGATCGAACGTCACCGTCAAGAAAGACGGTCAAGAGGTCAACGGCAAGAGCATCATGGGCGTGCTGCTCTTGGTCGCTTCGCTCGGGAGCGAGATCATCGTGTCCTGTGATGGCGACGATGCGAAAGAATGCCTCGCGGCGCTGACCGATCTGGTCAATACCGGATTCGGAGAAAACTAAGGATTCCAATGGGGCTTGGTGACGACAGCGGTCCTTATCCAGCATTAAGGGAGCCCGTTCGTCCGCTTGCGCCCGAGGTTCGCACCGGAATCGCAGCCTCGGCCGGCATCGCGGTCGGTCAAGCCTTTGTCATCGATCGTCGACGGCAACCGACGCCGCGACGGCATCTTCTCGCCGAAGAAATCACCGCTGAGCTGGTTCGTCTCGACGAAGCAGTCGCGCTGGCGGACATGCAGCTGGAGCGGCTCAAGCGCAAGCTCAAGGAAAGCGACGAGAGTGACTCGAGCGTAATCCTGGAAGCGCATCAGCTGATCCTGCGCGACGAACACCTGCTCGGACCGACGCGACGACGGATTCGCGACGAAAAGCTCAACGTCGAGTGGGCACTGCGCAAGACCGTCGCGGAAATTCAGCAGCGCTTCGATGCGATCGACCTGCCCTACTTCCGAGAGCGAAAAAGTGACGTCGCGTTCGTCGGAGAGCAGGTTCTACGCAATCTGCTTGACGCAAGCGGTGGCAATGTCTGGCAGCCTCCGCTTGGGGCCGTTGTCGTCGCACACGATCTGTCACCGGCGGACACGGTTCATCTGCATCGCCATCAGATCGCAGCGATCATCACCGACGCGGGAGGCCGAACCTCGCACACGTCAATCCTGGCGCAAGCGTTCGGGATTCCGGCGGTGGTCGGTCTGGAAGACATCACCGAAGCTGTCGGCACCGGCGATCTGCTGATCATCGACGGCAATCGAGGCGAAGTCATGCTCTGCCCAAGCCAGAGCATGATCGATGACTACAAGCAGCAGGCGAAGACCGAGCACGCCAACATCGCCAAGCTGCTGGCCGAGCGCGACGTTCCGGCGGAAACCACCGACGGCGTCCGTGTTCGACTGCTGGCCAACATTGAGCTGCCCGACGAAGTGCCGCTCGCGCTGGAGTACGGAGCGGAAGGCATCGGACTGTACCGGACCGAGTTTCTGTTTCTCGACCGCGACGAGTTCCCGAAGGAAGAAGAGCACTTTATGCATGCGCGCGGCGTTCTGCGTCGCGTAGCGCCGTATGAAGCGACGTTCCGCACGTTTGATCTGGGCGTCGACAAGGTTGCTCCGTTTCTGCATCGCATTGCGGGCGCACATCCGAGCGGCAGCGAAGCAGAGCCCAACCCGGCGCTCGGACTGCGGTCGCTGCGTCTGTGCCTCAAAGAGCCGTCGTTTTTCAAAGCCCAGCTTCGCGGCCTGCTCCGCGCGTCGGTTCACGGCACGATGCGGCTGATGTTCCCGATGGTCAGCGGCGTCGAAGAGCTAAGCGAAGCCCTCGCGCTGCTCGATCAGTGTCGTCGCGAGCTGCGTCAAGAAGGCCTGGCGTTTGCGGACAACATTCCCATCGGTGTGATGATCGAGATGCCGTCGGCGGTGATGGTGGCGGATCACCTCGCGCAGATGGTGGACTTCTTCTCGATTGGTACAAACGATCTGATTCAGTACTCGCTGGCACTCGATCGGCTCAACGAGCACGTCGGTTACTTGTATCAGCCGCTTCATCCGGCGGTGCTGCGAATGGTCAAGCACACCGTCGATGCGGCGCACGCAGCCGGGCGTCGTGTCGGCATGTGCGGAGAGCTGGCGGGAGAGCCGCTGCTGACGGTGGTGCTGCTTGGGCTCGGGCTTGACGATCTGTCGATGAACGCGGCGTCGCTGCCTCGAGTGCGACGTCTGGTCCGTCAGCTGTCCGCCGCACAGGCCCGTACGCTGGCCGAAGAAGTGCTCAAGCTTCCGAGCGCGGTGCAGATCGAATCGGTGGTGCGGGATCGTCTCGCCACGATGCTCGGTGAGGATCCGGCGTGGACCAACCTGCTACAGCAAGGTCGCCGTCCCGCCAAGCCTTCGCACGCGTAGCCAGTTTGCCGCCCGAGCCGCGCGAAGTCCCTTGCCATCCGCAGCATCGGGCGCAAAAATCGACCGGGAGCCCTGCTCGAGTCGAGGATGCGGAAATGCACATACGTGCGCTAGTTGGCTTGGTCGCCGCGCTGATTGGAATGTCCGGTTGTGAGCGCCGGAATCTGGACAAGTGTCGGATTCCTGACCTGCCGTGTGAAGACGGTAGCTACTGCAAGGTGGAACAAGGCGCCAGCGTCGGTCAGTGCCAGTCAAGCGAGTGCTCGATGTCGAGCGACTGCGGCAGCGACCGTCCAAACTGTAGCCCGCAAGGACGCTGCTTCGCCTGCGCAACCAGCAGCGACTGTTCCAAGCAGAGCGGCGCTCCCATCTGTGATGCGGGCCGCTGCGTCGCGTGCAAGACCTCGAAGGACTGCACCGACAAGCTCAGCCCGTACTGCGATGTCTCCACGCACAGCTGCCGCGCGTGTCAAAAACACCTGGAGTGCGACTCCTCGATCGGCACCCATGACGGCGTCTGCGTCAAGGACAGCACCCTGTCTGCACTGTCGTCGAACCTTTCGCTCCAAGCGGGCATGTGCGTCCCGACGGATCGCGTCGTCTCGGTCGACAAGACCAGCTGCCCGACTGTGACATGCGTGCTCCAAGACAAAATCAATGAGCTATCGGCGCAAAAGCCCTATCTGCGCATCGGTGAGTTTGCCTACACCCAGCCCGTGACCATCAAGCCGGTGCCGGGACTGCCCGAAGTTCACATCGTGAGCCCTGCGGGCGACTACTCGCTGACGGACTCGACCGCCAAGACCTTGGCACCCAGCGCCGTGCTCAGTAACTCCAATGGCGCCCCCGTCACAGTGGAAACCGGCGCGAGCGTCACCATCGAAGGCATGATCCTGTCTTCGTCGAAGACCGGCCTATCGTGTGTCGGCGCTGGCAATCCGACCAAGGTTCGCCTGCTGCGCACGCTGGTTGGCGAAAACAACACCGGCATCCTGGCCACCATGGGCTGCGAGCTGTCGATCGAGCAGTCCTGGATCGGCAATGGGCCGCCAGGTCGTCAGACGGGCGTGGTCAACGCAGGCAACCTGCTCGCCATGGATCTCAGCGGCGCCAAGTTCGATCTCATCAACTCGGTGCTGAGCAACAACAAAGGCATGCCAGCCAATTTCAGCGGCATCTTGATAAAGAGCGCCACTGCGACGACACCGGGCCGGATCGTCAACTCGACCTTCGTGTCAAACGACTCCTTGACCACTCGCAAGGCGATGGCGCTCGACTGTCAGCCAGCGACCGGCAACATCAGCATCGTAAACAGCCTGTTCCTCGATGCAGCTGCGCCCGCCGGCGGCACCACCTACGTCCACGCGGACTGCCGCAGCACGAACCAGAAGTACATTGGCAGCAACGACACCACGCTCACCGGGGACAACAACATCACCGACTTGGTGCAGTCCGACGTGTTTGTGTCGCCCGCGGGCAATGACTACAGCCTCAAGACCAGCGCGGACTCTCGCGTACGCGACGGAGGCATTACACAGTTTATCGACGGCGGAAAGAACATCATTCCGACCGTGGACATCAGTGGCAACCCCCGAGGGACAGCCAAGCTGTCACGCGGAGCCCTGGAAGCGACCCGGTAGCCTAAGCTTTGCTACTGGCCCGCTTGACTACGACCGGGTATAAAGGCCCGCGAAGGAGCACTCATATGTTTGGTCTCGGAGCGACGGAACTCATCATCATCTTGGTGATCGTCCTCATCATCTTTGGTGCGGGCAAGCTGCCGCAGATTGGCGATGCACTCGGTCGCAGCATCAAGAACTTCAAGAAGGCGGCAGACACCGGCAGCGAGCTGGATGTCACGCCGAAGAAAGAGCTAGGAGACCCCGGTCAGGGCTCCTCGACTGAAAAGGTCGCTGATAAGGCCAAAGCCTAGAGGCGCACCGGTTATGCCAGAGCCGCGCATTATCAAGCGCTACAGTAACCGCAAGCTGTACGACACGCAGAGCAGCCAGTACGTCACCTTGGAGCAGATCGCGCTGATGATCCGTCAGGGCGAAGAAGTCCAGGTGCTCGACAACGGAAGCAAAGAAGACCTGACCTCGGTCACGCTCGCGCAGATCATCTTCGAGGAAGAGAAGCGTCAAAAGAACTTCATCTCCCTGGGTGCGATGCGACAGCTCATCCAGTCCGGTGGCGCGTCGCTTCAAGAGCTGGCCCAGCAGGCCCAAGCGCGCGTCCGCAGCGTCTTCCGCAAAGGCGAAGGCGACGGACGAGCAAGCGAGGTCGATGAAGCCAGCGAGTCGCTCCGCCGCAGCATTGCCAGCGAAAACCCCGGCGCCGTCCGAGAGTTTGCCGAGCGCTGGCAGCTCGCCATCGAAGACTGGCAGCGCAAGGTCGATGACCGCATCCACAGCGTCGTCGAGACCCTGTCGCCGTTTGCTTCGCTGGAAAAAGAAGTCTCTCGCCTGCGTCAGCGCGTCGAAGAGCTAGAAGCCCGCCTGCCGAGGCCGCCCAGCTAACCGTTCCCGATCCTTACGGAAACAGCCGAGGCGTCGGACCACAGCTCTGACGCGCCTTGGCAATGTCTTGAAACGCAGAAAGCTCGTACGGATACAGCGGCAGCAGCCGCAGCCGTGCACAGTGGTCTTCGTGTGCCGGACTGTGCTGCGCGGCACGCATCACTGACCACGCCACACCAAGCGCCAGCAAAGAGCGCTGAAGCTGCCCGCCACGCTGCGCCGCCACCAAGCGAATGTCCGTTGGCACGGTCCCCGCGTCGATCGAAAGCTCCATCGGCTGCAAGGTCTGCGGAGCGCCATCCAGCTGGAAGCTCGCCTGCATTCCGTCCTGACTCGTCAGAAGGATCTTTCCTGCCAGCCAGGTTGTGGTCGTTCGGATGCGACAGTCTTTCGCGGCCACGGCGGGCGGCCTGCACATCGGCAGCGAGGGATTGGCTCCACACGGCGCCGGCATATCCCACTGCGGATACATAGGCCGACACGGCTGCACGGAACCAAACACATCGCTTGCCTTGCCCGAAAGCTGAACCTCGATGGACCAGCGAGCCGCTCGATCCACAGTCAGTCCAAGTCCTGTTACGAAGGCTTGCTCGATCTCACTGTGCGACGACGTCACTTGGGCAACACGCAGCGGAAAGGCCCCGGTCTGCGCCGTCAAAGACGCACAGTGCTGACGAATCTCACTCGCTCGCTCACGACTTCGCTCAGCGGCCCGACATAGCTGCTCTGTCGCCGCAGCGAGCTGTCCTTGCTGCTCTAGCCAGGCCGCACTCTGCGCCAGTGCCAAGGCCTGCGCGGAAGCCGAAGACCCCGCCAGCTCGGCATAGCGCGTCGCTTCGGGATAGGCCCCCAGGTCGAAAAACAGCGAGGACACCTCTTGAAGGACGCGCTCCGTTTCGTTTGGAAGCAGCGCCAGGTCTGCCCGATGGGAAACAACCTGTGCCTCACGCCGCAGCTCCACGAGCAGCTCTCGCATCCACAGCCGAGAAGCCTGTCGCTTGCCATCCCGAATCAGATCGCGAAGCAGCGCATACGCTCGCACGGGCTCAGGCGATGCACGCAGCGCATCCAGCTCTTGCTTCACCGAAGGCCACGCCTGCGCTTCCTCGGTCCGGCACGCGCCTTTTCGCTCCGTACAGCGCGTCACCTGCACAAGCGCCTTCCAGCTCTCCCCTGGCGCACTGGCCACGCGGGTCGGCGCACACGCGCTCACCCCAAAAAGGGACACGGACACAAGCAAGGCCAGTCGTTGCATCGGCAAAGGCTCTCTCTTTTCGCGAGTGTAATGCAGCCCGCGCGCCCGCAAAACCATCCCCAACACGGCACAGCATCCCCTTCCCAAGCCCACGCTACGGGAGCACCACGTAGCCGAATCCCATACAGCTTCCGAGCTGCAGGATGATCAACAACAGCGGCAACAGCACCGCGCCCGCCAGCGTACGGCCCCACAGCTTGAGATACGCCGCGCGCTGCTCCACCTGCGCATTCGGCAGCATGACGCGCAGGGACTGCCCCAGGTCATCGGTCAGCATGAGCGTCACATCAGCCGGAAGAAACGCCGTCGATTCACTGCGCGGAACCGCTGCCACCCGGCCTTCGAGCACCACCACATCGCCATGACGAAGCAGCGCGTCTTGCTCCAAGTGACCCTGCAAAGAAAAAAGCTCCGCTTGCACCCACACCGCGCAGCTGTCCGCCCGCAAAAGAAACGGCAGACAGACCGTCTCGTGTCCACGAAGGTACGCCACACAGGGCGTGCCACGCGGCGAGTTCTTCGTCTCCAGCGCTTCCACCGTGCCCGTGACATGCACCCTGTTTGGCCCCGGTTTGAGCGAGGACAGAGGTCGAAGCTGCATCGATCGGATCTCGGTCTGCAGCCACCGCGCACTGCGGAACCGCGCCCAGCGACCCATCATCGAGCGGCCCCACCAGATCCCGACCGTCACCGTCACGCCCAAGGACAGCAGGACCGAACCGACCAGCACCAATGATGCAGCCTCAACGAGTCCAGCCAGTCCACTCATGGTCGCCCCTTGTGTCCGACGCTGCGCTTAGTACTTCTTTGTGCCTCGCAGCATCGCCGACAGCACCAGGATCACCAGCACGAACGGTGACAGCGTCACCACCACTCGCCGGAGCAGCTCCATCACCTGCGCGCCGACCTGCGTCATCCCAAACAGCACCCACGGCCCCACCAGCACGCCCGCGACGACTCCGGCCCGCACAAGCTGCTTGTTCATCTTCTGCGCCAGCTTGGCCACCACCTCGTCACTCACATCGGTCGGCTGCGGAGTCGTTCCGATAAGCCGCAGCGTCAGCGCCGTCAGCGTCATCGCGGTCGGAATCCCAAGCCCAATCCCCACCGCCAAGCCAAGCCCCAGACAGCCGAAGAACACGCCCGCCGACTGATGGCTTGGGTCCAGCACAAACGCGAGCGGCATCGCCCCGTAGCCCATCACAAATCCCGCCAGCGCCAGAAAGTACAGCGCGTTGAGCGAGCCAAACCCCAAAAAGCCCGACACCGAGACGCCTTTGGCCAGAACGCCCATCTGCTGCTTTTCTTCCTCGGTGTAGCCAAAGCCGGGGTAGCTCACCCCGAAGTTGTGCCAGAGCGTCATGTTGTACGCCCAGTGCTGCATGAGGATACGGACAGAGCTGCCTACGCCTTCACTCATCGGTGTGTCCCCTCGACAACTGCCAGTGTATCGCACCTTGCCCACCGGCTTCGCAACGATTGCATCCAGCAATGTGTCGCGAGGACCGACCGAAGCGCGCAGCTAGCGCAGCCGCTCTTGAAGCTCTTGGATGTGCGCCTTGGCCTCGGCGTTTTTGACCTGCTTGTAGGCCTCGATCGACTTGCGCAGCAGGGACTTCTGCTTGCCGCCGCTCTCTTGCTCGGACCAAAGCTCATAGGCCTGCCCAAGCTGCATCACGATGTCCTTGCTGGTATCCACCGCGCGACCCGCTTCCAGCACCTGGATGGCCTTTTCGTACTCGCCACGGCTCAGGTACTTTTCCGCGTTCGACAGGATCTGCTTGAGGCGCGCCTTCTTGCCCGCTTTGTCCAGCTCTGGCTCTGCTGCCGCCACGGGAGCCGCCACCGGGGCCGCCGCAGGAGCCGCCATGTCAGGTGCCACCACTTTCACTGGAGCCGACAGCGACAGATCCGGCGTGCTCATGTCTGCCACAGCAGCAGCAGCCGTCAGATCAGGGCTCGGTGCCGTCATGTCCACGACCGGAGCCTGTCCCAGGTCCACCGCTGCCGCTTGCGTCTTGCCCGCAGCCTCAGGCGCTGCCTCCTCGCTCGCTTCGGCTTCCTCTGGCTCCGGTGCCACCTTCGGCGCAAGCTGCGTCAGAAGCAGGCTCGCCCGCGAGCGAATGCCCACATCCGAGTCTTCCGACAGCACCTTCAGCAGCGGAACCCCTGACGCCGTCCCGTCCGCAGCCGGCCAGCTTGACACCACGTCCAGCACTTCCTTGCGCACCGCCGGAGCCGCGTCCTTGGTCGCCTTTTGCAGCAGGGGCACCGCGTCCGCCACCGGCAGCGAGCGCGCCGCTTGGATGACGCTCGCCCGCACCGCCGGATCGCTTCCCGCCAGCAGCGAGCCCATGTCCTTGGGTGGGTCCACCGCTTCGCCCAGCTTCTTGAGCAAGCTGTATGCTTTGAACCCATCGGCCCCGCCGCCCTTGAGCACCGCCAGCAGCACCGGCTTGCCTTCTGCCCTGCCCTGCTCCGCCAGCTCCGTCGCCGCCTTGAACCGCACCGCTTGCGAAGGGTCCGAAAGCAGCGTCGTCAGCGCGCTCTTGTTTAGCTCAGGATCTGCCGACACTTCCGAGATCGCCAGCTGCTTGACCTCAGGATCATCAGCGGCCAGACCCAGCTTCAGCTTGTCGCGTCGACTGTCGTCACCCATGCGCAGCAGCGTCGCCGCCGCCATGACCTGCTCGCCCGCGTCACCCGTATCGGCGCGCGACACCAGCGCCTTTTGGATCTCGGCCTGCGTCGCCTGATCCATCGCCGGCTCGCCCTTTTGCTTCAGGTGCGTCGTGACCTTGCCAATCGAGCGCAGGACATCCAGTCGTACGTCTCGACTTCCATCCGCCAGCGCCGAGCCAAGGACCGCAATCGCCCCTTTGTTCTTGGTCTTGCCCAGCGTCACCGCAGCCGACTTCCGAACCTCTGCCCGCTGGTCTTTGATGGCCTGCCCGAGCAGCGGAATCGCTCGCTGCGGATCGGTGTCACCCAGCATCGCCACCGCCGACTCTCGCACCGTCCAGTCGTCGCTTCCCAGGGCCGCTTGCGCCCACGTCAGGCTCTGCTCGTTTAGCACCGCCGGATCGCCGCTGGCCAGCTTCAGGATCGCCCCCGCTTCCGCCTGGCGCAAAAGAGGACTCTTTTCCCCCTCACGCAGCGTCTTGGCCAGCATCCCAGCGTCTTTGCGGTTGCCGCAGCTTCCCAGACCTTCCGTCGCCAAAAGCCGCTCGACCGGAGGCCGCGCCGCATCCGCAAACACCGTCCGCAGAAGCGGCAAGCCCGTCGGATCATCCGCCACACACAGAAGCTGCGCCGCCAGCACCTGCTGCGGACCCGGCTTCCCCGCTAGGTCAGTCAGCATCGTCTTGCCTTGCTCGACGTGTTCCTTCGCGAGCAGCGCCGCAAGCTGGATCTGTCGCCCAACCGGCGCTTCCGCATTCGCAAGCTGCGCGACCAGCTGCTGCTGCGCATCTTTGTCGCCCCACTTTGCGCGCCGCGTCCACACCGTCAGCTGGTCTTCCAGCGTCGGCTTCTTCTTGAGCCGCTGCACCACCGTCTTGTGCGCCGGATGACCGGGAGCCGACTCCTCCAGCGTCAGCGCCGCCAGCAGCTGAAGCTTCGGGTCTGGATCTTTTTTCGCCTTCTGCTCCAGGTACTTTTTCACCGAGTCATCGCCCAGCTTCATCAGCGCTTCCGCCGCCGCCAGCGCCACCCTTGGCTCTTTGGCATCGCTGTGAAGCTTTTGCAGCGCAGGAATCGCTCCGCGCGACCCAATCTGCGCAAGCGCACTCGCGGCCTGAACCTGCACCGCTGGCTCTGCGTCCGCCAGCTTGGGCTCTAGCAGCGACTGATGCCGCGTGTCCCGACTGGCACCAATCGCGCTGACCGATAGAAGCCTCGGCTGCACATCGCCGTCTTTCAGTCCTTCTTGCAGCACCCCGAGCGCATACGAGCGCAGCGCCAGCATGTCGATCTCTTCGCGCTTGGGCTTGACCTTGGTCTGCACCAGCACCGGCTGCGCCAGCTGCGCCTTGCGATGGGTAAACCACAGGTAGCCGCCCACCGCCGACAGCAGCACGCCCGGAAGCAGGGTCGCGACCAGCAGCAAGGCCCGCTTCTTGCGCGACTGCGGCTGGCCAAACGGCAGGTTCAGCGTGTTCCCCGACAGCGTCTGAATCGACGCAAGCTCCCGAGGCTGGTATTCCTTGTACCATGCAGCGGCGAGCGGCTGCTCTCCACTCGACAGTCGCTGCAAGTCCGCGCTCAAGTCTTCAACGGACGCGTAGCGCTCATTCGGATCTTTGGCCAGCGCCTTGCGGATGATCCACTCGATCCCCGCCGGAACGTCTTCATTGCGCAGCTTCGGATCAATCGTCGGCAGCACCTGCTGGAGGTGCGCAATCAGCATCTGTCCGAGCGTATCGCCTCGGAACGGAGCCGTGCCGGTACACATCTCGTGCAGGATGACCCCCAGCGCGTAGATGTCGCTGCGCTTGTCAATCGCCACGCCGTTGATCTGCTCGGGCGACATGTACTGCGGCGTACCAATCAGGTAGCCCGTCCGCGTGATCTTGCCGTCTGCCCCGGTCAAGTCCATGACCTTGGCAACGCCGAAGTCCATGATCTTAACGAGCGACTCTTCCCCCGGACGCTCAACCAAAAACAAGTTGTCCGGCTTGAGGTCGCGGTGGATCAGCCCGGCCTCGTGGGCAGCGGACATCCCCGCGCAGATCTGGTTGGTGATCGACACGATGGTCGCAAAGGGCAGCTTGCCGCCGCGAATGGCCTGCGTCAGCGTCCGCCCATGCAGCTTCTCCATCACGTAGTAGAGCCGCTTGTCCGGCAGCTCGCCGATGTCGAAGATGTCGATGAGGTTTACGTGACGGATGCGGCTGATAAAGCGCGCCTCTTGCAAGAAGCGCTCGACCGTCTCGGGGTGATTGGCCACCTCGGCCCGCAAGACCTTGCACGCCGTCTTGTGGTGTAGCTGCTGGTGCTCGGCGGTATAGACCGTGCCCATACCACCCTGCCCGATGATGTCGATGATCTTGTAATCACCAACGGTGGTACCAATCAGCGAATCGGGTTTCGGATCGACCTGTTGTGGAGTGTCAGCCATGTCTGAGCGCACTTCCCCCGCAGCAGCGGTTTTTTACGAACGTGGCGCTTGCGCAGCCCCTGACTCCGCAGCCCGCGCCGATAGCAGCGACACCGCCGCCGTCAGCGCAACCTGCGAGTCCGCGTCCTTCAGTAACGGAATCAAGGTCTCGGCATAGCCCGCAAAGTGACCTTGGCTTGCCATCCGGCCCAGCACAGCGACTGCACGCTGTCGAACCTTCGGCGATGAATCAGCAACAAGAGGCAGAAGCAGCGGCACGACCCGCTCGTCTTGCACTTCCGCCAGCACGGCCCCAAGTTCCACCCGCTCTGCCGGGATCACCGACTGGGCCATCTTCAGTAACTTGTCAGCCGCTCCGGGCTGCTTGGCCAGCGTCAGCACTTGCAGCGCTTCCAGGTGCGCATCTTTGGTAGAGCCCGTCGCAGGCTGCTCCGTCGCCTCCGCAAGCTGCCGCAGCGCTTCGGCATCCCCCAGCTTGGCCAGTCGCACCAGCGCATCGCGTCGCAAGCTGGTCTGGGACAGCTGTGCCCGCAGCGCCGCTTGTAGCGCCTGTCGCAGCGCCGCCGCCGCAAGATGTCCCGCATCCGCCAGCAGCACCGCCGCCTGCAAGCGCACTTCCGGCGTCGGCATCGGACTATGCAGCGTCGAGGTCAGCACCCCTTGCGCCTCGCTCTCGCCGATCCGCAGCTGGGCCGCCGCGACTTCGACAGACATCGCCCCCACGGCTTGACCTGCAAGCTGCTGAAGCGGCTCAGACAGCGACTCATCCCCCGGATGGGCCAGCGCCATCACAGCTTGCAGCGCTGCGCGTGCCACCGATGGATCTTCGTCCGTCAGCGCCTTGGCCACCAGCGGCAGGTGGGTCCGGCCCCCGACGGCCTTGATGATCTCTTGCAGCGCCCGCCGATCGACCGGGCTGCCGGTCTGCGCACGGCCCACAAGGGCTGTCGCCTCGGCTTGCTGCGCCTGCGCCACCCCCTGCGAGCCACCGCGCGACAGCACCACCGCCGCACCACCGCCCAGCAGCACAAGCCCCGCCACAAGCCCCGCCACAAGCATGCCCTTTGACTTCGGCTTGGCCACAGCAGCAGGCAGCGCCGCAATCGTGACCGACGAGCCAGCCGTCAGCGCCGTGCCTCTGGCAATCGAAAAGCTCTGCCCCCAGGCTGCCTCCAGATCCGCTTGCAGCGCCGCACAGTCTTGGTAGCGCTCATCCGGCTTCTTGGCGAGTGCCCGCATCACCACCGGATCGAGCTTCGCCCAGTCGAGCTGCCGATCCGGCACCTGATGCTTCTGCACCTGCTTCGACGGCGGATCGGCCTTCATGTACATGTGCGCGCCCATCAGCTCCGCCGAGCTTTCCGCTTCGAACGGTCGCCGCCCCGCCAGCGCTTCGTACAGCATGATGCCGATGGCATAGATGTCCGCGCGCTTGTCCACCGCAGACGAGTTCTGGACTTGCTCTGGCGCCATATACGCGGGCGTGCCCATCACCGAGCCCGCCGAGGTCATCAGCCCACTTCCCATCGGCAGCACCGGACGGCTGCCTGAAGCGGAGAGCGGAACCACCTTCTTTTCGTCCAGCTCCGTCGTCTCGTACCCCGTCACCGAAGACTCACCGACCGGCTGCTCCGCGCGAATCTTGGCGATGCCGAAGTCGAGCAGCTTCACCGTCCCGACGCTTCCTTCCGCACCGCTGAGCAGCATGACGTTGTCTGGTTTGAGCACTTCAGCTTGTGCAGCCGACGCAGTCCGCACAGCGAGCAAACCAGCAGGGATGTCGCTGGGAAGAGGTCCATCAGGGTAGACACCCTTGCCTACCTGGGACCGACCCCAGTTTGCGCAGGGAAAGACCCTCCTAAGACCCCGCAGCCCCCAGCTTGACAAGGGTCACGACCCCGAAGAAACGCCGCAGCACCCAGCTTGCCAAGGGTCACGACCCCGGCCCAGCTGGCTCGCACCCCACTTGGCCCAGGTCTAGACCCTCGGCCCGCACCTCGATCCGCAGCCGTCCAAGGGAATGGACCCTTCCCAACCGGCCCAGCCCCCAGTTTGCCCAGGGCCAAGACCCTCTCAGAACGCCACAACTTCCCCACTCGATGTCGCCGGAGCCAGGGAAGCAGTCCAGCCGCTGGCGACGATGATTCCGCTACTCTGGTTTAAGGTCGCGGTGGACCACGCCAATCTCATGGGCGGCGCGCACGGCGGAAAGCAGCGGTCCGAACACCTGAACGATGTCCTGTGGGCTCAGCTGCTTTTTGTCGAGTCGCGAGCGCAGGCTCTGCCCGCGAATCATCTCCATCACGTAGTACAGGCTGCCGCTCTGGAGTCGCCCGAAGTCGTAGACGGCGACGATGTTGGGGTGGCCGATGCGCGTAACCAGCTCCGCTTCCATCTGAAAGCGGCTCGACAGGTCTTCTTTGCTGCTCAGCTCTGGCTTCAGCACCTTGATGGCCACAGGGCGCCCCAGCTTTTCGTGGACCGCCGAATAGACGACGCCCATCGCGCCTTCACCCAGCCGGGCCGAAAGCCGATACTTACCAAGCAGCGCCCCCGGGAGAAGCTCATCCCCTGGGGCGTTCGCCGTA
>ERZ724507.439-NODE-439-length-18830-cov-4.268069_pt1 | contig 18830 bp, 11 predicted proteins | sample MGYA00376040_ERZ724507 | MGnify/ENA primary metagenome ERZ724507 (study PRJEB28724, sample SAMN07190883) | activated sludge metagenome | isolation source: activated sludge of sewage treatment plant in Hong Hong | place: Hong Kong | collected 2016-03-17 ...
GAAAACGATGCTGTATGTGGGCGTCCTGCTGCTCAATGTCGGTCTGGGTATCCTCATTTACGAAAACATCGACACCGTAGGCCATGCGGTCCTGATTGTACTGATCGGCCTGGCCAGTGCCGGCTGTTTCTGGTATGCCTACCGGCACCGGGCGCCTTTTTCGAGGGGGGAAGTGGAAAGTCCGACGCCTTATTACGACTATATTTTATTGCTGGGTTGTTTCACTTTCCTGATCATGGAGGGCTACTGGCAATACCAGTACAACATTTTCGGCGACCGGTACGGGTTGGCGACGTTTATTCCGATGGTATTGTTTTTCGTACTGGCCTACCTTTTCGACAACCGGGGTGTGCTGTCGCTGGCCATTTCGGCCCTCGCCTCCTGGGTAGGCATCACGGTTGCACCGGAGGAGATGTTGAGCCAAAACGATTTCAAAAGCCAGACCATCATCATCACCGGCATCCTGCTGGGCGTCGTGCTGGCGGCTATTCCGACGCTGAGCGAGCGATTGGGTATTAAAAAGCACTTTTCCGTTACCTGGCTCAATTTCAGCATACATATTCTGATGGTGTCCTGCCTGGCCGGCCTTTTCGTGTTGGATGAAAAGGCGATATACTTTCCTTTGCTGGCCCTTTCGGTGGCCTTTTACCTGTGGTATGCCCGCATGCGCCATTCGTTTTATTTTATGGTCGTTGCGGTCATTTACGGCTACATCGGGTTTACCTATCTGTTGCTGAGTTCCGTTTCAGGATTCGAATTCGAATTTTATTTGCTGTACTTCCTGATATCCTGCGGCATCATGATCGCATTTTTGATCAACTATAAAAAACACCGGAACGCATGATCGCCTACGACCGCAAATCGCTCGATGCGCAGCAAACAGCAGAGTATGCCGAACGCTGGCGCAAAAAAGGTCTGTTTTCAGAGGAAAAATCGCAACAGATCAGGGAACAGCACCAAAGCGGATTTTATTCGCCCAATGTGTTCGTCCGGATCGGGCTGGCTGTTTTTGGTGCGGTAATGCTGCTGGCCTGTGTCGGCCTTGTAGGGCTTATCCTGAGCCCTGATTCGAGTCAAAGCGTGGCTGTGCTCGGCGTTCTATTCGGGCTGGCGTGTCTGTTTGTGCTCGAAGTTCAACTCATCCGCAACAAACGCCACTTCGGCAGCGGCCTCGACGACGTGCTCCTGTACGCGGGTACAACGGCCATAATCAGCGGACTGCTCCTGCTGTTTGATATGCCGGGCGGCCTGGCGACATATATCGTGGTGCTGCCTTTTCTGGTAGCCGGAAGTATCCGTTACCTCGATCGGCTCATGGCCGCGGGCGCCTTTGTTTGCGCATTGCTCATGGTACTGCACATCGCAAAAGATGTTCCACGGGTCGCCGTGTATGTTTTGCCGCTTACGGGTATGGTGTTTTCCCTGCTCGTTTACCGGTTCGCCCGAACGGGAGGCGTCCGGGTCGGGTGGCGGTACTGGAGCAGTGTGCTGGCGGTTGTGGAGTTGCTGGCCTTGCTGGCATTTTACGCCAGCGGCAATTACTGGGTGGTACAACAAGCCGGTCACTATTATTTTGGAATGGATACCCCGCCGGCAGGTGGTCTGTTCTGGGCCTTTACTTTTATTGTTCCGGCGTACTGCATTTTCCGGGGAATCCGGGCAAAAGACCGCCTGATGCTCGATGCAGGCATTGCCTGCATGGCGGCTGCCGTATTTACCTTCCGGTATTATTTCAATGTGCTCCCGTTGGCCTGGGCGGCTGCTATCGGCGGGGCTGTATTGTTTTCAATATCCTGGTTTTCAATACGTTACCTGCGCAGTCACTCACATGCGTACGCCTACGAACCCGAGGAAAAGGATACCCTGCTCCAGCGGGTTCAGGAGGAGATTTTTGACAAAACCATCGTCGGGCAGGCGGCGCCGACAACGAACGAAAAAACGTCGATGGAAGGGGGGCAGTTTGGCGGCGGTGGCAGCGGCGGCGACTTTTAACGCTATTTGCCGGTCTGCCAGGGTGTGTCTGAAAAATACTGCCGAGACAGAAAGGAGCAGGTTTTGGGCTCTGGCCAAGTCTGCTTTTGAGGGGACTACCGGGTTATATCGCCTGAAAAAGAGGCGACGTACAAGCTCCAAAAGATGCCTTTTCCGGCCGGTGAGTATTTTTCAGACACACCCTAAATTAGGCGCTGCGATTTCAAAAAATTGCAGACATTTGTGCCATCATTTTTCGCCACATCATAATCCCCCCGGCCTGCCGCACACTCAGGCGACTCCCCATTTTCAACCAATTTCCCGCCGTAGTCTCAGGTTTTCAAAACGTTTCGTTAATCGTTTTGTCCAGGGAAAGAAGTGCTGTACAACCGGCGTTTCCAAACCCGACAAAACCTAACCGGATCCCCATGTTCTTAAAACAACACACATTGCTGCGGCGAAAATCCCTTTTTCTTTTTATCCTCTTCACCCCTTTCCTGCTTTATTCCCAGACACAGACAGAAAACTGTACCAATGGCATCGACGACGACGGCGATGGCCTGATCGACTGTTACGATCCGGATTGCACCTGTTCGGGGCAGTGCGCCGATTTTTACTACACCACCTGTAATGCCGATTGTTACTATATCCCGCCCTGCGGACAGATTTCGCTTGGGATTCAGTGGCAGGCCACAGCCCAGACGGGCACCTATTCCACGCTTGTTGCCGGGGATATGGACAAAGACGGCATACCCGATATTGTGACCTACAGGGTGGAAGCGCCTGATCTGTACGTGATCGACGGTGCAACGGGCGCCACCAAGGTACACGTGTTGGCGCCGGTGAACTGGCCCGGCGGAACTGCTCCGGCCATTGCCGATCTCGACAACGACGGTTTCGGTGAAATTGTCATGGTGGGCGAAGACCGGCTGCTCTATTGCTTCGAGCACGACGGCACCCTGAAATATACCAGCGCCATCCAGGTTGGCTACGACACGCGGTACCGCTTCGCAGTGCCCAATATTGCCGATTTTAACCACGACGGCTGGGCCGAAGTGAACATCGGCAACCAGGTATATAATGGCCAGACCGGCGCATTACTGGCCTCCGGCGGTCCCGGTGTGTCGGCAGGGGAACACCCCGCCCGGGTGGCGGTAGGCATTTCCTTTGCCTCGCCTGTTGTGATGGACGTACTGCCCGATTCCTTTTGCCCGGATTGCGACGGTCTCGAGATCGTGGCCGGCAACCAGGTACTGTCGGTCAACCTCGTCACGGGCGCCGTTACACCCCAGGTGACCGCCCCGGCGCCGTTTACCGACGGTTTCACCAGTGTGGCTGATTTTGACGGCGACGGCGACCTCGATGCAATCGTGCAGGGGCGAAAAACAACCAACAACTTCAACACCATTTATTGCTGGGATATCCAGACACCAACGATCCTCAGGCAATTTCAACTCCTGAACAACTGGCAGGAAGGCGCTTCCCGTGTGAATATTGCCGACCTGAACGGCGACGGCCAACTGGAGGTGAGTTTCGTCAGTTACCCGAGGCTGTATGCCCTGCGCAACAACTTCAGCATTATGTGGACGCGCCAGATCAACGACGCTTCCTCGATCACCTGCTCCAGCGTGTTCGACTTTTGCGGCGACGGCTCGGCCGATATCGTGTACCGCGACCAGGACAAACTGCGGGTGATCAGCGGTACCACCGGCGCGATCAGTTGGGAGGATGTTTGCACCAGTCTGACACATATTGAAAACCCGCTCGTGCTCGATGTCGACGGCGATGGCCAGACGGAAATCGTGATCGAGTGCGGCTCCGATCCCAACGACCTTGCTACAGGCACCGTGGTGGCCTACGAAGCGGTCGGAACACCGGGCATTGCTTCCCGAAAGGTGTGGAACCAGCACGCCTATTTCAATACCAATATCAACGACGACCTGAGCGTACCGCGCTACCAGCAGAACCCGCACATCATCGGCGACAGTCTCCGGCTGAATACCTTCATGAACCAGTTTTTTAACCCTACCTTTCCCTCGCCCGATGGCGCCCTGACCCTCCAGGGGGTCATTTGCGACCAGGACTCGCTGGTGGTCACCGTTTCGCTCTGCAATCCCGGCGATAACCTGTTGCCTCCACAGACCCCCATATCTGCCTATATCGGCAATCCGCAAAGCACCCCGGCCCAATGGATCGGCGCGGTTCCACTCGGCTTCACCCTGCCCCAGGATAGTTGCCAGTCCTTTACTTTCCGTATACCCCGCATTGCCAACGACTCCATATTTATTGTACTCAACGACGACAACACGCTGCCTGCGCCGTACAACCTGTCGACGGATTTTCCGGTGACTGCTATTGGCGAGTGCGGGTTTTCCAACAATATTGTCTCGTTTTATTACGCCTACCAGCCTGATTTGATTAACCTGGGTCCGGACACGATTATTTGCGACAACACCACCGTACCCCTCGATGCGTCGGGCAACGACCTCGTTGCGTGGTCATGGACGGGTGGCTCGACCGGCCCCGGCTTTACCGTTCCGGATGCCGGGACATACGCGGTGACGGTCACCGACGTCTGCGGCATTACCCAAACCGACGAGATTATGGTGTCCATAGACAGCAGCAGCGTCGTTTTTCTCGGGGCAGATCAATCGCTCTGTGCGGGAGAAACAACGGCGCTGGCCGGTACAGGCTTTGATTTTTACAACTGGAGCGGCAACGGACTGAGTTGTACTACTTGCCCGGCGGTGACTGTCGCGCCATCGGCCTCGGGTTATGTCGCCCTGGAGGCAGGCTTTGTAAACGGGTGTGTGAATACCGATTCGGTGTATATCACCGTACACGATACCTTTAATTACAAGGTCGATACAACGATCTGCTATGGCAGAACGGTATTCTGGAACAGCGAAGTGATACCGCCCGACAGCAGCCGCACCTTTTACATGCAAACCATTTATGGTTGCGATTCCATTGTTGAAGTGCGGGTGCACGGTACGCTGACGGGTACTTTCAATATCCAGGTAGATACGGCGGTCTGCCTCGGTTCATCCCTTGCCATCAATGGCGCCAGTCTGCCACCAGGCGCCTCGGAGACCTTTTACCTGTCTGCCGTGACGGGATGCGACTCCACCGTACACGTTTTCGTGGCGGCAAAAGACACGTTTTCCACGGCCGAGGTCCAAACGATATGCGCCGGCGAATCGTCGTCCATTTTCGGGACGCCTCAAACGACAAGCGGCATATACCGCATGACCTTCGCCGCTGCAAACGGCTGCGATTCCACGCATACGGTAAACCTGACCGTACTCGATCCCATTGTGCTTGAAATAGACGGCACTCCGTCCTGTTTCAATGAGGCCACAGGTACGCTCAAGGTCTCCGCCTCCGGCAGCGCGCCGCCATTTGACTATACATGGAGCATTCCGGGCGCCAGTAATAAGGAAGTAGACGATTTGCCTGCGGGAACTTACACCGTAACGGTGACGGACACCAACGACTGTTCGGAAACGGCCAACGCACAGGTGCCCGCCTATCCGCCCATCGTATTCACGGCGACGTCCGATTCTGCGAGTTGCTTTGGCGTACCCGACGGCGCTATTGCCGTACAGACGCCCGATACTTCGCTGGTATTCAGTCTCGACGGCGATTTGTGGTCGCAAGGCAAACAATTCGACAACCTGACCGGCGGCCTGTACGATGTGTATGCCCAGGATATTTACGGCTGCGTCGATACGCTGCCCATTGGAGTGCTGCAGCCACCGCAACTCGTAGTGGTACTGCCCGCCGATACAACGCTGCGGCTCGGCGACAGCCTCGATATTTTTATCCAGACTTTCGGCCTTACACCGGTCAGTTATGTCTGGGCGGATTCGTTTTACCTGAGTTGTTCCGATTGCCCGAATCCGGTATCCAAACCTCTTTCCGACGTTCGGTACAGGCTGACCATTACGGATCAAAACGGCTGCACCTCCACCGATGATCTGCTGATTGAAGTGGAACACATCCTCGATGTCTTCGCGCCGAATGTTTTTTCGCCTTTGTCTGCAGGCGATCAGAACAGCCGGTTTGAACTCAGTTTCGGCCCGGCAGCGCAAAAAATTCGCCTGTTGCAGGTATTCGACCGCTGGGGTTCGCTGGTGTATGAAATAAGAGACGCCGCGCCGAACGACAACTCCAGGGCCTGGGACGGCCGCCATAAAGGCAAAGTGGTGATGCCCGGTGTGTATACCTGGATGATGCAGGTCGATCTGGTCGACGGATCGGTGCATAAACTGCACGGCGACCTGACTGTGATCAGGTAGGTGTTTCACCGTTTAGAGCAACTTCCACGTCCGCTGAATCGTGCAGCCGGAAATACTCCATTTTCAAGGAGGGTGTTCGCAAGTGCAATTTTTACAGAATGGACTGCTTCGGGCAGGATTTACAGGATTAACAGAAAAATCAGGCGGAACTGCTGCTGTGAATTTTGTAAATCCTGTCCGAAAAGCAGAAAAAAAAACGGTCAGCAATGCAACCTGGCGGACTTACAAGACTCCCTGATTGATATTGTTTTCAGACCTGACATCAAACTTGTTTAAAGTCTGTGCAGCAAAACGAACGACAAATGCACCTAAAGGGTAATTTTGTCGAACAGACCCGAACACGCTCTCGTAAACACCAACAACTATTCATGCAGAAGTACCGCCTCCTCTCCGTTTTGCTGTTTCTCAGCACCTTTCTCTATGCACAAAATCCATCAAAAGTAACCCTCAAAGGCGTTGTTGCGGACACCTCCGGCACTGAAATAGCCTTTGCAACGGTCATGTTACTCACGCCGGCCGACTCCACGCTGGTCAATTTTACACGTACTGACGACAAGGGCAATTTTGAGTTCAGAAATGTGAAGAACATCCCTTACCTGCTGAAAATATCGTACATCGGCTACCTGCCGCTGCAACAATACGTGCCGGAGGCTGGTGTTTCTCCAAACGATCTGGGCCAGATTGGGATAAAACCGATCAGCACAGAACTCATGGAGGTTGTCGTGAAAACGGCCAAAGCGACGCTCAGCATCCGCGGCGATACGATCGAGTACGACGCTTCTTCGTTCAAGGTGCCGTCGGGCTCCACGGTGGAAGACCTTTTGCGCCGGTTGCCGGGCATAGAGGTAGATGCCGACGGCAATATCAAGGCACAGGGCCAGGACGTAAAACGCGTATACGTAGATGGAAAGACGTTCTTCGGTTCCGACCCCAAGGCCGCAACCAAAAACCTGGGCGCCGAGACCTTGTCGAAAGTGCAGGTATACAACGAGAAATCGGAGCAGTCCAAACTGACGGGCGTAGACGACGGCAAAAAAGAAAAGGCCATGAACCTGGAACTGAAAGAGGAGTATAAAAAAGGCGCCTTTGGCAAGGTGTCGGGTGCAGTGGGCGACCAGGAACGGTGGGCAGCGCGCGGCAACTACAACCGCTTCAACGAGAAGGAACAACTCTCGTTTATCGCCTACGGCAACAACATCAACCAGACGGGCGTGAACTGGGAGGATTACGGGGAGTTCAAAGGGCAGAATTCGTTCAGTGACTTTGACAACGGCGACTTTGGTTTCAACAGCAACGGTGGGCGGTATTATTATTTCAACAGCGACGACGCCCCGGTCAACAACTTCGACGGGCGGGGTTTTACGGAAAACTTCGGGAGCGGCGCGAACTACAACTTCGACAACAAGAAGGCAAAATTCAACGCCAGTTATTTCTACAACCAGAGCCGGTTGTTTGTCGATCAGTACTCCGACCGGCAGACCTTCGCCGGCGACGATTCGTTTTTCAGTTCCGACACCACCGGCAATACGGATTTCAGGGGAAACCACACCCTGAATTCGCGGTTTGAAAAAGACATCGATTCCAATAACGTATTGATCGTCAAGGCTAATGGCCGGTACAGCAACGCTTCGTCCGACAGTTATCAAACGCAACATTTTTCCAGTTCCGACAATACGCCGATCAACAACCTAAATATCAATAACAACAACGATATGGATTCGTGGCGCCTCACGAGTGCCGCGATTTTCCGCCACCGCTTCCGCAAAAAAGGCCGCTCCTTTGCCATGAGCGGGGGCTATAACAATAACCGGACAAACGGCATGGAAAACCTGTTTTCGCTCAACCGGTTCTTTGATGCGACAACCGTGGAGGATCAGATACGCCAGTTGAACGACAATGCCAACGACTCCTGGCAGGCAAAATCGAGCCTGCTCTTCACCGAGCCGCTGGCAAAAAAATGGTTTCTGGAAACCTTTTACAATTTCAGCAAAGCCAACAACAGGGTAGACCGCCAGGTGGCAGACCCCGAGAACAGCGGACAGCGGATCGACAGCCTGAGTATTTTTTACGACAACAACATCCTGTACAACCGAATCGGGTCGAGTATCCGGTATTCCAACGAAGGGCTCAATGTATCGGTCGGTATGGCAGCCCAGCAACTGAACCTCAAAGGAGAGTACGCCCGCGATGAGGGCGCGCCGCTGATTGCGGAACCCATCGACCGCACTTTTACAAACTGGACGCCCAACCTCGATTTCAACTACGAATTCGTCAACAATATGTGGCTGAGCATGAACTACGGGTATGGTATCAGCGAACCCCAATTCAACGACCTGCAACCCGTACCCAATGTAAACAACCCCGCTTTCCGGGTCGAAGGCAACCCGAACCTGGGGCCGGAGCGGTCGCACAGCCTCGGGCTTAACTTCAACTACTGGAATCCATCCTCCATGAGCAGTATCGGCATCGGCAGCGATTACAACATTTACGACAGCCAGATCGTGTACAGCCAGACGGTTGAGGCCCTGGATACCTTCGGGATTGTCACGACCACCAGGCCGGAAAATGTGTCGGGGGGGAATCGATTCAGTACCTACCTATGGTCCAACTTCCCCATTGTAAAAACCAAACTGACCCTGAGCCTCAACGGTAACCTCAATTTTGGCAAAACACCGGCATTTGTGAATGGCGTGGAAAACGAGACCACCAACAACGGATTCGGCCTCAACGCGCGGTTCAATTACACACCGGCCCAAAAACTGATCATCGGGCTGAGCGGCAGGATCGGTTTTAACGATATTTCATACTCCATCGAAAAGCGGCAGAACCAAAAGATACAGAACCACAACATTGATGCATCCGTAAAGTGGCAGTTCGCTTCGAAGTTTTTCCTGGAAAGCAATTTCAACTACGCCATCTACCGCAACGACCGCTTCGAGTTCAACCGCGATGTCCCCATCCTGAATGCCTCGGTACGACGCCTGCTCGGCAAACAAAACCGCCTGGAGGTCCGCCTCGCCGCTTTCGACCTGCTCGACCGCCGCGTCAATATCACGCAACGGGGAACGCAGAACTACGTCGTGCGCAGCATCGCGCCCACGCTGGCCCGCTATTTTATGTTGAGCCTCACCTATAACCTGAGGGGCTATGAAGACAAGATCAGCAAAAACAACTGGTGGTAAATCAGCATTGACAAAACATGAAAAATATCCTTATTGCCTTTATCCTGCTGCTTCCGGCGGCACTTTTATCCCAGGAGCAGCCCCTCGAAGAGGGCGTGATCCGGTACCTGGTCACCCACAACTGGTCGAAAAAAATGGCTGCGGTCGATTACCTCAGCAAGCAGCAGCGCGAGCGCATAGCCTATATGTGGGGCAGTCGCTCGGAGTGGAAGGTATTTACGACCCTCTATTTTTCCCCCACGGCAACGCGGTATGAAGATTCCGAGGAAAGGGCAGAGCCCGACGACGAGGGTTACTCCTGGCGAAAGGACGTGTACCAGATCAAACGCGATTTTGAAAATAACACCGTACACGATATCATACAGATGATCGGGAAAACCTACATCATTGAAGATACCCTTTCCAAACCGGAGTGGAAAATCCTGAATGAACTGAAAGAGGTGGCCGGCCATGTGTGCATGAGCGCTTCGCTGTCCGACACACTAAAAAAACAGCAGATCATCGCCTGGTTTGCACTTGATATGCCCCTGAGCGGCGGCCCCGAACGCTTCTGCGGCCTGCCCGGACTGATCCTCGAAGTAGACGTGAACGACGGCGCCATGCTCATCAGCGCAGACCGGATAACCCTTCAAAAACTCGACAAGGAACTCGATCTGCCCAAGAAGCAAAAGGGCAAGAAAGTCACCGAAGCCGAGTACCAGGAGGTCGTCAGAAAGTATGTCGAGGAAAAAACCAAAGCCGAAGAGCCCTGGTTCTGGGGCTTGCGCTATTGACCCCCCAAAGGAAAGTGTACTGTGGCATGATTGAATAATCTTGTCACAGTACTTCATAGCGATTTCAGCCGGTTCGCTACCTTTGCGCCTCGAACAAACTTCTCAAGTAAATGGCGAATAAATTGCATGCAGCCATCACCGGCGTTCATGGCTGGGTACCCGAAGACCGGCTGACCAACTTTGACCTCGAAAAAATGGTGGACACCAACGACGAGTGGATCACCTCCCGTACCGGCATCCGCGAACGCCGTATCCTCAAAACGCCGGGCTGGGCCACCAGCGATATGTGTGCAGAGGCCGTCAGGGGTCTGCTGGAGAAGACCAATACCAAACCGGGCGAAATTGACATGCTGATCGTCGGCACCATTACCGGCGACATGGTATTTCCCGATACCGCCAATACTGTTTGTGACAAGATCGGCGCCAAAAACGCTTTCGGCTATGATATCAATGCCGCCTGTTCCGGTTTTCTCTATGCCTTGGCAACGGGCACCCAGTTTATTCAGAGCGAAACATACAGCAAAGTGGTGGTCGTGGGCGCCGACATGATGTCGTCTATCATTGACTACACCGACCGCAATACCTGTGTCATTTTTGGCGATGGCGCTGCTGCCGTGCTGCTTGAAGGGCGTAAAGACGGCACGGGCATACAGGATTTCGTCCTCCGTGGCGATGGCTCGGGTCGCGAGTTCCTCAATATGAAAGCCGGCGGGTCGCTCCGTCCGGCGAGTGCGGAAACCGTCGCCAATCGCGAACACTATGCCTGGCAGGATGGCAAACGCGTGTTTGTCCAGGCTGTAAAAGGCATGACCAGCACAGTGGAGGAGGTGATGCGCCGCAACAAAATGACCATCGAAGATATCAACTGGGTTGTGCCGCACCAGGCCAACATGCGTATCATCACCTCGGTTGCCGAACACCTTCAGTTCCCCCTCGACCGCGTAACCGTCAATATCCATAAATACGGCAATACCACCTCGGGCACCCTGCCGCTTTGCATGTGGGAGTACGAGAACCAGTTTAAAAAAGGCGACAATATCATCCTGACTGCGTTTGGCGGGGGATTCACCTGGGGAGCGCTTTATTTGAAATGGGCGTATTAGTCGGGATATGCCTTTGCAACCTTCATTTCAATTCGGCATTTGGCAATAACCAAAATTAACCTACCTTTGCGCGCCTTTTTAAAACCAGGCTTCGCCTCTGAAGTCATTCCCCCTGACCAAAACATTCATTTTTCATCATTTATTCTTTAAAAAAATGGCAACGACGGCAGACATCCGCAACGGCCTGTGCATCGAACTCAATAACGATATCCTCCGGGTGATTGATTTTCAGCGCTTTCAGGTAGGTCGCGGCAGTGGAAAGGTTTGGACCAAACTGAAAAGTTCTACTTCCGGCAAGGTTATCGAACATACCTTCCAGAGTGGTCACTCGATTACCGAAGTGCGCGTGGAACGGCGCAAATTCCAGTACCTGTACCCTGAAGATGGCGGGTACATGCTCATGAATCAGGAAACCTACGACCAGATTTCCGTGCCCGAGGATATGATCGATAATGGCAAGTTCCTCAAGGAGGGCGACGTCGTCGACGCGCTTTTCCATGCCCAGAAGGAAACCCTGCTTTCGGTGGAACTTCCGCAGACGGTTGTTTTGCAGATCACCTATACCGAACCGGGACTTCGCGGCGACACCGCTACCAACACCCTGAAGCCGGCCACGGTGGAAACCGGCGCCGAGGTACGTGTACCGCTTTTCTGTGAAGAAGGCGACTTCATCAAGATCGACACCGCTACCGGAGCTTACATGGAGCGCGTCAAAAAGTAAAAATCTTTCATCATTTGATACCTTTGGGGGGAGAAGGAAAAAATATTTCATCAGAAACGTTTTTTCTTTGCTTCCCCCTCTTTTTTTTCGCAACAGCAAAACATTGTTCGGTATGGATTTTAACCAAATACAAGAATTGATTCGGATGATGAGTAAGTACAAGCTCACCGAATTTATCCTGAAGGAAGGAGAATTTAAACTTGTTATCCGGAATCAGACCCATGAGGCAGCATCACAGCCTACGCAAGTAATGGTTCCGATGCAACAACCTATGGTGTCCATGACGCCTTCCGCGCCTGCGCCTGCCGCCCCCGCACCGGCGCCTGCCGCGCCGCCAAAAACGGAAGCTGCCGCCCCTGCCGCCTCGGCGACCGACGATGATTCCAAATACAAACAGATCAAATCACCGATGGTCGGCACTTTCTATCGCAGCGGCGGCCCGGATAAACCGCCTTTTGTCAAGGTCGGCGACACCGTGGAAGTCGGCTCAAAAGTCTGTATCATCGAAGCGATGAAACTGTTCAACGAGATTGAATCGGAAATAAAAGGCAAGATCGTAAAGGTATTGGTCGAAGATGCATCTCCGGTGGAGTACGATCAGCCCTTGTTCCTGGTCGAAGGGTAATAGTCTGGAAGGTGCTTTTCCGGCCCCATATGCTGGCCGCGTTAAACCACAACAAGGTATCCGGTGAAGTTTTGTCTGGCTTGCCATATAAAACGGATGTGCATTACCCCAACAATACCTGGTCTGATTTTGTCTTCATCAAAAACACAGTCTTTCGATTTCTGCGTTGATGTTTTTAAATTGTCAGGGACGGTTTTAAAAGTACGCAGCCTGAAAAGGAAGGACTTATATCAAATATATGTTCAAAAAAATACTGATCACGAACCGGGGCGAAATAGCCCTGCGCATCATTCGCACCTGCAAGGAGATGGGCATTAAAACGGTAGCGCTGTACTCTACGGCCGACCGCGACAGCCTGCATGTGCGCTTCGCCGACGAAGCCGTTTGTATCGGCCCGCCGCCCTCCTCAGAAAGTTATCTCAACGTACCGCGCATCATGGCTGCGGTCGAGATCACCGACGCCGACGCTATCCACCCCGGCTACGGCTTTTTGTCTGAAAACGCCTCTTTTGCAGAGGTGTGCCAGGAGTACGGGATCAAATTTATCGGCCCAACCCCCGACCAGATTCGTGCGATGGGTGACAAGATCACGGCAAAGGAAACGATGCTCAAGGCAGGCGTACCCTGTGTTCCGGGTACCGAAGGCCTGCTCACCGACGCAAAATCGGGTATGAAGATGGCTAAAGAGATCGGCTATCCCGTTATTCTGAAGGCTACCGCCGGTGGCGGCGGAAAGGGTATGCGTATCGTATGGAAACCAGAAGAGTTTGAGGATCAATGGGATACGGCACGGCGCGAGGCCAAGGCCTCGTTCAGCAACGACGGCATCTACATGGAAAAATATATTGAGGAACCGCGCCACATCGAGATTCAGGTCGCAGGCGACCAACTGGGCAAAGCCTGTCACCTCTCGGAGCGGGACTGCTCCATACAGCGCCGCCACCAGAAACTGGTTGAAGAAAGTCCGTCCCCGTTCATGACACCGGAACTCCGCGAAAAAATGGGTGAAGCAGCCATCAAGGCCTGCAATGCCATTAGTTATGAAGGCGTGGGTACCATCGAATTTCTCGTGGATAAATACCGCAACTTTTATTTCATGGAAATGAACACCCGTATCCAGGTGGAGCATACCGTGACCGAAGAGGTGATCGACTTCGACCTCATCAAGGAACAGATCAAAATTGCGGCAGGCCTGCCCATTTCGGGCAAGAATTATTTCCCGGAGATGCATGCCATCGAGTGCCGTATCAACGCGGAAGACCCCTTTAACGATTTCCGCCCCAGCCCCGGCAAGATCACCTCGTTCCATTCGCCCAAAGGACACGGCGTTCGGGTAGACACACACGTTTATGCAGGCTACACCATACCGCCCTACTACGATTCAATGATTGCCAAACTCATCGTACGTGCCCGTACGCGCGACGAGGCGATCCTGAAGATGGAGCGCGCACTCGATGAGTTTATCGTGGAGGGCGTCAAAACAACCGTTCCCTTTCACCAACGTCTGATGCGCAACAAGGACTTCCAGGAGGGCAATTTTACCACCGGTTTTTTGAACAACTGGGATTTCAAGAGCGAGATGGCATAAGGCGGGCGGTAGTTTTCCGTCGCCGTATATTTCCTGCAACATGGCGCCCAACCCGCTGAAAACATTTGTTATTTATTCCAGCAAAGACAAAACGCTGCGCGAAGAACTCGAAGGCCACCTGAGGCCTTTGGTCGATCTCGGTTGGCTTGATCTGTGGAGTGACCGGGAAATTATGCCGGGCGCCTATTGGGATGCCGCTATCAGGGAACAACTGCTGGCTGCCGAACTGTTCCTGATACTGGTAAGTGTGGATTTTTACAACTCCGACTATATCCGGGGAGAAGAATTCAGCACGGCGGTCGACCGACTGAACAATGGTGATGCCCTGATCATCCCGATCATCGTTCGGCCCTGTACCTGGAACCTTTTCCCCGTCATTAAGGACCTGCAGGTGCTGCCCCCGGGCGGTGCTGCCGTGACGGATCTGGAATACTGGAAACAACGGGATAAAGCCTGGGATGTGGTAGTACAGAAAATCGCGGACCGGGTACAGAAACTCCTGAAGGAACGACAGGCATCAGTCCCTCCTGCCAGGCCGCCGGGCAATGTGGCTGCCGGACCAACCGGAGCACAGGCGCTGCCTCCAGTGCTTCAAAACGGGCAGGTCCATCGCGACCGGCCCGAGGCGCCGGAGATGGTTTATGTTGAAGGCGGCCTACTGAATATGGGCAGTCCGGACTATCCCGCGACAAAACCCCTCCGCAATGTGCGCTTATCACCCTTCTGGATCGGTAAATTTCCGGTGACTATGGAGTTGTTCGACCTCTTTTGCGCAGAAAAAGGGCTCGTGCCGCCCGGCGACCAGGGCTGGGGGCGTGGTCGCCGCCCGGCCATACGCGTGAATTGGCACGAAGCACAATCTTATTGCCAATGGCTCAGTCAGATAACAGGCAACACCTACCGCTTGCCGTCGGAAGCGGAGTGGGAATTCGCTGCGCGCGGCGGGACGATCTCTCAAAATTATCGGTTTGCCGGAAGTGACAACCTCGACAAGGCAGGCTGGCACAGCGGCAATTCCGGCGGCAAAACCCATCCGGTAGGGGAGAAGGCCGGAAATGAGTTGGGCCTGTACGATATGAGCGGGAATGTCTGGGAATGGTGCGCCGACCACTGGCACGACGACTACAAAAACGCCCCGGCAGATAACAATGCCTGGACAAAAGAGGGCAATAATAAAATGCGGGTCCTGCGTGGCGGCTCCTGGAATGTTATCGATTTTTATTGCCGCTCCGTTTACCGGTATCGCGGGCTTCCGGATCACCGGTACGATGCCTATGGCTTCCGGATCGTTCGGGAGATATAGCCCGGTGGTACAACGGATTTCCAAATCCGTTGTACAGGGGTTCTGCTTATCTTGCCCCTTTTTTGGCAAAACCCCTGCACAACCCGCACCTACGCTGCATGCTTCTGCTTTTTCGTTATTACGGACCATATAAAAAGTACGTCATCCTTGCCATTCTGTGCAACCTGCTGATGTCGATGTTCATGATCGTCAGCATCCCGGTGTTGCAACCCTTTCTGCAAATACTGTTCAGTCCCGGCGAACTGGATAAAGGCGCCGCGCCGGCGCCGTCCGACTCACCTGCTCCGGAATCCCTGATGGGCGGACTGGAGCAAAGTATCAACTCCTTTTTTTCAAACCTGGTAGCCCAGCACGGTCGGGAAGAAGCGCTGCTGATCGTTTGCGCCTTCCTGGTGCTCACTTTTTTCGGAAAAAACCTGTTTCGCTACCTCTCGCTGTATTTTCTGGCGCCGGTGCGCAACGGCATCATCAGTGACCTGCGGCAAAAGGTGGTGGAAAAAATACTTGAATTGCCCCTGTCCTATTTTTCGGAAGAACGCAAGGGCGACCTGATGAGCCGCGCGCAGGCCGATGTGCAGGAGGTGGAATGGAGCATTGTAAACGTAGTGGAATCCGTGGCCCGCGAGCCGCTGGTCATTCTGGGAAGTCTGGCTTTCATGATTTTTGTTTCCCCGCAATTGCTCGTCTTCGTATTTGCCCTGATGTTGTTTTCCGGTCTCATTATCGGAGGCATCGGGCGCTCGTTGCGGCGGCAGTCGGGGGCCGTGCAGACCAGGCTGGGGCTGATCGGGTCGCTGATAGAAGAAACCCTGGGCGGTTTGCGCATCATCAAAGGTTTCAACGCCGAGAAATGGCAGGAAGAGCGCTTCAAGCGCGAAAACAAGGGGTATGCCCGCATGCTCACGCGCTTGTACCGGCGCAAAGACCTGGCATCTCCCCTGTCCGAATTCCTCGGTATAGCGGCAGTTTCGGTGTTGTTGTGGTTCGGTGCGCGGCAGGTGTTTGCAGGCGAGCTGTCGGCTGCTACGTTCATTACCTTTTTATACGCCTTTTACAACATTATCGAACCGGCCAAACAACTCAGCAGTGCATCGTACAGCATGCGCAAGGGGCTGGGTGCGCTCGAGCGGGTACAGTCGGTACTGGACGCCCCGGTATCCATATCCGATACGGATGCCGCGCTGCCCATATCGTCATTTGACGACAGGATTGAATTCAAGGACGTCGCCTTCCGCTACCGGAATGCCGATCGCGCTGCGCTGGAAAATATCAACCTGACAATCCCGTACGGAAAAGTCATTGCGCTTGTGGGGGCTTCCGGCGCCGGCAAGAGCACCATCGCCGATTTGCTGCCCCGTTTTTACGACGTGACGTCGGGGGAGATACTGATCGACGGCAAAGACATCCGGACGCTGCGGGTACGCGAACTGCGGGCGCTGATGGGTATTGTCAGCCAGGAAGCCATTCTGTTTAACGATACGGTACGCAACAACATCGCGTTTGGATTTCCGGCCGATGCCGATGCCGTTGAGGCGGCTGCCAAAGCCGCCAATGCACACGAATTTATCGTCCGGATGCCGGATGGTTACGATACCAATATAGGCGACCGGGGGTCGAAACTCAGCGGCGGACAACGGCAACGACTGACCATTGCGCGGGCATTATTAAAAAATCCGCCAATTTTAATCCTCGACGAGGCAACTTCAGCGCTCGATTCGGAGTCTGAGAAACTTGTTCAACTTGCATTGGAGCGCCTGTTGCAAAACCGAACGGCGCTCGTGATCGCCCACCGGCTCAGCACCGTTCAGTATGCCGACGAGATCGTCGTGCTGGATGCGGGAAAGATCATTGAACGCGGGACGCATGAAACATTAATGAAGTCGGGACTGGTATATCGCAAGCTCGTTGAATTGCAAGCATTATGACGTTTCTGCAAAAAAGGGGAATCTACATCGCTGCCTTTTTGCCTTTTAGCAAAAAAGCAGCGTACCTTTGAAGCAGGCCCGATTCGGGACAATACATACTCCAATTGAGCAATTTCCAATCTAATCTCCTCCCTTTCAATTTTATCTAACAATCCGATGAGACGAATGTTACTGGCAGTTTTCTCCGCTCTGTGCTTCAGCGCTTATTCCCAAATTATTGTTACTTCCGCTACATTCCCCGCTGCTGGCGATACCTTCCATATCGCCCTTGACGCAGCGCCTATGGGGGTAAATCCGGCGACGCCTCCCGGTGGCAACCAGTTATGGGACTTTACCAGCCTTCAGGCTTCTTCCACAAACGAGATCATTTTTCGGCCGGCAAGTGCAGGGCTGAATTTCATGAGTTACCCCGGCGCTGATGCCGTGGTGATCGGTCAGACGGGTGAGACGTATTACAACATCACCAACAACAAGGTAGAAGCGCTGGGCTATGCCGGGGCCGATCCCGCCGGATTCGGGTTGAATGTGCTGGCCAAGTTTTCGCCTCCTTTTATCGAGCGCCAGTCTCCCATGGCCTTTTTCGATATAACGCAAGCGGAAACAGACCTCTCCCTGCCGTTTTCTACTGCGCAACTCCCCGATTCTCTGTTTCAGGGATTCTCGCCGCCCGACTCCATACGTGTGCGTTTGCACACGGAGCGGCTGGATGCAGTAGACGCCTGGGGCACCTGCCAGATTCCGGGCGGCTCCTACCCTGTGCTGCGCAAAAAACGGGTCGACTATGTTACGACCAACCTCGATGTGTACATCTCGTCACCTTTCCCCCTGGGCTGGGTCGACCTGTCGCTCATCCTGCCAGCCGGAACCGGCGGACTGGGCAATTTTCTGGGCACGGATACGACAACGACATACCGTTTTTACAGCGGTACCGAGAAGCAGGAGATTGCTGTTGCTACCATGAGTAACGACCTTTCCGAGGTGTTGAGCATGCAGTACAAGTTCAACGAAACCACTGATGCCCCCGTTGTGCCGTCGCCCGGCAGCGCCAATATTCAGGCGCATCCGAATCCGGCAGTGGAATGGGTGCGCTTTGAATGCACCAATCTGCCGCAGGACGATTATACGCTCAAGATTTTCAATATCGTCGGAAAGGTGGTCTGGAAAGAAAACTATGCCATATCAGGCAGCAAAACCATAAAAATCGCCCTCGAAGACTTCAAAAAAGGCACCTACCTGTACAGCCTGCTGGACAGCAAGGGCAACACGATCGGTACCAAGCGCCTGGTTATATTGAAACCCTGATCAGTGCGTCTTTGCCGTTTTTGTTTTTTGAGAGAA
>ERZ724507.440-NODE-440-length-18823-cov-6.417253_pt1 | contig 18823 bp, 18 predicted proteins | sample MGYA00376040_ERZ724507 | MGnify/ENA primary metagenome ERZ724507 (study PRJEB28724, sample SAMN07190883) | activated sludge metagenome | isolation source: activated sludge of sewage treatment plant in Hong Hong | place: Hong Kong | collected 2016-03-17 ...
ATTCCTACGCAGTTCCTACGCAGGCAAAGCGACTCCCACCGCACCCACTTCGGTGTAGGAATCAGAATCCGCCGCGCAGTCCGATGGAAGGGAGAATCCAGTTGAAACCAAGCAGCTCTGCGGATCGCTTCCCTGCCACAATGTCGTCGCTGCTTGGATAGGCGAGATAGAGGTTCGTGCGTGAAAACGTCGCGTTCACAACCTCTAGGAATGCGCTAAGATACCATCTCCGAAACTGCCAGCGCTTGTCGATTCGCACATCGAGCTGCACGTAGTTGGGAAGGCGAATGTTGTTACGCAGTGCATCGCTCGCACGACCATCGGCTGCCTGCTGAAGCGGAGAGGATGCGTCCGTTTCGATAGGAATCAGCGTCTCTGGTCTGCCGGTGTTGAACTGAACACGAAGTCCTGCCACAACGCCGCGCGGAAGCTGCGCTTGCGCAACCACTTGCAAGACATGCGTTTGATCGTAGTCAGCCGGACGGACTCCGCAGGGATAGGAACGCTCCGATCGGCTGAGCGTATAGGAAATCCACCCCGTGAATCGACCGATGCTCCGACGGAGCCAGACTTCCATTCCGTACGCGTCACCATCTGCGACACGAACCAAGGTCGCAGTCGTTCCGTGCAAGGATTCCGGTGGCGGAGCAGCGCAAACAGAGCTTCCCAGCGGAGGCATATCCGTCATGTTGGAAAAGCGCTGATAGAAGCCTGACAGTCGCAAAGAGAAGTGTTGCGGAAGCTGTAGATCCTGACTAATCACCGTCGATCGTGAGCGCTGAAGTCCCAGCTTGAGCGCAAACGTATCGATCCCCGGAAGCAGAACCGGAAACGCAGGTGGCTGCTGATAGACACCGACCGCCGCTTGGAATGACAGCCAAGGTGTTGCAATGAAGCGAAGCTGCACGCGCGGATCAAATCCAATCAGTGTCTCCTCACCCACATGATAGACATCCACGCGCCCGCCAGCGCTCAGGAGCAGACGCTGCGGCCACAGCGCAAGCTCACTGTGCAGATAGAAGCTGGATGTCACACCGACGCGCTCGTTTCCAATCTCTCCCAGCTCGTCAGGAGTCACGTCTGGATCTTTTCCGCTCACACGCGCCGGCCCTTCCGCATTGCGAATGAACGCAAGGGAACGCAGACCCACGTCGAATCGCTCACCGGAAAAGCGCGCAACCTCTACTTCCGTTCCCAGCTGCAAGCTCAATCGAGACAGGCGCAGGCGCACAAACCCTCGGACGCCAGCCATCAGCTTGTCGACGCCACGACCGGATACATCGCCTGCGAGATCGTAGCCACCAAACACCGCGCCTTCCCAAGCCAGCTTGTCGTGTTCACCGTGCAGCCGGACCTGCGCGCGATGAAACATCATCTTGGTACTCTGCGGCGAGGAGTATTCCAGATCCTGATTAATAGACAGCGCAAGTGCATCATATCCGCCGAGCACTTGGAAGGTTAGGAATCGCCAGTCCAGTCGCAGCTGATAGTCCCAATAGTCAATCTGGATGCGATCATCAAATGCTTTCAGCAGCGGCCCCGGATAGCCGTAGTGACCCGAAACAGAGACACGGACTCCTTTGGGAAGAGAGAACTCCGCAAGACCTCCCACGTCATACAGTCGCAGCGATAGATCCAGATGCTGTCCGTCGGAACGCGCGGGTCTGGTGGTGGCAGAGACGATGCCTCCTGCCGCCTTTCCCATCGTGACGTCATAGCCGCTCGGATAGAAGTCCACGCGATCGATCAGCTCGGCATGAACCACACCGCCACCGATGAGCAGATGGAACAGCTGCGGCAGTCGCATCCCGTCCAAATAGAAGCCCGTCGTTCCGGGACTGGCTCCACGAATCGACCACAGCGGAAGCCCAGCAATCGGTGCAACGACACCAGGCAGAAGCTGAATCACACGGAACGGATCCCCGAGCGTTCCGGGCTGAGTGCGTACAGACTCACCGCTGACCACAGACAGATCCCCTGTCTTTAGGCGCTCTGCGACCACCCGCGCACCGAAGGAAGACGGAGCAGAGTCGGACGACTCCTTGCCATCTGGGGGATCACTTTCGGCAGCACTTGCCGTCGGAACAAGACCCCCAAGTCCCGCCAGCCCCCCAAGTCCCAGGATCACCCCAAGCAAAAGTGGACACTTTGCCACCACGATATGATCGGGAAATCACAAGCCAAAGTCAGCACTTATTTCGCGTGATTCCCAAGTGCTCGACAGGCCTGCCAAATCACTCCGTCTGCGCGTACCTCTGGTGCGATTCCCATACAGCAGAGCGGCTACGGAATCGTCACAGAACTTTTGCGCCAGACCGCCCAAGGAGCCGATGTAGGATGCGCGACATGAAGGCAAAGTACATCGTCTCGACACTCCTACTTGGCCCTGTTTTGGGAATGCTGGCTGGCTGCCATCTGGCTCCGACTGTAGGAATCCCAAGTGGAGAGGAAACCAAGGTTTCGCTGATCCACTTTTCCGACTATCACGCGCACGCCATTCCGTTCTACAGCGAGCACCGCGCCGATCAGGGAGGACTCGCACGCACGATGGCGTATATCGGAGGACTCCGCGCCAAAGATCCCAACGTCTTGGCGCTGTCCGGTGGTGACATGTGGAACAGCGGAACACCCGCTTGGTCAGACAAGTACTACGGAGGCTGTCAGGACTTCCGCTGGCTCGGTCTGTACGTCTCTGCAATGGCGTTTGGGAATCACGATGTGGACTACGGCTGGGATGCGCTACAGACCTGTCAGAAACAGAGTGGCATTCCGATCTTGTCGGGAAACCTCGTGGATGCAGAGGGAAAGCTGCTGCTCACCCATGAAAGCAAGCCGTACATCGTTCGACAGGTTGGGGGTGTTCGCATCGGGATCTTCGCGCTGTCAGGAAGCGACTTTTCCCGTCTGGTAAAGCCCGCAAACCTTCCGTCCGGTGCAAAGTTTCTGGATCCGCTGACTGCGGCCAAAGACATCGTGTCTGCGCTGCGTGAAAAGGAACAGGTCGCAGCCGTTGTCTTCATCGGTCATCAAGACCGAGAGTCCGACTTCGCGATGGCGAAAGCAGTTCCGGGAATCGATGTGATCTTGGGAACGCACTCTCACTACAAAGGAGTGTTTACGCAGATCCCCGAAACCAGCACCTACTTCATCAGTCCCTATCAGTACTTGAGCTACTTGAGTCATGTTGAGCTGTCGTTCCGTGATGGCAAGCTCACGCAGGTGAGCGGCAAGCTGGTGCGCATGGACACAGCACTTCCGCAAGATGCAGCCGTCGCGGGACAGACCCGGACGATGCAACAGGAACTGGAACAAGATCCCAAGTACGCGCCGCTGTTTCAGGTGATTGGGAGTGCGTCAACAGAGCTGGACATCGACGGAATTGATCAGAATGAATCAACGCTTGGCAACTTCGTGATGGACATCGTTCGCGACACCGCACAAGCGCAGCTCGCAGTGTCTTCCGCCAGCTCGTTTCGCGCATCGATTCCGCCAGGACCGATTCGCAACGAAGACTATCTGACCGCCCTGCCCTACAAGAACAAGATCCTGACCTATCAGTTGAGCGGCATGCAGCTTCAGCAGCTTCTCGATATCGTCGCCAGTCGCAAGGGAAGTGATCTGTTCGGCGTCACGTCAGGAGTCCGGTTCACCATCGAAAAGGAACGCGCGACCCAAGTGATGATTCGCAAGAGTGCCACCGAGTCCGAGCTGATTCCTTTGCGCAGCGATGCAACCTACACCGTGATGGCCACCGACTACATGGCCAACATCGCAGCCGGCTACAAAGACATCTTTGCGCAGGCCCAGCCCGCCAAGGACACCGGCAAGATCGTAAACGACACCATCATCGAGTTCATCCAGAAAAAGAGCCCGGTGTCTGCGAACCGCGACGGAAGAGTCAAGCCATAGTAGGAATCCTAGTTCGCTTCGCTCGCGATGCGGAGGATGCGTCCGTAGACCTCACCGGTCTGCGGATCGATCGCTGGATCCAAAAAGATCCGCGTCACGTTCATCTTGTGAAGCTCCGACAGACCTTGCGGAGACAGCAGCTCTTTGGCGGGCACTCCGGTCGGCTGAAGCTCATAGGAAGACTGCATCTTGGGCGCAAACGCCGCCGCTGCATCCGCCGTCGAAAAGAAGAACCCGTACGGAACCCGGCACCACATATCGCGTCCGTTTTGGGTCAAGTACCAGACCACATCGGGAAGAACCGAAAACACTTCAGGAGACATCCAGACAATCGACCACAAGCCACAGCAGGACGCAAGCACTGCCGACCAAGCGAAACGGTCTGCGGAACGAAGCGCGGCTGCGATGCAAGTCCTGCTAGGATGCGCGCATGCAAGTCGTCTCTGTTGAGCGCAGGATCGCCGCTCCCATCGATGAAGTCTGGCGTCATTACACGAACCATCGCGGCTGGGAAGCGCTGATGGGCGCAGGCAACGTGATACTCGATCCCGAAGGTCAGCCCGATCCAAACGGAGTCGGCTGCGTGCGTCACGTTCTCGTCGCGGGCCTCTCCCTGGTGTCCGAAGAGATCACCCGCTTTGACGCGCCCTCGCGGATGGAATATCGCATCGTGAAGGGAGGCGGACCGATTCGCGCGCACAAGGGAGAAGTGCTGTTTACCGAGCAGCCTGACGGAACGCTCGTAACGTGGCGCTGTCAGTTCGAGTCCTCTGTGCCGGGCATGGGACCGCTTATCGCAGGGTCGGTAAAACAGTTCTTTGCGTTCCTGCTTCGGCGACTGGACAAGCAGCTTTCGCGCTAGAACTTGATGAAGAAGAACGCGACGGCGGCCCACTCGCGCTTGATTCCGCGTGCGTAGCCGATGGTGCTGCGGCTCGCGTTTTCGACCGTTCCGTCTTCGCGCACATAGCCGATGGTGCTGCGACTTGCGTTTTCGATTGTGCCATCTGTGCGAACGTAGCCGACGGTGCTGCGACTCGCGTTTTCGATCGTGCCATCGGATCGAATGTAGCCAATGGTGCTGCGGCTCGCGTTTTCGATCGTGCCATCGGATCGAATGTAGCCGCGCGTGGATCGACTGCTGTCTTCAATGGTTCCATCAGGATGGATGTAGCCGCGCGTCGAGCGACTGCTGCTCTCGATGGTCTGTGCCAGCGCGGTCTGTCCCAGGAGCAGCACACCGATCAGGATTCCGAAGCGTCTTGCCATGACTTCATCCTACCTGCAGATCCTGTCACAACAGATTCGACAGTCGCCAAGTCCGCAGCATCACTTCACAGTTCGCGGAGTCCACGTTCGATCCACAGCCTGGATCGAAGTGGGAATCCGAGGGGGCCGACCATAACCAAGCGGAATCACACGATGCGCCAGCGGACTCCGTCCTTTTTGTCATCGATCTCAATCCCGCGTGAAGCCAGCAGCTTCCGTAGCTCGTCCGCTTTGGCAAAGTCTTTGCGACGACGAGCCGCAAAGCGCAGCGCCAGGATCTGCTTCACGGTGTCTGCATCCTTTCCTTCACCGGGGCTGAGACCTTCGGGCAGAGAAGTCGCCAGCGCTTCCAGATCCGTCGCAGAGATGTTTCCCCCGCGCGGTCCCCGATCGAGCACCGCAAAGATCTCATCTGCGCGCGCAAGGAACGCACGCACGACTTCTGCATCACCACCTACCCGCTCGCGCTGATTGGCAAACGACACCACACCGAACACCGCAGCCAGCGCACGCGGCATGTTCAGGTTGTCTCCGAGCGCATCGTCAAACTCGGTGGTGGCACGCGCCACTTCATCGGCCAGCGCCGGTTCGACCGGACCCACCGCGCTTGCCGCACTGACCCGATCATACAGAGACTGAAGTCGCTCCACAGATGATCGCGCGGCTACCAGCACATCCAGCGTGAAGTTCATCGGCTGCATAAACGGCGTCGAGATGAGCGCAAAGCGCAGCACCAGCGGCGACACACAGCCTCCCGCAAAGCCCAGCGCTTCCAGCTGCTCGGCCAGATCAGGACGCTTGTTCGCACGCGGATTGAACAGATCCCGCACCGTGATGAACGTGCCGTCCCGCTTGGACATCTTCGCGCCATTCACCAGCAAGTGACGCGCGTGAACCCAGTAGCGGCAGAAGTTGGAAGGAGACTCCGGTGTCTCGCGCGCTCCGTAGCACTGCGCGATCTCACACTCATGATGCGGAAAGATGTTGTCTTCCCCGCCCGTGTGAATGTCGATGACCGATCCGAGCCGCGCCCGCGACATCGCAGAGCACTCGATATGCCAGCCAGGGAATCCAGCTTTTACACCCGCATCCATTCCGGTCGGGAGCAGCGTACGGAGTCGATCAAACTCTCCTGCGCGCCAGCCTGTTGCACTGTGCGGATCCCACTGCATCAGGTGTTTGCCATCCACCTTCCACAGCGCAAAGTCACGCGGATCGCGCTTCTCTGCTCGCACGCTGATGCGCGCCCCGGCTTCCAGATCTTCCATCACCTTGCCGGACAGACGACCGTAGTCCGAAAACGTCTCGACGTTGAAGTAGACCTGACCGCTGTCATCGACGTACGCATGTCCGCGCGAAAGCAGCGTCTGGATCATCGCGAGCATCTCAGGAATGTGCTCGGTTGCGCGTGGATGAAGCGAGGAATCAGCGGACTCTGAATCGCTGTAGTTCTTCAGCCGCAGAAGCTTCGCATCTTCGACAAACGCGGACTCATAGTGCGCTGCGACTTTGTACGGATCCCAGCCCAGCTCCCGCGCGGCCTTGGCCAGCTTGTCTTCGCCGGTTGCATCCGCCAGGTGATCTTCGGTCATATGACCCACGTCGGTGATGTTCATGACGTGGCGCACGGTGTAGCCGCGCTGCTCCAGCACCCGACGCAGCACATCGCTCAGCAGAAAGCTGCGAAAGTTGCCAATGTGCGCGTACGAATAAACCGTCGGACCACAAGAATACAGCGTGACTCGGCCACTGGGATCGAGCGGAACGAAGTCTTCCAGGTTCTTCGAGTAGGTGTTCTTCAGCCTCAGTGCAGCCACCGCGCGTCCTCCTTGCGTAAGGAGAACCATCCTAGCTGCATCTGCCGCCGCTGTCGAGCGACTAACGAGCTTTGCAGCAGCGGAATCCCGCTTCATAGCTGCGGAACGTCCCAGGATGCGCGGGGTTTACAAAGCCGCAGCTCGGTGCAGATCCTCCGTAACAGCCCGCCCAGTAACAGCCTTTCATGACGTGCTCGTAGTTGTTGCCGTTTGGGAAGGACCGAATCACCCACTCTGCGACGTTGCCAGTCAGGTCGTAGACTCCGTCTTCCGCTACGCAGTCACGACGCTGACCGCTTGGCTCTGCTTGATACAGACGCGCCGCTTCCGCTTGAGCGGCAGCGCTTGGCCACGTTCCCAGCACCGTCCAGTTGGGCGACTTCCACACCTTGTCATCGACGCAGCGTCCCTTCTGATAGGTCTTCCCATACGGATAGGGAAGACCGGCTGCACCTTGGCACGCGCGCACCCACTCTGCTTCCGTACACAGACGCTTGCCACGCGCGGCGCAGAAGTCTGACCCATCCTTCGCGGTTCGCATCGCAAGCGGAGCCACTCCGCGCTCATTGGGAGCCTCATAGCGATCCATACAGAAGCCCGGAAACGTCACCATGTCCGCTGGACACAGCGACGATCCGCCACCATCAGGACTGAATCCATCTGGACGCGCTGCATCGACCGCACTGCCATCCACCAGAACGCTCCCAACATCCGGTGCGGAATCAGACATTCGATCCGACAGAGAGTCATCCAGCAGCGGCACATCGACCATGCAGGCAGACAGGACCAGCGCAGAAGCAAGCGAAGACAGCAGAGCCGTACGCATCCCCGCATCAAAGAAGCTTGATGCAGCGCTGTCAATGGTCTGTTAGGACACGCCATCCAGCGAGCGCACCAGATCCTCTCCGCTCAGCTTGTCCGCCGACAGCCCGGTGAAGTACTGAAGCAGTCCCGCTTCTTCATAGCGCGGCAGGATGCGCGGACTCATCAGCCCGATCTCCCGCAGGTTCGGAACCAGACGCGAAAACATCACCTGACGGAACTGAACCATACCGGGCGCATGGCTCACCATGTGTCGCCACTGCTCACGCGACAGCTTGCCTTCCCCCCACTCCTCAAACACTTCGTAGGCCATAAAGCGGTTGCGCATCAGCAGCGCCACTTCGAGCGCCCAGTCTTCCCGCTCGCTACGCTCTCGCTCGGTCAGCTCGCTGCGGATGTGATTGCGCAGCGCCAGCACACCGTAGTGAACGTGCCGCGCTTCATCCTGAATCACCATCTTGAGCAGCTGCTTGAGCAGTGGCTCTTTCGTCAGCTTATAGACCACGCCAAACGCACCGAGCGCCAGTCCTTCCACCATGATCTGCATGCCCAGGAACTTCAGATCCCAGCGACCATCGGCCATCAGTGCATCAATGATCACGAACAAGTTGTCGTTTACTTGATACAGCTTTCCCAGCTTCTCGGTCAGGTAGCGATGGAACACCTCGACGTGTCGTCCTTCGTCCATCACTTGCGTCGCTCCGTAGAGCTTCCCATCAAAGAACTGCACCGCTTCTGTCACCTGCGCCGCCGCGAACAGAGCGCCCTGCTCACCATGCAGAAACTGGCTCAGCATCCACGCCGTCACGCTGTGGAGCAGTCCTCGCTTCTCTTTTTCCGTCAGCCGAATCCCCGCCGCTTGCAGCTCATCCCAGCCAATGAAGTTGTCAGGAATCAGCGGCACTTCCGGGTTTTCAGGATCCACGCTGGTCTGCCACGGCAGCATGTCCGAATCCCACTGTCCTTGCTTGGCGCGCTGGTACAGCGACTGCATCTCCGGCTGATCTGCTGGATACGTAAAGTCAAAGTGCGCGCTATGGGAAGCCGGAACCTTCGTCGGAACGCCCTGTTTGCCACGCTTCCAGACCAAGCCCCGCAGACCGGAGGGTCCCAGCGATAACAGAACCCGAGGATCCCGAATCTCTTTGAGCAGTGTCAGGACTTCCACTGCTTCATCCAGACGATCCCGATAGCGACTGGGAAGTAGGCTCTCTACAGACTTGAGATCGAACATCAGGACTCCTCCTCTGCTGCTTGCGATAGCGTCAGATGGCGCTCACAAAGCTTGCGATCTTGGCGTCGTGAAGCCGCGTCAAGATCTGGTTCACGATGGGCTGTACGCGCTGCACGATCAGCGCCACTTCACTTGCGGTGAGGTGGGTCAGACGCTCGCTGATGAGCGCAATCTCTTTGACAAACACACCCGCGATGGCTTCTTCAAACATCACCAGATCATCGGGACCAAAGCCGAGCGCTTCGCTCAGCCCAGACTGCCGAAGCTGCGACAGCGACTCGATCAGCCAAATGTCACTCTCTGCCACCTGCGGCTTTCCGTGCGCATCGTGCTCTACGCTCAGCAGTCCCAGCTCCGCCATCCGCTCCACGTCTTTGCGACTCACGCCGACCCGCTCACAGATCGGAGCCAGCGCCACCTTGCGCGGAGCCAGCGTCACCAGGCTCGTTCCGACCAGGTGCTGCTTCACCTCTCGCAGCAGTCGCTGCTGCGCGTCACTGAGCGAGCGATCCTTGGCCCCCAGCACCACTTTGATCGCGCGCAGCGGCAGAAACCGTTCCTCCTGCAAGCGCCGGATCAGCTGAATCCGCTCGATGTGTTCTTCCCCGTAATAGGCCATGTTGCGCCCCGTCTTGTGACCTTCGGGAAGCAGTCCTTCGCGGATGTAGAAGTGAATCGCTTGGCGAGGCAGACCCGTCCGCTCGCACAGATCCTTCATTCGATAGGGATGTGGGCTGCGACGACTCATGGCACCTGAATTCGGCAACGCGAGCGCGGATGAGCAACACAGAGCAGCACCTGCCCCTCTTGCCGCTCCTTGGGCGTCAGACAGTTTGGCTCAGGCAGCGCAACGCTTCCTTCCGATAGCATTCCCTTACACGCGCCACAGCCACCCATCGTGCAGGAAAACGGCAGCCGCACCCCGCTTCGCAGTCCCGCTTCCAGGATTGTCTCTGTCGGTGCAACCAAGACTTCTGTGGTCTTTCCTTGATGCGAGATCTCCACCGCTTGCGCCGTGCTCGGTCGCTCCTGTTGCGCAAGCTGCGGCGTCGCAAACCGCTCTTCATGAATCCGCTGCGCAGCGACTCCTTCCCGCAAAAGCACCGCCCGCGCGGCCTCCATCATCGGCGAAGGACCACACAGCAAGTAGTCCGCATCCACTCCCAAACACCCGAGCGCGCCCAGCTCCTGTGCGATGGTTGCTTGGTCAAGAATCCCCGATCCCGATGCAAAGTCCGGCGCGGGCTCTGCAAGGACATGCCGCAGCACAAAGCGCTGGGGATACGCATTGCCAAGCTCCCGCAGCGCGTCCGCAAAGATGATGTCCGCACGGCTCCGGTTGCCATACAGAAGCGTCACCACGGACTCTGCTTCCTGCGCAAGCACTGCCTGCGCGATGCACTGAAGCGGAGTAATCCCCGACCCGCCCCCGATCAGCACCAGCTTGCGCGCACGTCCATCGCCAGGCAACGCGCCAAACTGTCCCGACGGTCCCAGCACTTGCAGCAGCATCCCCGGATGCGCGTACTCATGCAGAAAGGACGACACCTTTCCGCCATCGATCCGCTTACAGGTCAGCGCCAGCCGTGATCCATCCGCCACAAAGTGACTGGCGGAATACGCCCGCCGCTCGGTCTTCCCATCCATGGGCACCAGCACCGTAAAAAACTGTCCGGGCTGGCAGTGCAGCGGCGCGCCACTTGGGTCCACAAGCCACAGCGTCACCGCCTGCGGCGTCTCTCGAACCACTTGCTGAACCCGCAGCGCCCGAGCCTGCACACCGCTCTGTGTCCCTTTCCGTGCGGCAATCGGAATCAGCGGTGGTGGATGCGTCCCTTGTACCAGCATCGCGATCATCCCCAGATCGCGCCGGGTGGAGGCCAGACGTTCCTTCACAAGGCGAGGCAGCCGCGCAAGGTCGATCATACAGACAGAGTAGCAGCGGGCTGTTTTGTGTAAAGCGACACTTTACACTTTGGTCATGCAGCGACGAATCCGCAGGGTCTTGTGCGTGAACAAAGGCTCTCAACGTTCAGCCGTCAGCGCCCAGACCCAGGCCTTGCCCCACGCCAAGCAGCATGAAACAGGGGGACTCCCTACGGACAGACCGCAGCGAGTACAAAATCAGCAGGTAGAACGGGAAAGAGACAGAGCGGAAGGACGAACGCAGAGACGACGGACGACTACTTCTTGGCAGGAGCCGGAGCGGGCGCAGCGGGCTTGGCCTGGTTGGCCTCGATGTCGATGGTGATCGTCACTTCTTCACCGACCGCAACCCCACCGGCTTCCAGCGCCTTGTTCCAGGTCAGCCCGAAGTCCTTGCGGTTGACCTTGGCCGTCGCCGAAAAGCCGCGCTTCACATTGCCCCACGGGTCCTTGACCGTGTTCGCGGGCGCATCGACCGTCAGCACCACCGGCTTGGTCACACCGTGAATCGTCATGTCGCCCGTCACTTTGAGCTGCGCGCCGGCCTTTTCCACCTTGGTCGACTTAAACGACAGCTTCGGGAACTTGGCCACGTCGAAGAAGTCCGGGCTCTTCAGGTGCTCATCGCGCTTGCCGTCGCGGGTGTTGATCGTGGTCGCATCGACCTCGGCGGTGATGCTGCTCTTGGTCAGGTCTGCATCATCCACGGACAGAGAGCCCGACAGGTTGCCGAACTCGCCGCGCACGTTGCTGATCATCATGTGACGGACCGAAAACTGCACGCTGCTGTGCGACGAATCGATCTTCCACTCCGTCGGAGCGGCCAGCGCCAGCGTGGGAGCCAGCGACAGAGCAAACAAGGTCAGGGCTTTGGCAATCGTACGAAGCTTCATCGGAACTCTCCTTTGGGTGTGTGGCCAGCGAAAGTGGCCACTTGCGTGAGGGCTTAGATGCTCGCACGCGCTCAGGGCAGCGCAAGGAATGTGCGTGCTTTGCGAAACTCTCGAGAGGGAGAAAACGACCACAGCACGTACCGAATCCGTCCGGTGACGCGCGACGCAGCAATCGGTCCAAAGTGCCGACTGTCATGACTGTTGTCGCGGTTGTCCCCGAGCAAGTAGACCTGGCCGGGTCCAACTTCGACCGGCGGCACCGCCTGCTGGGTCAGCGCCGGATCATCATAGCTTGCGACGTAGGACCGATTCCCCAGCGTCTCGGTCACCGACCGACACTTGTGCAGCACACCCGGTGGCGGCTGCTTTTCCTCAATCTCCCGGTACTCACACGGCGACGGACCCGGCTGCGCTGAAACCGGCTGACCGTTGCGCCACAAGGCACCGTCCCGCAGCTCGATGCGATCCCCTGGCAGGCCCACCACCCGCTTGATGAAGAGCGCCGGCTGTTCCTCGCTCTTGGAAAAGACCACCACGTCCCCGAGCTGGGGCAAGCTGGCCGACACTGCATCCGTCTTGCCCGGCAGTCGAATGCCGTAGTCAAACTTCGTCGCCAGCACCAAGTCGCCAGGCAGCAGCGTGGGATGCATCCCCGACGAAGGCTGTCGATAGGTCTCGATGACCGAGGTCCGCACAAACAACGACAAGAGCGTCGGCAGTCCAAGCGCCACCATCGCCGACAGCCAGGCCCGCTCTCCGCTCTGCGCCCCCAGCTTTTTCAGGCCACTCACAATGATGCGAGCCCCGAGCAGCAGGCCGAGCGGCAGACCGACAAACGGAACAATCATCAGCGGCAGCGTCGCTTGCGCAAAGCCCACACCCGCCACCGCCAAGTCCCAAGCGCCCTGCCCGCTCACCGGCTGCGGCCCGAACAGTCGCACAAACGCGGACTCCAGCACCCACAGCAGCGTCGAAAGGATCGGTCCGCTCACCAGCAAAATGATCGCAATCGGCCCAAACACCCCAAGCTGACCCAGCGACAGACCAATCACGCCAAGGCCAATCGCTGCCGCTGCATACGACAGCACAAACATCGCCAAGGCAAAGCGGGTCGCGCGCTGCCGGGTTGCGGCCAAGTCCTCTGCGACAAACAGCTGCGCCGGGTCTTGCCACGCGGTCACGAACGTCGAAACCACCGTAGCAAAGCCCGACAACAGCGACGAGTTAGCGTCTGCCATGTCTAGTAAACACTCGGGACCAGCAGCTCGCCTTTGCCGAGCAGCTCGCGGCTGATGACAATGCGCTGGATTTCGTTGGTGCCTTCGCCGATCTCACACAGCTTGGCGTCGCGCATCGCCTTTTCGACGGGGAACTCTCGCGTATAACCGTAGCCGCCGTGGATCTGCACCGCCGTATTACAGGCGCGCATCGCCGCTTGGGCCGCGTACAGCTTGGCCATCGACGCTTGCAGCCCAAAGCGCAGCCCTTGGTCGTGCATCCACGCCGCACGGTGCAGCAGCAGCCGAGAGGCATCCAGCTCCATCACCGCCTGCGCGACCATGTTTTGAATCGCCTGGAACTCCGCCAGCGACTTGCCAAACTGCTTGCGCTCTTTGGCGTACCGCATCGCCGCATTCATCGCCCCGACGCCCAGACCGAGCGCCATCGCCCCAATCGTGACCCGGCCCTTGTCCAAGATCCGCAGCGTGTCGATAAAGCCACAGTCGATCTCACCCAGGCGCTGGCTGTCGGGCACCCGCACATCATCCAGCGTCAGCTCCGAGGTATCCGACGCATGCAGGCCCATCTTTTCGATGCGACGGCTGGCTGAAAAGCCCGGTGTGCCGTAGTCCACGATGAAGGCCGTGATGCCGCGCTGCTTCTTTTCCGGCGACGTCACCGCCAAGATCACCGCGACGCCACCGACCGAGCCCTGCGTGATGAAGGTCTTCTGACCGGAAATGCTCCAGCTGCCATCGGGTAGCCGCGTCGCCCGCGTGCGAGCACCGGCAGCGTCCGACCCCGAGCCCGGCTCCGTCAGGCCCCACGCCCCGAGCTTTGCGCCCGACGCCAGATCCGGCAGGTAGCGCTGCTTCTGCTCTTCGCTCCCAAACAAGTTGATGTGCCCCGAGCACAGTCCGTTGTGCGAAGCGACCGTAATCGCCACAGAGCCATCGACTGCGGCCAGCTCCTCAATGACCACCGCGACATCAAGCAGCGACATCCCAGCGCCGCCATACTCTTCCGGCGTCATCATGCCGAGCAGACCCAAGTTCCCCAGCTTGGGAATCAGCTCATGCGGGAAGTGCGACTCGTTGTCCCACTTGCGACAGTGGGGTGCGATCTCCGCAGCAGCGAAGTCACGCACCGACTTTTTCAGCACTTGTTGGTCTTCGGAAAGCTCAAAGTCGATCATGGTTCTCTCGTCGGGAAGGGTCAGGGAAACAGCGAAGGCGCAGACGACCGGGACTACTTGAGGCGGCTCGCCTCTGCGCGCGGTCGCACCACCCGCTCGACCCAGTCGATGATGTCGCGGGTCGAGGTTCCCGGCTTAAACAGCGCCGACACACCAATGCGCTGAAGCTCCGCCTCATCCTCTTCGGGAATGATGCCGCCGCCAAACACCAGTACGTCACCGACGCCTCGTCCACGCAGCGCATCCAGCACCGCCGGAAACAGCGTCATGTGAGCGCCCGACAGGATCGACAGGCCGACCGCATCCACCGCTTCCTGGACCGCCGTCGCAGCAATCATCGCCGGGGTCTGGTGTAGCCCCGTATAAATCACTTCATAGCCCGCATCGGACAGGGCGCGCGCCACCACTTTGGCGCCCCGGTCATGACCGTCAAGGCCCGGCTTGGCAACGAGGATACGGAGCTTGGTCTTGGCACTGCTCGATGGCGTGTCAGCTTGCATGATCAGAAAACTCCTTCAGCACGGAACGAGCAATCACAACTCGCTGAATCTCGCTGGTTCCTTCGTAGATTCGTGAAACGCGGACGTCGCGCAGGTATCGCTCGACGGGAAACTCTTGGGTGTAGCCGTAGCCGCCGTGGACTTGCAGCGCCATGTCGCAGATCCGACCCGCCGCTTCTGAGGCATACAGCTTGGCCATCGCCGCTTTTTGGGAATACGGCAGCCCACTTTCCTTCAAAAACGCAGCCCGCAGCGCCAGAAGCTGAGCGGCCTCAAGCTGCATCCCACCATCTGCCAGCATGTTTGCAATCGCCTGGAAGTCACACAGCGACTTGTCAAACTGCTTGCGCTCTTTGCTGTAGTCGAGGGCAGCTTCAAGCGCCGCGCGACCCACACCCACCGCCTGGCTGGCAATGCCAATCCGACCGCCGTCGAGCGCAACCATCGCGATCCGAAAGCCGTCGCCCTCTTTGGACAGCCGCGCCGAGTCCGGCACAAAGCAGCCATCGAGCGTCAGCGGTACCGTCGTCGAGCCTTTCAGCCCCAGCTTGTGCTCTGGCCGACCTGCCGTAAGTCCCGGGGTTCCGCCTTCGACAAGGAATGCCGACAGACCAGCCGCTTGGTTGCGCTTATCAGCAGGCGCCCCACCGTCGGTCCGGGCCCACACTACGATCACACCCGCACGATCGCCCGAGGTGATCCACTGCTTGCTCCCCGTCAACCGATAGCCGCCATCGACCTTCTCGGCCACCGTCTTCAAAGACGCCGCATCCGACCCAGCCTGCGGCTCCGACAGCGCAAACGCACCAGCAATCGCCTCGCCCGAGCACAGCCGAGGTACGTACTTCTGCTTCTGCTCTTCCGTTCCGAAGGCACAGATGACCTCGGCGACCATGTTGGTCACAGCCATCGCCACCGACACGGATGCATCGGCTTGCGCCACCTGGCTCAGCGCCAGCGAATACGCCACCACGCCCGCCTGCGAGCCACCGTACTGCTCAGGGACGTTCACCCCAAGCAGTCCCAGCTCGCCCAGCTTGCGCAGCTCGGCCTCTGGAAACAGGCTCTTTTGGTCACGCTCCGCCGCTTTGGGACGAAGCACCTCGGCGGCAAACTGCCGGGCCGCCTGCTCAATCAGTCGCTGTTCTTCGCTTGGCTCAAAATGCATGTTGTTTTCGACTTACCGACAGCCGAGCTACTCGCTGTCGTTTGATCCACCGAGTGAATACTCGATCTTGACGATCTTGCCGAGAGGATCCGCGAGCTTAAGCTGCCGTGCCTTGGTATCCAGACAGGCAACCACCCCTTCGTCCAGCGGATCTTTGGGCGATGAAAAGCCCACTGCCGCCACCTGCCCGCCCGGCGCAACGTACATCGTCAGCCGAGTCTCCTCGATGGAGGCCCGCTTCTCGCTGCCGCCTTTTTTGGCTTTGCTCTGGCACGACAGAAGCTTCTTCTTTTCTTTGTCCAGGTTCTCTGCGATTTGCTCGCGTCCCCACGCGCCGAGAGGTCCACGCCCCGCAAAGTCCATCGGATAGGTGATTTCGCCAAGGCCGCCTTTGGCCGCTGGGTACTCAATCTTCTGTAGGGTCTGGACCAGACAGCGCTCGACCTCATAGCTGCCGACGTTCGACTTCTGCGTGATGATGCGCTTGGCCTTGCCATCGGTCCCAATGAACAGCTTGAGCTCAATGTGACCGCTCAAGAAGTACATCCGCGAGGCGACCTCGTCGTAGCACTTCTTTAGATCCGGCTTGGCCTGCTCCAGCACCCGCTCACAGGCGGGCGCATCGAGCTGACCGGCGATGCCTTCCACCGCCATGTCTTCCGCCACAGGGGCGGGAGCCGGCTTGGCCACTTTCTTTTTGGACTCAGCCGTCCCCACAAAGGCTCCGCACAGCAGCAGTCCCCACAGCGCTACTTGCACAACCTGTCGCTTACCCCGGACAAACATCGAATCTCCTTATTGACTGGAGCGCAGATGGAAGTCACAGCGCACCATCGCCGTTGCCGTTCCTTCGGGATAGATCCAGCTTCGAGCCGCATCGACCACGCACTGCTCTATGCTCTGCATCTGAGGCTGGGGAAAGATCACTTCCACCTTTTCAGCCCGACCGTCCGGTGTGATGGTGAGCATCAGCCCAATCCGCGCTTCCATCTTGCGGTCTTTGGTGCGCTCGACCTCAGCACTCCAGCACGAAGGCAGGTCACTCGATGCTTTGCGCTTGCAGACGCGCGACACCGCCTCGGAGCGCTCCGCCGCGTTTTCGCTTGTTTCGACATAGCCACCGCCCGGCGCCTGCTGCGGGCCGGTCTTGACCGATCCGGTCCGCAGCGACGCGGAGCTTTGGCGGGTCTGCGGCGTCTTCTCATCACAGCCGAGAAGTAGAACCAAGGAGCACACAAGGACACCTCCGAGTCCACGTTTCGCAGAAAGAGACTGCCGCTGCGACGATGTTCTAACGAAGGTAAAAGACTGCATGGTGTGGCTCCTTGGTTTCGGACTGCTTGACTGCGTGTCCTATTCTTTCAGTAGAGCAGACGCGATGACGATGCGCATGATCTCGCTAGTGCCTTCGTAGATTTCGGTGATCTTGGCATCGCGATAGTGGCGCTCCGCAGGGTAGTCCTCGACGTAGCCGTTGCCGCCGAAGATCTGCACACACTCTTTGGCCGCGCGGTTGGCACACTCAGAGGCAAACAGCTTGGCCATGGCCGCTTCCTTGCTGAAGCGCACGCCACGGTCCTTGAGCGAAGCAGCCCGCAGGGTCAGCAGCCGAGCCGCATCCAGCTCCGTCGCCATGTCCGCCAGCTTCCACTGAATCGCCTGGTGGTTGGCAATCGGCTGACCAAACGTCTTGCGATCCAGTGCGTAGCGGCCCGCGTCTTCAAACGAAGCCCGCGCGATACCGAGCGCCTGCGAGGCAATGCCGATGCGACCGCCATCCAGGGTAGACATCGCGACCTTGAAGCCGGTGCCCACGCCACCGAGCAGCAGGTCTTTGCCTACGCGCACATCGTCCAGGAAGATCTGGCTGGACTGCGAGCCACGAATGCCCAGCTTCTTGTCTGCTGGACCGGTGCGCACACCCGGCAGATCCATCGGCAGGATGAAGGTCGTGATGGCCTTGTGGCCGATGTGCTTGCCCGGCGGGTCCGCCATGCACTGCAGGATGCAGACGTTGGCGTTCGGACCGTTGGTGATCCAGTTCTTGACGCCGTTAATCACCCAGCCGTCGCCGTCCTGGCGAGCGACCGTCTTTTGCGCAGCCGCATCCGAGCCAGCATCTGGCTCCGACAGCGCAAAACAGCCCAGCAGCTGACCCGAAGCCAGCGGGGCCAGCCACTTCTGCTTCTGCTCCTCGGTGCCGAACTTGAGCAGCGGATCACACACGAGCGAGTTGTTGACGCTCATGATGACGGCAGTCGAGGCGCATGCACGCGCGATTTCCTCTAGCACCAGCACATACGACACCGTGTCAAGGCCCGAGCCACCGTACTGCTCGGGAATTGCGATGCCCATAAAGCCCAGCTCAGCCATCCGGTGCACCAGCTCAGCGGGGAAGCGATGTTCACGATCAATGTCGGCAGCACGAGGGAGCACCTCGCTCTTGGCAAACTCAGCCGCCGTTTTTTGAGCCATCTGTTGCTCGTCAGTCAGACGGAGATCCATGGCAGTTGTGTTCCTTGGTATGAAAAGTATCAGGCGGTCAAGTAGACCGCCCCGCCATGCTTATCACGATCTCATGCCCCGAGGAAGCCCAGAGAGCCAGGCGCGCGCAGCGACAAGGACGCACCATGAAGGGCTGTGACCATCGGACCGCCACCGTCTGAACCACTTACAAGACGGACCCCGGATGACCCAGCCGCAGAGCGCCCCACCGGACCACCGTCAAGACCCTCCCCAAACTGCCCGTCGACCCACTTCGACATCCGGTTGACCCTGCGCAAACTGCACACTGACCCACTTCGACATCCGGTCGACCCTGCGCAAACTGCACACTGACCCACTTCGACATCCGGTCGACCCTGCGCAA
>ERZ724507.441-NODE-441-length-18797-cov-4.300075_pt1 | contig 18797 bp, 18 predicted proteins | sample MGYA00376040_ERZ724507 | MGnify/ENA primary metagenome ERZ724507 (study PRJEB28724, sample SAMN07190883) | activated sludge metagenome | isolation source: activated sludge of sewage treatment plant in Hong Hong | place: Hong Kong | collected 2016-03-17 ...
ATGGTGTAAGGCCTGTCGTCCGCACCCGGATTTTCGATAGCGCTCTGGTATGCCTGGAGGGCTTGCTCCATTTGATCCATGCTGAAATAGGCGTCTCCAAGGCCGCTGTAATAATTGCCCTTGTCGGGTTTCAGTTCAATGGCTTTTTTGATCGACACCACAGACTCTCCAAATTGGCCAAGGTATTGAAGCGTCATGCCTTTTATGTAATGCGCTTCCGGATCAGCAGGGTCTTTGCCAATCGCCATATCCATGAATTTCAGACAGTTGTTGTCGTCGGCATTCAGGTAATACGCAAGTCCCACGTAGTAAACCGCTTTGGAGGGGTAGGAAGCGGCGTTTTCTGCGTACGTTGCTATAATTTTGTCGTAAGCCTTCTGATCGATGAGTGCTTTCAGTTCGGCGGTCACGCTGTCCTGCGCGCGGGCTGTTGTGAGGGGAAAAACGATGCTGAGTAGTAACAGTAATTTGTTCATGTGGGGATGGATAGTTGGCGTAAGATTTTTGTTGATAACGACCGTGAAACGGGTAAATTGCACACCGGAATGTGAAGATCAAACCCCTCAATGACCCAAATCATCGCCAGTCCGTCACCAGTCCCGAACCTTTGTCGCCGCTCGACCATGGCAACAACTACTACAGCATTCTCATTCTGGCAATATCCTCCCGAAGCATGGCTCGAATCCCTGCACTCCACACGCCATGGGTTGAGTCAGCGTGAAGCCCAAAAACGCCTGCGGCTGCGCAGGCAAAAGGAAAAATTACCACCTGAATGGTGGAACGCCGTATCCCTGTTTTTCCGGCAATTTAAAAATCCGCTCGTATTGCTGCTGGCCGTGGCCGTGGCGCTTGCCGCCGCCCTGGGCGACTTCACCAATTCCCTGATCATTTTGGCCATATTGCTGCTTACCGGTATGCTGGGTTTCTGGCAGGAGTATAAAGCCGACCGTGCCGTGAAAAAGTTGCGGGAGATGGTCAGAACAATGGCTCTGGTGCAGCGAAGCGGCGCCTGGATTCAGGTCCGTCAGGCCGAGGTGGTAGCCGGCGACTGCATCAGGCTAACGGCCGGCGATATGATCCCCGGCGATTGTCTGTTGCTCGAATCGAAGGACCTGTTTGTCAACGAAGCGGCGCTCACCGGCGAGTCGTTCCCGGTTGAAAAAGAAACCAGAACCGGCGCCCCGTCTGACCCGTCACAGGAAAAGCGGCACGCGCTTTTCCAGGGCTGCAGCGTGGTGAGCGGCACGGGTGTGGCCCTGGTAGTCAAGGCTGGCATCGACACGGAACTCGGCAAAATTACCCGCGAACTGCAATCGGGTGAACCGCAGACGGCTTTCGAGCGCGGCATCAACGACTTCGGTTACCTGCTGATACGGCTCACGCTGTTGCTGGCTTTCGGCATTCTCATTTTCAATATTCTGCTCGGCCGCCCGGCCGTAGAGTCCATTTTTTTTGCGTTGGCCCTGGCGGTAGGCATGGCGCCGGAGTTGCTGCCGGCTATCATGATGACCACGCTTTCTTCGGGTGCACTGCGTATGGCACAGGAAAAAGTAGTGGTCAAAAAACTGGCGGCCATTCAGAACCTCGGCGCGATCGATGTGCTGTGCTCCGATAAAACCGGGACGCTGACAGAAGGCATTGTGACCGTGCATGCGACACTCGACCTGGCAGGCAATCCGTCGGAAAAAGTCCGGCAGTACGCTTTTCTGAACGCGTTTTTCGAATCGGGATTCTCCAATCCGGTCGACCTGGCGCTCCGCAAACTGGAAGGTGTTTCTCCCGATGGTTTTTCCAAAGTAGACGAGGTGCCTTATGATTTTATCCGAAAACGCCTTAGCGTGGTGGTCGGGCAGGGAAAAAAGCAATGGATGATCACCAAGGGCGCCTTGCAAAACGTACTCGACGTTTGCACGCAAGTGGAAGGTGAAAAAGGAATGTTCAAACCACTTGCGGAATTCTCCGAACCAATACTCAGGGCGGCCAAACGCCACGGCGATGCGGGATTCCGGATACTTGGGCTGGCGTATAAGGATATCACCGGTGATCCGGTGATCAACCGCGACGATGAAACCGACATGGTCTTTCTGGGCTTTATCCTGCTGTACGACCCGCCTAAAACAAGTTCGCTGGGCACGATCATGGATTTGAAAAAACTGGGTGTCGATCTGAAAATCATCAGCGGCGACAGTGCACATACGGTGCGCCATACGGCAGAACTAATCGGATTGACCCATTTCAATGTCCTCACCGGCCGCCAACTGCAAAGTATTACCGACGATGCCTTGCCGACAAGGGCCTCTCAAACCAGTCTTTTCGCGGAGGTGGAGCCTTACCAGAAGGAACGCCTGATCCGCGCCCTGCGCGCCAAAGGCCACACGGTGGGTTATATCGGCGATGGCATCAACGATGCCCCGGCGCTGAAGGCTGCCGATGTAGGTATATCTGTAGACAGCGGCGTGGACGTGGCCAAGGAGGCTGCCGATATCGTGCTGCTCGACAAAGACCTCAAGGTGCTGCTGCAGGGCATAGTAGAAGGGCGGCGGACGTACATGAACACGCTGAAATATATCTTCATTACTACCAGTGCCAATTTCGGCAATATGTTTAGCCTGGCCGGGGTGTCGCTGCTGATTCCCTATTTTCCGCTCCTGCCCAAACAGGTGCTGCTGCTCAATTTTCTGTCGGATATACCGGCGCTGTTCATTGCATCGGACAAGGTGGACGAAGAAATGCTCCGGCAACCCAAAAAGTGGAACATCGGTCTGATTCGCCGTTTCATGTTTTTGTTTGGCGCACAGAGTTCCATGTTCGATTTCCTGACTTTCGGGGTCTTGCTGCTCGTTTTTAAGGTGCAACAATCGGCCTTCCAAACGGCCTGGTTTGTTGAATCCGTCATCACCGAAGTGCTTATCCTGCTGGTCATCCGCACCACACGGCGGGTCTGGCGCAGCCGCCCGAGCACCTGGCTCGTTCTGTCCGGTCTTCTGGTCATTGCCGGTACGCTGCTGATGCCCTACCTGCCTTTTGCAAACCTTCTGGGCTTTCAACCCTTGTCGCCGGGACTGCTGGCCGGAATGGCGGGCATTGCCGTGGCATACGCCCTGTTGTCGGAATATGTGAAGGGGCGCTTCTTTCGGTATGCCCGGATTTGAACGTGTAAAAGCATCGACAGGTTAAATACCCGGTAACTGTGCCGAAACTTTTGTCCAGAAGCCGTCGTCGAGCAGCCGCGCACTGCCGAGCAGTGCGGCCTGTTCGAGTAATTTGGAAGGCGCAATCCGGGCGGCAATACCCGCCTTCTGCAACCCTTCTCTTAAACCGGGGCCGAACAGCGGCAACGCGTGGGCGATGTTGCCGCCGATAATCAGCACTTCTGCATGGAAACGGCCAAGCCAGGGCGACAGACATTCCGCCAGGTTGTGGCCAAACGCGGTAAATAAAGCCCGGGCCTTTTCATCCGAGCCGGCTTTGTTCATCAGTTTTTTAACGCCTTCAATCGTTTCGCCGGTCGTTTTTTCCCATTCACGGACAAACCAGCCCGTGGAAAAATACTGATCCGCAATGCCGTCTTTAAAGGGAAGGTGCCAAAGGCAGCCTTCTTCCGGCACGTCATCCCGCTTCACCACCGGCACTCCATGGTCTATGAATGCCGAACCGAAACCGGTACCTAATGTGATCACGACTACTTTCACAAATCCACGGCCTTCTCCCAGCCATGCTTCACCTACCGCAAAGGCGGAAGCGTCGTTCAGAAAGCGCATGGGCAGGTCACTGCCCGTTGTCAGCAGCGGTTGCAGCGCGGAGGGAATGTGCAGGCCATAGAGTTGCGGAAACTTGTGCTGCATTTTCGAGATGCCGTTCCGGTAGTCGAATGGCCCCGGAATGGCAAATCCGATGCCGGCCAGTTCCGTTGCGTCAACGGTGTCAATGGTACTGTTCAATGCAAATGCCCAGCGGTCCAGTATCGTTGCAGCATCCCCGTCATGGTGGTAGGTGGCACGGGAAAGGGAGCCGGCCAGCAACCGGCCTTTCCCGATTTCGACTGCTGCGCAGGTAATGTGCGTCCCGCCGATATCAACGCCTATGGATATTGTCTTGTTGAACATCTCTCTTATTCCATATTGTCCAGGAATCGTTTTGCAATCTTTAAGGGCCGGAAAACGTACCGTTTTTTGAGGTGGTGACCGCCGCTTCGGTGGAGGATGTCCCGGAGCGTAGCCAGCACGGTGAGCAGGTGTTTCCCTTTGTTGAGCATCACACATTCCGCCTGTGCTGCGCGCACCGCATCGCTAAGTTCGGATCGGGTAGCGATACCACTTTTGTTCAGGGTTTCCAGCACCTGTGTAGCCCATACTACCGGAACGTGAGCCGCCTCACACAGCCACAATATCTCCTCCTGTATTTCACTGAGTCGCTCAAATCCGATCTCAACGGCGAGGTCGCCCCGCGCGATCATGACACCAAATGCCGGCTCGGCCATCCCCTGCAACAACAATGCGGGAAGGTTTTGAACGGCCTCTGCTGTTTCAATTTTGAGTACAATGGGCAACCGATTGCCGCCTTTTTTTCGCAACAATGCCTGCAGGTCGGCCACATCGGCAGCCGAGCGGACAAAGGAGAATCCCAGCAAATCCGCGTGTTCCTGTGCAAAGGGCAGCACCGACCGGTCATAGTCCGTCAGGCAGCGCACGGACAGAGCGGTATCGGGAAAATTGATGCCCTTTTCGGGCTTGAGGCGCGGCTTGGCAGCAGAAATACGCACCATACGGAGTGTTGCAATCTGCCTTCCGGGCGTCTCCACCCGGGCTTCAAAAAGTCCGTCGTCGAACAGTACCCGGTTGCCTGCACGCAGGTCTTTGACAACCCCCGGAAGAGAGCACCCCAATACCTTGTCCTTTTTGTTGAAACGCGCGTGTGATTCTGCGAGGTAGAATACCTCCTGCTCTTCCAGTTTTAGCCTGCCTTTTCGCCGGCCTTTACCCAGCAGTTGGGTCCGGATCTTGGGTCCGGCAAGGTCGAGGTAAATCTTGCAGGTGCGGCCGGTTGCATTTTCGGCTTTACGGACATTGTCGACCATACGTTGCCACACGCCGGGTCCGTCGTGGGCGCAGTTGATGCGGGCGATATTCATGCCTGCGTTTACCAGGGCCTTGACGGTGGCAAAATCGTCTGCGAGCGGGGTGTCGAAGGTGACCATCAGGTGCGGTATCCCGGGGTATTCCTTGCGGCCGAACAAATCGTTGGCGCGCCGGTGCAACAGTTGGGTCCCGGCAGTGGCGTCGCTGCCTGAAATATCTTTTTTTGGGATTTTGACGCCCAACCGGAGCAAAACGGCTTGCACCTGCCGCAAAATATGGCTTTCCGAACTGGCCAGTGAAGATAACCCGGCATCGTGCAGGTCGTCCTGCAGGGGACGCAAGTCCTCGCGACGCAGCGCTAGGTAGTGGATGAGGTTGGTAGCGCTCCGTTTTTGGTGGGGGTGCACCTGTGCAATGATCTTTTGCCCCTGTTGCGCTGCCGCTTTCAGTTTACTGTAAATCTGCCCGATATCGGTGCGCAGTTGAGCAAGATCGTTTTTCATGATGATGCAAAAATATGGGAAACGCCCCTGTTATCTTTTGTCGCCTGCATTTTATGTCCCTCCAGGTTGGGAAAATATACTTGTTTCGTGTCGTCAATAAAATTGGAACTGACGATACTGCGGAGGATATAGTTGCGGAAAAACCAGAATTTTCCCCGTTTGATCTCGTCATATACCAGTCTTCCAAGCCCTTCCCGGTACAGTTTTATGGAGGAGTTATAGGTTGTTTTCAGCGTGTGCAGAAGTTCCAGCATTTCCGCCTTGCCGATAAACGGGTGTTTCCAGACCAGGTTTCGCGAATCGTATTTATGGAGGTCGGGCTCGTCGATGCCGAACTCGCGGTCGATCGTGGTCCATTGACCCGTTCCGGGAAAAGGTGTCAGGACGCTGGCGCGATTGATTTCGAACCCCAGCGCCTTGAGTTTGTAAGCGTCTTCAATAGTTCTGTTGCGGTCCATACTCGGATGACCGATGATCGAAAATGCATAGCGGAACATGCCGGGTTTGCGCGATACCTCCGCCCATTTCCTGATGTTTTCTACCTTTTGTTTCTTGTTCACATCGCGCAGGATTTCCTCATCCATGAATTCGACGCCGATGCCGGGTAAACGAAGACCGCGCTCGTACCACTTTTCCAGATTGGCGAGGAAAATTTCCACACGCGACTGTGCCGCCCAGATCATGCCATACCTGGCGAGCAGTCTGGTGATCTCGTCGTAATGCGTCGCGTTGGCGCCAAAGGTTTCGTCGAAGATGGCCATATACCGGATGCCCTTCTTGTGGTAGTATTGCAGCACCCGGTCAATACTTTCCAAACTGACGGTAAAACGGTCTTTGATAAAAACGGGCGTCTGGCAAAAGTTGCATTTATACGGGCAACCGAAAGAGGTATACAGGATGCCAAACGACAGGAAGGGTATTTTCCAGATCGCTGTGACGGTTGCCGTCATCACGGGGTGCTCGATACGATCCGGATGAAGCGTGTAACCAAAAATTTCGGCGACTTCATTAAATGCCGAGCCGGTGATGACGCGATCAACTGCGTCTTCGATGACCGGTACCGGCGCCCCGTAGTTGCCGGCCCAAATTTCACCGACGCCCTGCTCACGGGCATACCGGATCATTTCGAGTATTTCAGGGATCTGATACAGATAGACGCTAAACCCAATGATGTCCCATCCTTCCTTCACCTTTTCGGTAAATGCCTCCCAGGAGGGGTATTCCAGTACTTCGATCTCCGGGACGTTTTGCTTCAAGAACCGAAGTCCGGGACTTACCCGAACAGCGGCGCCGGCCCTCGGAAAGGTTTTGACGTGCTCGGCAACCATGTCGGTCACGACGTTCGGTTTGTTGTAGACCGTTGTAAAAAGTACTTTTTTCATGCGCTTGTATTTGTAGCCTGTTTGCGGAGCACGTAGCTGTTGTATTGCATACTGTTATCAAAAAACGCCCGGAATCGCCTGCTGCCTTCCACTCCTGCAAACTCGTAGAAGGCCTGACGCAACCAAACCGGGACCCTGTCGTCGATCACCTTTTTGCGTGCTGCGGCATCCTGTTGCAAGGCGAGCACAACATTCTGCCGAATGTCTTTATGCCTGATGATGTCGAACCCCGTGTTTTGCAACAGCATACGGGTAGGCTCGACATCCTTGTTTTTAACCATGTCTGCGAAGAAAAACAGGCCATTGGGCCTTAGTACCCGGTGTGCCTCCCGGAAAAAAGCGCCTATATCGCCGTAACACCGCGCCGACTCAATATTCACGACTGCGTCGAAACGGACTGGCGCGAAGGGCAATCGTTCCGCCGTTCCGCTGACAAAGGTCAGTCCCGGCACCTGGTGCTTGCGGTTGCAACGCGCCACCAGGCGTTTGGAAATATCCAGAGCAACATACTCTTTGGGTTTTCGGTAGCGGGCCAGAAAAGAAGCGCCGCCGCCGCGCCCGCAACCGACCTCCAGTACAGAAGCACCGGTTATGGACATGCCTTTCGTCACATGCTGGTATAACTGAATGCCAAATCTATCCGGCTCGTCCCGGGCTTCCAGTACCAGATCATCAAATTCGCCGTTTGGGCTGGCATATCCGTAGTTGAGGAAAACCTTGTCGATTTCAGAATCAAGCGTGTTGAGTACGTCGTGCCAGATGCGCCACAACGCAGGTCGCCACATCCCGGGCAGATCGCAATAATGTTCTACCAGTTTTTTCATATGCATTTCAAACCGTTTGGTAGGCATGGCAACCGCTGGCCGCCTTGATCGCCTGCAAGCCCTCTTCTACTGTTTGACTGATTGCGCTGCCGCATTTGTTTCGGCACAGAGGGCAGGCGTGAAAATCGCCGTCGGTGTCGATGTACAGATAGCGTTCGCCACCGCCGCCACAGCCCACATGCCGCTGAAAAGCGCCGTGGTACTCGACGATGGGATAATCGCGGAAAGCGATTCCGGTTTGCACTTTCCGGTGAAAATCCTCCAGCACTGCCAGATGTTGTTCCTGCAACTCGACCGATTTGCCACCTGATGCATAATTGCCGACTGCCCTGGGTTCCAGTATTCTGACGAAATGCACCTTGAGCGACATCGCCAACTGAAGGTATCGCCACAGGTGCTCTGGTGTACAAAACGAGCGCGTTGGAACGAGCGTCAGGGCTGTGACAAGTCCGGCCTCGCGTGCATGTACGGCTGCCTGACAGGCCCAGTTAAAAGCGCCGGACAGGTTGCGAAACCGGTCGTGCTCTTCAGCATTCCAGTGGTCGAGACTGATGGTAATTCCTGTCAGCCCCGCGTTTTTTAATTGCTGGGCACGTGCTGCATCCAGCCGGTAACCCGAACTGGATATCCAGAAATCGGTCTGCCGGGTATCGCAGTTCCCCAGTATTTCCAGTAAATCGCTGAACCGGTTAATGGGTTCTCCACCGCCGAACTCAACGTTGGCCAGGCCGCGTGCCTGAAATTTTTGAATAATGGAAAGGATATCCGGTACGGAAAGCACCTCTTTGTGGTTCAGTGCTTCACCCTCAAAACAGTGCGCACACTGCATCGAACATTTTTTGGTAATGCCCATCAACAGCAGCAACAGCCCCCTGGTAAATCCGGGAATCGGAATGCTGCGGTGCAGTTCATTGCGCAGCATGGTATCCAGTCCGGGCGAAGGGAAGCCCGACATGCTCATCATGGAAAAAACACGACCTCCGACGACTGCCGCTTTGTGTAGATGCCTGTAACGGTTGTTGAGCCGGCTTTTCTCAACCACCCCTGCGACAGCCTTTACCGCATCGCGCGGGTCGGGATAGGCTGTCCAGGCAAGTTGACAAGCCCGCAGCAAAGCCCTGGCCTGGTACCATCGGAAGCGCCAGCCGGTGTAATAGCGGTTGTTGTGATCCATGATCGTGCAGGTTGGTTATCAGTGCTCCTGAGCAGTCCAAAGGATTTCCCGATTAAAAAAATCGTTCCAGCGATCCCGGGCATACTTTGGAAAAGCATCTGGATGGGTAAACTGGCGCAGGTACCGTCTGGATGGACTTCCCGACGACGGCTCGTGCAGGATTTGATAATATCCCTTTGCGTGTAACAGCAACGTTCGGGTACCGTCCGCCGCAGCCGGTGGTTCGGAAAAGCGCAGCCTTGCTTCGTCGCCGGTTTGGGCTTGTACATAATACTGCCCGTCATCTGCACGCAACAGGTCCTTTAAGTCACGGCCGTTCTGATCGGTGGCTGATACCAGGGGCAAAACCCGGGTACTTGCGGTCGAGCCTGACGTATAATCCAGGGCGACGTAATCAATTTCCCAAAAACGGAATCCTGTACTGAGCTTGAGGTGTACCGCCTCGCCTTCAACCTTTGACAGGTCTATTGGCAATACATCGCGCCTGGGTGCTTTGGGACCGATCAGGTTGAAGAAATCGGTCCGTTCCCATTTTCCCGGCGCAGTTTCAAGCCATACCGAGAGCGGAATATTTTGCTCCAGGGTCCACTGTTGCAATGCTGCCGAGTCTTTTTCAAGAAATTTACGGCGAATTCCGGGGCCATATTTGCCCAGGTCGTTCTGCAACATCTTATGCGAATAAGCCAGCCAGGGAGAGGTGTTGGCCCGGATCAGCAGTTTCGCATTCCGGGCGCCGGGCTGACGCCGGAAGCGCAGCATCAGGCCGTCTTCCGCTTTCGGATTTGCGCTTTGTACGCTTCCCTTGTATGAATCGTCGCCTTCTCTGAGGAGTGCCGGCAGCACATCCAGACCGTCAAGGTCGGTAGCGGCAATGGGTGATTCCGGGTGCGCCAATACATGCAACCGGCCATATTTGTCGTACAGGGCTATTGTGCCTTCAGGCTGATCCACAGCAATTAACTCGAGTGAATTGATATACTGTATCTCGGGGTCTTCATTGGCTATTTGTATCCGGTAGACGCCACTGTCTGCCTGCAGATGCGACAGTGGGAGCCAATCATTTCGCTCCAGTTGCGGGTGGGTAGATCCGGAAAAAATATCCCCTTCAAATACCTGCTGGTCCGGATTGTCCGCATAAACTACGGGGCAGGAGCAGGCAATTGCTCCAATTATGATAGCTACAAAAGGGAATGTTGCTAGCCCAACTAAATACGATCTATTGGCCGATCCATCAGAATTAAACTCGTATACCTCGCTGCGGGTCACCTGATCGAATGAAAGATAAATTCTGTTGGAATCGATCAAGGCCTGAGCAAAGCTGTTTTTGACATAAAGTACGACATATTGCAGGCGTTTCTTGTCTTCCGCTTTCTGAGGTCTCCTTTTGAAAACATTTTTGTTTTCATCCCTGGTGAGGCGCATAATCCGGCCCTCCAGGCCGGTTTTACGAAGTACGTCGATCTCCACGCGCCAGCCAAAATCTGCCGGAAATTTGTCATCCAGCACATAAAACTGGACCATATCAATGGTATTGCTCGGACTTAAAGCCGCATGTTTATAGGCGCGGCAACCCGTTGTGATATAAAATATAACAAGCAGTAATGCCGGGAGGAGTCGCTGGTTTTGAAAAAGAGTGCGCATGACGAGGGTGGTTTTAAGTATAAATTGGCTCTACAAAGGGAAGTTGCTATCCATTCAATCCATATGACTTTCATCAAAAGTGAACATGATGTTGATTGCTGTCAAATCAGGGTAGGCGGTGATTGCAGTCATGCCGTGGTACTGTTACTTCCCTCACCTTTGTTTCGGTAGGCTTTGACCTTCTCTAAAACATAAAACCATGCAGATACAATTCAATAAATATGTCCGGGACGGCGAGCAGTTCATCAAAGAAGTAGCGATCGAAATGGCTGACCCTGACAACCTTGACAGAGCCGGGAGGATACTTCGGGCAGTGTTGCATACCTTGCGCAACCGGCTTCCTGCGTCGGAGTCCTTACAGATGATCTCCCAACTGCCCATGCTGATCAAGGCCATTTATGTAGACGGCTGGCGTCTTGGCGACGAAGCCCAATTCCTTCGGACCCCGGGTGATTTTATTGAAGGCGTACGGGAGGCGGGCGGACGGGGAACACACCAGGAATTTGTTACTGATCGCGAGGTGGAGCATGCCATTCAGGCCGTGTTCAGGGTTCTGAAAAACCATGTTTCAGAGGGCGAAATCAGGGATATTATGGCAACTGTGCCGGAAGCCTTGTGGCCATTGCTGGGCCTAAATAGCGAAAGATGAACAGTACACCAATTTTGAAAATTGCCTTTCCGGAGCATCTGCCGTTGCCGGAAGGCGAAACCGTGCTGGCTGCGGATGTGGGCGGCACCAAAACCGCTTTGGCGCTGTATGAAAGGCGCGGGGGCGCCATGTCGCTGCTCAGGCAAAACGTGTATGCCTCGAAAAACTTCAGTTCGCTGGAAGACGCCGTCCGGCATTTTACGGGTGAATCAGCATTGCCTGCAAGGTTGAGTATCGCTTTTGCCGGACCTGTGCAGGACAGAAAGGCCAAAGCCACCAATCTCGGCTGGAGTATCGACAGTGATGCCCTGAGTCGGGAATTGGGTATCCCTCAGGTGTTTTTACTCAACGACCTTGAAGCAGGGGCTTACGGATTAGCTGCTTTGACCCCGCAGGATTTTTTGACCGTATACCCGGGAAAAACGCCTGCCACCGGCAATGCGGCCATCATAGCTCCTGGTACCGGCCTCGGAGAAGGCGGGTTGTATTGGGACGGCAGCGCCCTGCACCCGTTTGCCACCGAGGGCGGACATTCCGCTTTCGCTCCCGTCGATGCTTTCGACGCCGAGCTTATGCTCTTTTTACAAAGCCAATACGGAAGGGTAAGTTGGGAAAGGGTGGTTTCCGGTCCGGGGATACTGAAGATTTATACTTTTTTGAGAGATATTAAAAAACGGGATGCGCCTGACTGGCTGGAAGAAAAGATACGGACTTCCGATCCGGCCGCCGCCATCAGCCTGGGCGCACAGGAAGGCGCGGACATTTGTGTGGAAACCCTCCGGCTGTTTGCCCGGTATCTTGCTGTGGAGGCCTCCAGTCTCGTACTCAAACTCAAAGCGACAGGTGGCCTTTTTATCGGAGGTGGTATTCCGCCTAAAATCTGGAACGACGATTTACAGTCGGTTTTTCTCCAACAGTTCTTCGATGTGGGGCGCCTGCGCCCTCTTCTGGAGCTGACTCCTGTTTACCTCGTATTGAATCCGCATACCGCATTGCTGGGTGCGGCTTATTACGGGTTTCAGGCATGACTATGGAAAATCCGGTTTGGGTTGCAGGCCGATAATTGTCCCGGTTGAACATTTTCTGATAAAGGCGTGTTGCAAATCTGTCGAGTGCAACCTGAAATAACTTGTAGATTTGTCGCACAAATCTTAGCGCCCTTGTCTAAAATTATACACCTTTCATGAAGCAGATACTGGATTTCTTCCACACCGGCCCGGCAACGAACCGTGCGCCCTTGCGCATTGCCGACGAGGCAGAAGCCTGTGCAGCGGTGCTGATGGCTTGTCTGCGCGCCAATGAACTCCATGGGGAAGAAGAGAATGCAGCCTTTTATACGACCCTCAAAAGCCGCAATATTTTCAAGGGACACGATGTGAAGGCGCTCATTGAAACTGCCGGGCAGTTATTTGAACAAGCCGGCAGTTCGTCGGCACTCATCGATGCAGCGATCGGCGCGATCCGGGAACAAACCCGCCTTTCGTTATTTTACCACTGCCTCGACGTTATCCTGGCCGACGGGGTTGTTACACCCCAGGAGCACAAGGTTTTTCAGTACCTTAAAGCCAAATTCAAGGTGGAAGATGAAGTGGCCTGGAAAGCAATGGAAGTGCTGGTGGTGAAAAACCAGTTGTGACATCAGGCGCCTTCCCAAGGTTCGCAAAGCCTGTTCAGGCCATAAATAATAATGACTCAATTTTCTTTGATCCGGCTGCTTTGCTTTGCAGCCGTCGGGCTCCTCGCCACCTGCCGCCAAAATGCTCCCACCGGGCATAATAATGTGCTGATTTATTTCAGTCCGCTGCCCGCGGTTGATACCTTGCTGGTGGAGGTCACCGACAGTTCAGACGACTCTGCTGTTGACAATACCATCCCGAATGGTGTGTTTTTCGGATCCATCCCTCCCGCTTTGCTGGAAGAGATCGACTATCTGGCAGATTCCTCGCAGGCCCTGGTTTTGGGCCGGAATCATTTTGCAATGAGCGATGATATTGAGGCGTACTGGGTGGAAATCAGGCAGTTCTGGTTCCGGCACCATGCGCTATTGCTGTACCACAAATCCCGGAAAGCATTTACCGACAGGATCACCCTTGCCGAGTGGTATGGCGGTGAAGGCGGCCAGGTACTGATCGGCAGCTGGGTATTCGACTTTGACGGCGATGGCAAAAAGGATATTTTACGCCGGGATATCCAGCACAGTATGGTTCCGAACAGCGACACACTGCAGGAACGAACGGCGGAATCGGTAAGCCTGCTGCTGTGGAAAAACGGACAGTTTACCATTACACCGGTCCGGGATACGGCGGCCTTGATCCGAATGTTCCCGATCCGGACGCTTTGGTAAGTACATGCATATCTTTGTAAAAAAAGCGCCAATGAATACCCAGCCCAACAATCCCTTACACGGCCTAACGCTGCAAATGATCGTCGAGCGCCTGCAGGAACACTACGGATGGGAGGCGCTGGGCCATCGGATTAACATCAGGTGTTTTCAATACGATCCCAGCGTAAAATCAAGCCTTGCCTTTTTGCGCAAAACACCCTGGGCGCGAAAAGCAGTGGAGGATTTGTACCTGCAAACGTTTAAGTAACAGTACCAAATATACCCGAATATGAACAAACCTGTTCGCACCGGCATTATCGGCTTTGGCATGGCCGGAAAGGTTTTTCATGCGCCTTTTATCGATGCGCTGCCCGGATTCCGGCTGAGCAAGATCAGTACGTCGAAAGAGGCGGCGGCCCAGGAGGCCCGGTTGCGTTACCCGGAAACGGTTATTGTCAACGATGCCCAGGGCATTCTCCATGACGACGACATCGACCTGGTCATCATCGGAACACCCAATGAAGCGCACCTGCCCCTGGCAAAGGCGGCTCTGCTGGCCGGCAAACACGTGATCGTGGAAAAACCCTTTACCGTTACCTCCGCCGAAGCCGATGTGCTGATTGCACTGGCCATTCAACAAAGGCGTATCCTGACGGTGCACCACAACAGGCGCTGGGTTGCCGATTTCAAAACGGTCAGAAAACTTGTCGACAGTGGTCTGCTGGGCCGACTGGTTACCTATGAAGCGCATTACGATCGTTTCCGGCCCGCCCTTCGACCGCAGGCATGGCGTGAGGACCAACTGCCCGGCGCCGGTATTTTGTACGACCTCGGTGCGCATCTCATCGACCAGGCGCTTCAACTGTTCGGTTTGCCGGATGAAATTACTGCCGACGTGCAAATCCAGCGAACTGGTGGCAAGGTCGACGACTTTTTTGACCTGACCTTGCAGTATCCAGGATTGCGTGTCTCTCTTGGCGCGGGTATGCTGGTGAAAAAACCGGGGCCTCATTTCAGCCTGCACGGTGAATCCGGTTCGTTTGTCAAATATGGCATGGACGTGCAGGAAGAGGCGCTGAAGGCAGGCGCCGTACCCGCTGCTTCCCCCGACTGGGGCGTGGAGCCGGAACAACAGTGGGGACAACTTTCCGCAGAATACAAAGCCCTCCAGATTACCGGCGCGATCAAAAGCGAAAGAGGCAGTTTTGAAGACTTTTTTATCAATGTCCAACAAGCCATTTCAGGCAAAGCCGAACTTGCCGTCACCCCCGGTCAGGCGCGCGACACCATCCGTATCATCGAACTTGCGGTGCAAAGTAACCGGGAGAAAAAGACTGTGGCATATAGCACGTAACGAAAAAAACGGAATTCAGTCATCCAAAGCCCGATAAACTGCATTACCCGCAAACTGGCCGGCCAAACCGTGGATGGAAACAAACAGGCGCTTGCGGCGACGGCCGAGGCGAGCGATCATATTCAGGTCGGCAACCTCTTCGGATTCCAGTAATTGTATTATGGAAATAATATCATGCCATTTCCCGATGGTTTCTTCCAGTTGGCGCAGGTAGGTTGTATTCAGGTGGAGTTTTCTGACGATCGCCTTTGGCAGTACATCGTGGAAATACAACAATTCCTTGATCTGCTTGCGGGCTTTGTGCAGGTTGGTGATGATCTTGTCCGGCCTCGCCAACCGCTTCAGCCGCTTTTGACACAACTGAAGCACAGATTTGTCGCTTTTGTCAGAAAATGCACTGTTCAGGCTCTTGTATAGTCGTTGGAGGGTATCTGCACTGTTGCCGCTTTGCATTTGAAATTGCTGCGCGCCATCTTTCCCGGTCTGTTCCAGTTTGGCCATCAGGACTTCATTGGTCATCTGATATTGTCGCATGAGTTGCACGCTGATATGCGCACTGCGAACCCTGCCTGCCTGCTTGAAAAGGGATTGAAGCGTGCTAACCGGTCCGGGCGTCGAAATGCCCTGCAAATAGTGCAACAAGGCTTTGATCTTTTTCACCTGTACCCGAAACCGGTGGAGCGCCTCGGGTTTCCGCGTACGGCAAAATACTTCCTGACAAGCCAGCATCGATTGCCATTCAGTCTGGAAATGCCTTTTCTGCCGTTGCTTTTTCAACATGCCGGGCTTATTTCTTCTTCAAAAAACAAGTCTTCAACACAATGCTGGAGCCTTCGATGCGACAGTCTACCTCTTCAGGATCGTCGGTAAGCCGAATTTTTTTGACCAGGGTGCCTCTTTTCAACACCATGGAAGACCCCTTCACTTTAAGGTCTTTGATGAGCAGTACGGAATCGCCGTCGGCGAGTATATTCCCGTTTGAGTCTACAACTGGTGGAATGTCCATGCGTATGTCTGATAATGTGAAATGTGGTGTGCCGGCAAAAGTATCACTTCAAGTTTCAAATCTATGGATCAAGACCTGATTTGAATAAATCACGGCCATTTTTTCCACAACAAAACAAAAGATCAAGGATTGATAAATCGGGCAAAAAGCCGTGCTTGTCCTCAAATACCTGCGGATACCGCAAAGGTAAGGTGTCCGGAAGTTCAGCCGGGATGTATGATGTTGATAGCGCAATTTCACCCTGCCAGCCCAGTTTTTGCTGTAAAATGAGCCGCAACAGTTCGAGGTTTAGATCAAACAGGAACGTGTGCCGCTTTTCGTAATACGGAGCAAGATCATCCGCGTAATGTTCAAAGAAGGGTGCGTTACCGTAGGCGGTCCGGATAGATCGCCAGTGCCGGACCTGCCACGGCTCGTCGTAGGCAATCCGTACTTCCCGAATGGGCATTTGGTTGTGTTTGCCTTTCTTTAAGGGTATGCTCAGGCGTTGCACGCCGTTGGGCCCGGCGATATGGCACCGGTTGCGGAATGATCCTTTTTGATAATGCTCGCAAGCCTCCACGACAAGCCTGTCGCGCGACCAAACGGAAGCGAACCAGGATACGGGCGGGAGGTGGTAGAGCGGTAAATGCTTTTTTGTTTGGTGATAAGTGATAAGGGGTAAGTGTTAAGTGGCGCCATCACTTAACACTTACCCTTTATCACTCAAAGAAAGCGCTTCTATGGTAAATCCCGCCTTTTTCAGCAGCCTGAGCATACCTTTTTGTCCGGCCAGGTGGCCGGCGCCGACGGCGCAAAAAAGGGAGCGCTCCCGGGCAATAGCGGCAAAACTTCCGGCCATCAGTTTATTGCGGTTATACAGCAAGATGCGACGCATGCCTTTGGCGTCTTTGCGGGCCGCCTTGTATAGTTTTTGAATGTCGGCCGCCATATACCATTGCATCATTTTCTTGAGTCGGCGTTGCTGGCGCCTGAAATTTTTAAGTAGCCAGGTCAGGCTTTTGATCTGTTGTTCAAAGGGAATATTTCTCAAGGTCTCCAACTGATCTGCAAAGGTCTCAACACCCGTTGTCGTTTTTCCCAGGGTGCGGGCGTGGTGCCAAAGTGTTTCATCCAGCGAATGGGCCGATTCGGTGGACATGAAGGCCGTGCTGAGTATGGTGCTTACGGTCATGGGATGGTGGTAGCGCAGGGTATCGGCGCTCGTGCCGAAATTTCTGCGACAGTACCGATCGAGGTTTTTCCAGACGCGCGGCTTCAGAAAAGTATCGAGCGTCTGGCCGCCGGGCAGCCGCAGGGCTGCGCTGAGTGCGGTTTCATCGGTCTCCGAAAAATCAAATTCCGTAGCAAATACCTCCGTTTCAGCCAGCCGTTCCGTCGCCGCATTGAGCCATCCGAAGGCACGCAGGTCGCGCACGTGCATGGTGCCGAAGAGGTACGAAACTGGTCCGCCGTTTTGGGGTGTCAGGCGCCAGAGCAGTGCTTTTTTGATCATTTTGAAATTTTTTCCAGTTTTTCCTTCGACTTATCCCATTGATCGACGGTCAAAACATAGAGATCGCCGTTTAACGGACAACCATATAGCGATGTCTTGATCCGTCGAAACACCCATATATCGGCAAAAACGGGTACATGGAGTTCCTGCGTTGCCCAGTCGTCAATGGAAAGTTTTGTTTTGTTATCAAAGGCAAGTGCATTCCACATTTCGTCCAGTTCGCGGTTGCATGTTTGCCCGTATTCCGACACAAATGTAGCCTCTGGCTGGGTGTTGGTATACATTTGCCACGAAAGCGGGTGCGGCCACAGGCCGAACAAGTGAAGCAATGGCGAAAAACAGGCCAACCAGCCGGCAATGCCGGGCATGAGCAGCGATTTTCGGGGTAAAACGGCGGTGTCAACCAATTCCTTTGGAGAAGCCTGTGCCGAACAGAGTAACCAGGCCATCCCGGCCATGGCTACATTCCAGGGAATTACGACCATGTTCCAGTCGAGTTTCCACAAAAAAATAACGATTGTCGCATGGAAAACCGGAATAACCCGGCGAAAATACGGTCGCCATTTGGGCAGAAGTATCCCGGCCGCCAGCGACATTTCCATTGCCGCCACGACATAACCGGCCAATGGGTATTGTCCCAGGTTTTTTATAATAGGAAAAGCTTCGCAAAACCAGGGGAAATTATCCTCGACAAAATAAGGCGTGAGTTTGTTGAAGCCACCCCAGAAGTACACTCCTGCGAGCACCCAGCGCATCGATTCGACTTTTACACTTTCTTTTTTGCCAATAAATCCGGCAATGAAAAGCAGCAGGTAAAACCATACCCACGGTTGCAACCGGTTGATGTCGGACAATCCCAGGAATAACAAAACGGCTGCCAGCGATACTGTCAGCCCCCTTTTGCCAGGAAAAAGGAGCGTAACAGCGGCGATAACCGATACTGCGAGAGCGGGCCAGATGCCTGTATAAAGCAGTACCGCCGGGCTTTTCCAGTTCGGCCCCCCCCACAGGGCAACCACAGGGAAACATTCCCGGGCATCCGTATTCCACAGCGGCCACGACAACGCCATCCCGGCCAGCAGACCCAATGCAGCAAGGGACGTTATTTTTTCGGAAACAGGACTGTTGAGTCGGATCATAATCAGAGCGCCGCTGACGGGCTATAACTGGCGCAGGAACAGTTTGCCTTTGCGCAGGCCCTTGCGCTGGAGCGTTTTTTCCAGGTCTGCCGCGGCGGCCCGTGCCGCATCAACAGAAGTATGGACGGCGCCAAGCCATACGATATAACCGCTTGTGCCCGACTCAAAGCAACTGCGGGGCGTGGAAACTCCGGTAATGCCTTTTGCCTTAAGTGCGCTGTTCCTGGCT
>ERZ724507.451-NODE-451-length-18364-cov-4.775302_pt1 | contig 18364 bp, 10 predicted proteins | sample MGYA00376040_ERZ724507 | MGnify/ENA primary metagenome ERZ724507 (study PRJEB28724, sample SAMN07190883) | activated sludge metagenome | isolation source: activated sludge of sewage treatment plant in Hong Hong | place: Hong Kong | collected 2016-03-17 ...
AAGGCGTTCACCTACTTCATTGCCGCCACCACCGTCGCGCTGGTCATCGGGCTGGTGGCCATCAACATTTCAAAGGCGGGGGAAGGCATCGAAGCCAAAAAGGAGGCCGCGCCGATTCAAATCGCCACCAGCGATCCGGGTTTTACCTACAAACTCGATTCCGTCAAAAACACGGCGAAACTGCTCTATAACGGCAGGGAAATGTCGACGCCGCCGACAAAGGTGACGCAGGACTGGAAGCAGATCATCCTGCATATTTTCCCTGAAAACGCCGCCAAAATGATTTACGAAGGGGCCGTGCTTCAGGTGGTGGTGTTCAGCCTGATCTTCGGGTTTGCCCTTCGGCAGGTGCAGGAACCGCACCGGGCAAAAATGCTCGAATGGGCGGAGTCGCTGGTTGAAGTCATGTTCAGGTTTACCGGCATCATCATGTATTCGGCTCCGATTGCTGTTGGCGGCGCCATGGCATTCACCATCGGCACCATGGGCTTCGGGGTGGTAGGAAATTTGATACAACTACTTGGAACCCTGTACGTTGCGCTTATCGTATTCATACTGCTGGTCTTTCTTCCGGTGATGTTGTTTTTCAGAATTCCCATCAGAAAGTTCCTTCGCGCCGTGTACGAACCGGCATCGCTGGCATTCGCAACCGCCAGTTCGGAAGCCGCGTTGCCCAAGGCGCTCTCCGCCATGGAAAATTTTGGCGTGCCGCGCAAGATCGTGTCCTTCGTTTTGCCCACCGGCTATAGTTTTAACCTCGACGGTTCCACGCTCTACCTTTCGCTTGCGGCGATCTTTTGCGCACAGGCGGCGGGCATGCACCTTTCCTGGCACACCCAGCTCGTGTTGATGGCGACCCTGCTGCTCACCTCCAAGGGTGTGGCTGGTGTACCGCGCGCCTCCCTGGTTATCCTGGCTGCCACGGTAAACCAGTTCAACATACCCGAGTGGCCCATTGCGGTGATCCTTGGCGTCGATGCCCTGATGGATATGGGGCGCACCTCCGTGAACCTGATCGGCAACTGCCTGGCCTCTGCGGTGGTGGCCCGGTGGGAGGGCGAGTTCGACGACGAAAAGGCGAATGCCTTTCAATAGGCTGTATCCGGGGCCTGCCGGACACGTTCATTTTGCCCCTTGGCCTGCGTTTGTATATTTGCCGACCGGCATATAACAGGCGGAATCCCCCGCAGGTGGTCCCGAGGGACCTTGAATCCGGATACAAATAATTCATTATGAGAAAATTAGCGCTACACTGGCAAATAATTATCGGCATGGTACTCGGCGTTGTATTTGGCGTTGTCGCTGCCACAGCCGGCTGGAATGCATTTGTAAGCGACTGGATAAAACCCTTCGGCGCCGTTTTTCTCAACCTGCTCAAACTGATTGCCGTTCCGCTGATCATCAGTTCGCTGATCAAGGGCGTGACGGATTTGAAAGACATATCCAAACTGTCGTCGATGGGATTTCGCACCCTCGGCATTTACATCCTGACGACAGCCATCGCCGTTTCGGTGGGCCTGATCGCCGTCAATATTTCCCAGCCCGGCCACTTCGTGAATACCGAGACGAGGGACCGGCTCAACGCCACGTATGGCGGTGATGCCACGGCCAAAATATCTGCTGCGGAAGCCCAGAAAAACAAATCGCCGTTGCAGCCGCTGGTCGATATGGTGCCGGAGAATGTGTTCGGCGCGGCATCTTCCAATGGCAACATGTTGCAGGTCATCTTTTTCGTGCTGTTTTTCGGCGTGGGGCTGATCCTGATCCCGGAGGAGAAGGCAAGGCCGGTCATCGGATTTTTCGACGGCATGAACGAAGTGGTGATGAAGATGGTCGACCTCATCATGCTGGCTGCGCCGTACGGCGTGTTTGCACTGCTGGCGGCCCTGATCGTGGAATCGCCCTCATCCGATATATTTATCGCATTGCTGGGATATATGGCGACCGTACTGGTGGGCCTGGCCTTCATGATATTTATCTTTTATCCGACGCTGGTTCGCGTTTTTACGGGAAAGAAGCCGATGTTTTTTCTGAAAGGTTTTGCACCCGCACAGTTGCTGGCCTTTTCCACCAGTTCCAGCGCGGCCACGCTGCCGGTGAGCATGGAGCGGGTGGAAGAGCACCTTGGCGTGCATGAAGATGTGGCGAGTTTTGTCATGCCGATCGGCGCCACGGTGAACATGGACGGCACGGCACTTTACCAGGCTGTGGCGGCGGTATTCATCGCACAGGCGTACGGCATGGACCTCTCGCTCGGCGCCCAACTGGGGATCATCCTCACCGCCACGCTGGCCTCTATTGGTTCTGCCGCCGTGCCCGGTGCGGGCATGGTCATGCTCGTGATCGTGCTGGCCCAGGCGGGTATTCCGGAGGCAGGGCTGGCGCTCATCCTCGCCGTCGACAGGCCACTCGACATGTGCAGGACCGTTGCGAATGTGACCAGCGATGCAACCGTATCCATGATCGTCGCCAAAAGCATCGGCAAACTGGGCGACCCGAAACCCAAGAGATGGGACGAAAACTATCACGCATCCAAACCATGACTGCACCTGCACCGACGACCCAACGCATCCTGAATGCCGCCGTAATTGTAGCCGCACTCGGCTATTTTGTTGACATATACGACCTGCTGCTCTTCGGATTTGTGCGGGTAAAAAGCCTCCAGGACCTCGGTTTTCAGGGACAGGCCCTGACGGATACCGGCATTTCACTACTCAACTGGCAGATGGCCGGCATGCTGCTCGGCGGACTGATATGGGGTGTGCTCGGCGATAAAAAAGGCCGTGTACGGGTCCTGTACTTCTCCATATTCCTGTATTCCATCGCCAATATCCTGAACGGGTTTGCCACCTCCGCCACGGATTATGCCATTTTCCGCTTTATGGCGGGTATCGGGCTGGCCGGCGAACTGGGCGCCGGCATTACACTCGTTTCGGAGGTGTTGCCCAGGGAAAAACGCGGATACGGCACCATGATCGTGGCCTCCATTGGCCTGAGCGGTGCGCTGCTGGCCTGGGTGATCGACCAGTTTTTCCCATGGCGCACCTGCTATTTTGTGGGCGGCGGACTCGGACTGATGTTGCTGCTGTTGCGGATCAGCGTCAGTGAATCAGGCATGTTCCAGCAGGTAAAAACTGCGGTCGGCGTCAGCCGGGGCAATTTTTTGTCCCTGTTCACCAGTTGGGACCGCTTTTCAAGGTTTGTGCGATGTCTGCTGATCGGTTTTCCCACCTGGTACGTGGTTGGCGTGCTGATCACGCTGGCGCCAGAGTTTGGCCACGCCAAGGGCCTGAGCGGCATTACCGGCGGCAACGCCATTGCTGCCTGCTACACCGGACTCATACTCGGCGATATTGCTTCGGGTCTGCTCAGTCAGTACCTGAAAAGCCGGTTGAAAGTCATGTGGATATTCCTGACCCTCGATGTTTTCGCAGTCATCTATTACCTCGCCGGCAACTTCTCGCCCCCGGCATCCTTCTATGTCGCCCACTTCCTGCTGGGCATCTCCGTCGGGTTCTGGGTAATTTTTGTGACCATCGGTGCAGAACAGTTCGGCACCAACCTGCGCGCCACGGTGGCGACTTCGGTGCCCAATTTCGCGCGGGGCATGCTGGTGCCCATCGGCGCCTCGTTCAAGTGGCTGAAAGACCCGGCAGCCACCGGCAGCGTCATTACGGCGGCGTGGATCATTGGAACCTTTTGCCTGGTGATCGCCTTTCTGGCGCTCTACGGTATGAAGGAAACCTTCAGCGACGATCTGGACTACGTGGAAACGGTGTAGCGACGGCGCCCTATAATTTCAACCGGAACAAGCGGAAATCCCGGCCGTAACTGCCTACCACGACAAGCGTGTTGCTGTCCGCCATCAACACATCCGGGGTATGCAGGAAGACCTCGACCTCTTTGAAGTCGAAAACCGAATCAAAGGTCTTTGAACCGTCGGGCGCGACGGTGCACAGTACGACGTGGGGTTTGTTGCTTTTCAAGGGGATGCCGGAAGACCCCGGTGCAACCACGCCATCGATATCTTTCACCGTTTTGAACACCTTCCGGAAGTTTTTCGCATTGTCGTTGTATATAAAATAAAAGGTATCCCCCTTGCGCAGGGCTATGTGAAACAACCCCTGGACAATGCCGCCGCCCGATACCTTGTGCGGTACAATGACCTCCTGCGCCACTTTCCCCGAGGCGTCAAACTGCACCAGCAGGATCATTTCAGACTGGTTATGCACACTGTGCAGGGCATTCCCCTGCGTCTCGGTACGCCAATCCTGCTCCATATCCAGAAAAACCCGTGCGTCGTCGGTAACCCATGCCTTGAAATTGCGGAAATACTGAAAACCGTAGCCGTAAACGAGTTTGGATTTCGACTCCATGAAGGTTTTGGTTTCGGTCTTGTAAAGGTTCAATACCGGTTTGCCGGCCTGCCAGGTAGCATGGTCGATCCTGATCCAGGCTGTTCCCAGAGACGTGGGCGGCACGCCATCCTTGAACTTTTGCCGTTTGGAAATCAGGTTATACGGCCCGACGCCGTAAAGGTTGCCGGCCTTGTCGGGCAGTACGAAAAAGTCGAGGACATAGTGCTCACCTAGATCGAGGGGTATGCGTCGCGGCTCGTTTTCACCGTTGGGGAATATGAATATCTCCTCGACAAACTGCTTGCCGTCCCTGTTTTTGTCTTTTTCCCAGGAAACAAGCGCGCTGAAATCGCCCTGGTTGGTCAGGGTGAGGCCCTTCACGTCCATTTCCTTGTTGATATAGGGAAATGTTGTGCTGCCTTCGCGCACCAGTTGAAAATCGCGGTCGAACACGTGGAAAGTCAATTCCTCGGGCTTTTTGCCCTTCACTGCCGGGCGGGCGACAACCGCCAGCAACTGGCTGTCTTGCGAGAAGATGATATTGAACCGGCCGCCGCCTTTTCCCGACTCCATCTCCGCAACCTTGACTGGATCGCCGAGCCGGCCGTTTTCTTTCAGGTCATGCCGGTAAAGTATGCGCATGTCCTGTTCGCTGTCGAAATACGCCGAAAAAAACCAGGGCTTTTTATTCAGGACATATACACCCTGGTAATACACTTTTTTATCGCCCATCGCCTCCGAGAACAGGGGCGTCGAGTACACCTGTTTCAGCGATGCATCGTATTTTTCGATCAAAACCGTCGGGTCGTTTTTTGCCATTGCGCCGACGAGCGCCTCGCCAATCGTGATTTTATCTTCCGATTTGACCAGGTAAATATCACCGGCATCGTTGCGAAACATATCGGTGACATAGGTGCGTTTGCGGTCATTTTCAAAGGGCGCGCTCATCTCTACCTGCACCTTGCCGGCAGGTTGCGCAAAAACGGGGAGCACGGCATACAACAGGGAAAAAAGTACGATCTGTCTCATGGAGGTATGGATTTAGTCGTTACGGTGAAATTTGAATACCGGGAGTTCAAAAATAGACATATTTACAAAACAGTCAGGCGGGTACCGTGTTGAAATATGGCTTTAAGAGCGATTTTCGAAAAAATTGTCGCCATGCGTTATCTTTGCCCCTCCAAAACCAAATAATATTTTCACCGGAGCCATCCGGCTTAATTCCGATCAGTATTTCACCGACCAATAGTAAACAACCATGAATTTTGATCTTATCGTCATAGGCAGCGGCCCCGGCGGATACGTTGCCGCTATCCGCGCTTCACAATTGGGACTGAACACGGCCATCATCGAACGCGAGAGCCTGGGAGGCATTTGCCTGAACTGGGGTTGTATCCCGACCAAAGCGCTCCTGAAAAGCGCCCAGGTGTTCGAATACCTGAATCATGCGGAAGACTACGGCATCAAGGTCGGCAAGTCCAGCGCCGATTTCGGGGCCGTCATCAAGCGTAGCCGCGGCGTGGCCGACGGCATGAGCAAAGGGGTCCAGTTCCTGATGAAAAAGAACAAGATCACGGTCATTATGGGTGCTGCAAAACTCGCCAAAGGTCCGAAAGTCGTGGTGACCGATGCCGAAGGCAAGGCGACCGAATATACGGCCAAACATATCATCGTCGCCACCGGCGGTCGCGCCAAGGAACTGCCCAACCTGCCCATCGACGGCAAAAAAATCATTGAATACCGCAAGGCCATGAGCCTGGAAAGCCAGCCCAAACGCATGGTGGTGGTCGGCGCAGGCGCTATCGGTGTGGAATTCGGTTATTTCTACCATTCGCTCGGCACCGAAGTCAGCATCGTGGAGTTTCTGGAACAGGGCCTTGTCCCGCGCGAAGACCCCGACATCTCCAAGGAACTCGGCAAACTCTATTCCCGGAAAGGCATGAAAGTTTATGCCGGCTGGGCCGTGGAAAGCGTCGATACCAGCGGTAAAGAGGTTAAGGTGCACATGAAAAACCGCAAGGACGGCGCGACGGAAACGATCCTCTGCGACGTCGTATTGAGCGCCGCCGGCGTTACGCCCAACACTGAAAATATCGGACTCGAGGATCTCGGCATTGCCACCGATCGCGGTTATATCAAGGTAGACGATTATTACCAGACTACCGTTCCGGGCGTCTACGCCATCGGCGATGTCCTGCCCACCCAGGCACTGGCGCACGTGGCCAGCGCAGAGGGAATCACCTGCGTAGAGAAGATCGCCGGTCATCACCCCGAACCCATCGACTACAACAACATCCCGGGCTGTACCTACTGTTCGCCGGAGGTTGCCTCGGTCGGCTATACCGAACAGGGCGCCAAAGACGCCGGCTACGAGGTGCTGGTGGGCAAATTCCCCTTCACGGCATCAGGCAAAGCGAAAGCTGCCGGACATCCGGAAGGCTTTGTCAAGGTCATTTTTGACAAGAAATACGGCGAATGGCTCGGCGCGCACATGATCGGCTACAACGTGACCGAACTGATCGCAGAAGTGGTGGTGGCCCGTAAACTCGAAACAACCGGCCACGAGATCATCAAGTCCATCCACCCGCACCCGACCATGAGCGAAGCCCTGATGGAAGCGGCCGCAGCGGCGTATGGCGAGGTGATTCACCTTTGATCATTGTTTCATTGTTGTTATTGCTGACATTGTTTCATTGCTAACATTGCTTTATTGTAGCCATTGTCAGCAATGAAACAATATTAGCAATGATAGCAATGTACCCTCTACTCGGCGAACTCCATTTCCTCCCAGTCAATATTCCTGATGCGGCGCATCAGAAGCCAGGTGGCTGTTGCCGATAGCAGAAACGCCAAGCCGATGGCTTTCGGTTCTTTGATGAACAGGTAATGGACGGACCCGATGATGAGGCTGGCAAATACCATCATAAGCGTTTTGATCAGTTGCCCTCCCCTTTGGTTCATGTTCATGGGCTGCGAGAAAGGCAGTTTTTTGAAGTTAAAAACGGCGTAGATATAAATGATCAGCAGTTGATTGAACAGCCCGAGCACCACATTGGGAAGCATATCTGTGCCGCCTGTCCATAACCCAACGGCCAGTGTGAACAGGGCAACCAAGGCGTAAAACTGAACAATTACGGCTTTTAATGCCCCGCCGATAATATCTCCCGGCCGGGCCAGGGGCGAAGCATAGTACACCCAGGCCGCACTGTACTGATTCGAATAAGAGACCTGGGATAGCGCCGATATAGAAATGATGCCTCCAAAATAAGCAATCAGTACGGGGAAAAATGTCGTTAAGCCGCCCTCCTGTGCCTCCATGCGGTTTACCCCTCTAAATACCATCATGACAAACAGGACCAGGAAATAGCCGATACTCGGATAAACCAGCAATTTAAAATCGCGGCTGCGCGCCATGAGTCTCCAGGCCATCATAAAACCCGCCCGTTCCATCCTGTTTCCCGAAAGAATATGCGACAGTCGGTCCGCAAAACCGCCCGCCTGCCGCGCAGTTGGTGCGGCCGAAGTGTCGGAGGTGGTCGATCCCGATCCGGATATCATGGCCAGTTTCTGATTGAAAGCCGGGGCCAGGTATTTCACCACCAGGTAGATGCTCAGAACGGGCATCAGTATGGCCAGGATGGCGCTGATCAACTGCAACAGATTATCCGTTTTAAAGGTCACCAGGGTATTAAAGGCGCAGGCAAACCAGTACGGGGGCATGGCGACCAGCCAGTCGTATTGGGTCAGGTCGATGCCCGTACTGCCGAGGCGGTCGAACATGCGCGGCAGAATCTGGTACGCAGCATAGATTCCAATGGCGAAGGCGATCTGTATGTAACTGATCACGTTTTTAAACCTTTCAGGCGTGGTAATCCGCAAAATGAAGATATAGACCGCATTGATCAGGAAAATGGAAAGCAACGTCGCCAAAAACACCATTAACCCAAATACCAAAGCCGCAACAATGCCGGCCTCAATGGTGACATAGACAAACGCCGGCAGGCTGAGGGGGATCACCATCTTGCAAACATGGACAAAGATGTGCAGCAACCGCGCGACGATAAAGGTGATGTCGTTGACGGGCTTGGGCAGTATGATCTGGGTATCCCGGACGTCAATCAGGACAGAGGTGAAATCGCTGACCAGCGACATACACAGCATCGTGATGAACATACCGAAGAAGAAAGTGAGTTGCACGACGTAGTCGCCCGTCAGGGAGAAAGCCATTAAAAACGCCAGACCCATCAATCCGCTGACCAGCATGGTTCCAAGGGTGGCATTGCTGATGGCATCCTTGTTGCCCCGCCGCTGACGTGTCGCCTGCATGGTATTCGGCCGCCGGTCGTCCATGGTCAACTTGGTGGTCAGGATAGACCGCATTTTCTTTACATCAACGCCCCAGCGACTGTACAGCGAGCCCGGCGCCAGCACCACGGCCAGAAAAAATCTGTTGACAATATTCATGGCTTTTCGGTTTCAAATGCGCTCATCAGGTCGTCGGCAGCACGCCCGAGTCCCTCCTGCAAGGTGAGCCGGGCAAATATCTGCTCCAGACTTTGATTGCCCTGTTGTTGTTTCAGTTCCTCGAAACTGCCGTCGGCCACTACCCTGCCCTGGTCGATGAGGATAATGCGGTCGCTTACTTTTTCCACAATATCCATCATGTGGCTGCAGTAGAAAATGGTTTTGCCTTCTTTGGCCAGTTTGCCGATCAGGTCTTTCACAATGATCACGCTATTGGCGTCAAGGCCGCTGAGCGGCTCGTCGAAGATGATGATGTCGGGATTATGGATGAGCCCGCTGGTCAGCAGCACCTTCTGCTTCATGCCTTTGCTGAACGTATCCATCCGCTGGTGAATGTTCGCCTGCAGCCCGAAAGCGCCCATCATCCTGACGATCCGGTCTTCACACACCTGTTCATCCAGTCCGTACAGGTTGCCCATAAAATGCAGGAATTCGGAAGGCGTCAGCACATCGTACAGTTCGGCCAACTCGGGCACATACCCGATCAGGCGTTTTGCCTCCACGGGGTTTTCGCGTACGTCGATGCCCCGCACCCGCACGTCGCCGCTGTAATCGCTGATGAGTCCGCAGAGCACCTTGACAGTGGTGCTTTTGCCGGCGCCGTTGGGTCCGATATACCCAAGTACCTGACCGGGATACACCTCGAGGTCGATGCCCTGCAACACGTGTTTGTTTCCGTAGTGTTTATGCAGGTTTTTTATGCTAATGGCCGGTTGGCTCATGGTAAGAGGAGTTTGGTCAATGATGATAGGTAGCCCTAAAGATGCCGACAATGCCGACAAGTATCCAAAACAAATTTAACAGGGTATACGCCCGGTCTCTTTTCAAAATGGAACACCACGACAGGATGATGGCGTCAATGGTGTTGAATATCCACACAAACAGAAAAGGGCTTGCCGGGCCCAGCCAACTGACCAGCGTAAAACTGCCTATTCGCATCAGGACGCCGGTCATTTCCAGTTCTTTCAGGTATATCCGGATAAATTGGTTGATTTGCTGCATATCCTTTGATTCGCTTGACGATGTCGGCGCCCTGCCCGCATGGCGGGAAAGGCCTGCCAAAATACGCTGTCCGTCCGGAAACGCTGCGCCAATAATTTTCCGGAATATAAATCGCAAAAAAGGCGTGCCGGCACCGTCAGGTTCCCGATGCAGTACTAACTTTACCGCGTCCCGGAAAATCAGGATCGATACAAATGGCAAAATCCAAAAAGGGCAATAATAATGCGGGCGAAGGCAAAACAACGCCCCTGATGCAGCAATATGTTCAGGTAAAAACCAAATACCCGGACGCTGTGCTGCTATTCCGTGTGGGTGACTTTTACGAGACCTTTGGCGAAGATGCTGTCAAGGCATCGCGGGCACTCGGCATTACCCTCACCAGCCGCAACAATGGCGGTTCCGACGTCGAACTGGCGGGCTTCCCCTACCACGCGCTGGATATGTACCTGCCCAAACTGGTGCGCGCCGGATTTCGCGTGGCCATCTGCGAGCAGATGGAAAAACCGGTGCCCGGCCGGGTGGTCCGGCGCTCCGTCACGGAAGTTGTTACACCCGGCGTAACGACCGACGACGCCCTGCTCGACCACAATTCAAACAATTTTCTGGCAGCACTGGCATTCGGTCCGCACGAACACCTCGGCGCGGCTTTCCTCGATATCTCGACGGGAGAATTTTTTGTTTCCGAAGGCGACGCCGCCACCATGGATAAACTCCTGCAAAGTTTCAGGCCTGCAGAGATCATCCTGCCCAAAAGCAGATTGAAGGAGTTTACGGCTGTTTACGGCGACAAATTCTACACCTACACCCTGGAGGACTGGATTTTTACCCGGGATTTCGGACGGGAAAAATTGCTCCAGCATTTCCAGACCCAAAGCATGAAAGGCTTTGGGGTGGAAGACATGGACCACGGGCAAACCGCCGCAGGCGCCATTCTGCACTATCTCGGCACCACGGAAAATACCAAACTCGCGCACATCACGGGCATCAGCAGGTTGCAGACGGAAAAATACGTCTGGCTCGACCGGTTCACCATCCGAAACCTCGAACTGGTGAGCAGCAACCACGAAAACGGCATCTCGCTGCTCCAGGTGCTCGATAAAACGGTGAGCCCCATGGGCGCAAGGCTCCTGAAAAAATGGGTGCTGCTGCCGCTGACCAGCCTTACCCAGATTGAAGAACGGCAGGACGTGGTTTCCTTTTTTGTTGAAAATCAGGATTTTGCCGGCACGATCGAGCCGCACGTCCGCCATGTGGGCGACCTCGAGCGCCTGATGAGCAAGACCGCAGTGGGCAAGATCAATCCCAGGGAGGTCATGCAACTCCGGCGGGCCCTGATGGCGATCGAACAACTCAAGATACTGCTGTCGGCCACCAACCACCCCGCCCTGCGCAAACTCGCCGAAGGGCTCAACCCCTGTCACACCCTCCGGGAGCGCATTGAACGGGACATCGCGCCCGACCCGCCGGTGGATATCCGGAAGGGCGGCGCCATCGCCGACGGCTCTGATCCGGACCTCGACGACCTGCGCAACGTGGTGCGCAACAGCCGCGAGCTGCTGCTCGAAATCCAGCAGCGCGAGTCGGAACGCACCGGCATTCCGACCCTCAAGATCGCCTTCAATAATGTTTTCGGCTATTATATCGAGGTTACGAGCAAATGGAAAGACCATGTGCCCGCCGAATGGACGCGCAAGCAGACCATTGCAAACGGCGAGCGCTTCATTACGGAGGAACTCAAACTTCTGGAAGCCAAAATACTGGGCGCCGAGGAAAAAATGCTGGAACTGGAAGAGCACATTTTTCTCGCCCTGGTGGAGGAAATCGGTCAGTACATCCAGCCCGTTCAGCACAATGCGCACCTGATCGCCCGGCTCGACTGCCTGCTCTCGTTTGCGAAAGTTGCCATGAAAGGCGGATATGTCCGGCCCGAACTCGACGACTCGCTGGTGCTCGACATCCGTGACGGACGGCACCCCGTCATCGAAACGCAATTGCCCGTCGGCGAGGCCTACGTGCCCAACGACGTCTACCTCGACAACGACTCCATCCAGATCATACTCATCACCGGACCCAATATGTCGGGCAAGTCGGCGCTGCTGCGCCAGACCGCCCTCATTACCCTGCTCGCGCAGATGGGCAGTTTTGTGCCGGCCCAAAGCGCGCGTATTGGGCTGGTAGACAAGGTGTTCACGCGTGTAGGGGCAAGCGACAACATCAGCGGCGGCGAGAGTACGTTCATGGTGGAAATGAACGAAACGGCGCTCATCATGAACAACATCAGCGCGCGTTCGCTGATCCTGCTCGACGAGATCGGCCGCGGCACCAGCACCTACGACGGCATCAGTATTGCCTGGAGCCTTGCCGAGTTTCTGCACGACAACGACCGGGCCTGCCCCAAAACGCTGTTTGCCACCCACTACCACGAACTCAACGAACTGGCGGAAAACCACGAACGCATCCACAATTTTCACGTCAGCACCAGAGAAGTGGGGCACAAGGTCATTTTCCTGCGCAAACTGACGCCCGGCGGCTCCAACCACTCTTTCGGCATCCACGTCGCGCGTATGGCCGGCATGCCCCAGAGCATCGTCGAACGCGCCGGCGATATCTTGAAAACCCTGGAAGAAAAAACGGTCGACAACGGACGGCAGGCGGCAGACGGCAAGGCGCAAAAAACGGAAACGCAGGTCCAGATGCGCCAAAAGGTAAAGAATATCGCGGCGCCGTTGCAACTGCACATCTTCGATGTAGATGATTTCACCATGAAGATCAAAGAGGAACTGCTGGCGCTCGACCTGAATACCATGACGCCCATGGATGCCTTGTGGAAGTTGAACGAGTTGAGGCGGATCGCGGAAAAGAAGTGATCTGCCGGAATTTAACACCGCTGTTTATTCCTTTTCCAAACCACTTTTCTGCTGATCGCATTTCGCGGCGTGGTGTTACCTTTGCCCCATGGAATACATTGGCGAACAACTTCTTCCCGGCAAATTCGGCCACCTTTTCGTAGTGCTGTCCTTTGTGGCGGCGCTGCTTTCCACGATTTCGTACTTTTTCGCCACCCAGCGCCGTCATTTGCCTGAATCGGAAGGCTGGCGCAACCTCGGGCGCTTCGGATTCCTCCTGCACGGCATAGCCGTACTGGGCATCATCGGCAGCCTGTTCTATATTCTGACCGGCAAAATGTACGAGTACCAGTATGCCTGGGCCAACATCTCCGACGATCTGCCGGTACAGTATGTCTTTTCCGCTTTCTGGAAGGAGCAACAAGGCAGTTTCCTACTGTGGAGTTTCTGGCACATCGTCCTGGGACTGATCATTATGCTGCGCGGCGGCAAATGGGAGGCGCCTGTACTGACGTTCGTTGCCCTGGCTGAAGTTTTTATCGCTTCCATGATCCTCGGCCTGTACTTCGGCGCATTTCGCCTCGGTGCAAGCCCCTTCGACCTGCTGCGCGATACCATGGATGCGCCGATTTTCGCCCGTGCCGACTACCTCAACCAGATAAAAGGCAACGGCCTGAACCCGCTTTTGCAGAACTACTGGATGACCATCCACCCCCCTACCCTGTTCCTCGGTTTTGCCTCCACCATCGTGCCATTCGGATTTGCCATGGCGGGTTTGTGGCTGCGCGAACACAAGGAATGGCTGAAACCGGCCCTCCAATGGTCGCTGTTTTCAGGCGCCATACTCGGAACGGGTATCCTGATGGGCGGCGCGTGGGCCTATGAAGCCCTTTCCTTTGCCGGTTACTGGGCCTGGGACCCCGTGGAAAACACCTCTCTCGTTCCCTGGCTGGTGCTCGTAGCAGGTATCCACACCAACCTGGTAGCGCGCGCTACGGGCTATTCCATCCGAAGCACCTATGCCTTTTATTTGCTTTCCTTTGTCCTGATCCTGTATTCGACTTATCTGACCCGAAGCGGTATCCTGGGCGACACTTCGGCCCACGCCTTCACGGAGATGGGACTCGGCCTCCAGTTGATCCTGTTCATCGCCGTTTTTTCACTGCTGGGCCTGGTCGCCTGGCTGTGGCGTTACAAGGAAGTGCCGGACATCAAGGGTGAGGAAAGCGCCACGGCGCGCGAATTCTGGATGTTTATCGGTTCGCTGGTCCTCTTTTTTTCTGCCGTACTGATTACCGGGGCGACTTCATTGCCTGTGATCAATAAATTATTTGGTACGGACTGGGCGCTGACCGATCCTGTGGAACACCATAACCGGTACCAGTTATGGATTGCGGTTTTCATCGGAATGCTGACGGCAATCGGGCAGTTTACGCGGTACAACGAACGGAACTGGTCCGTTTATGCCAAAAAATTCGGGCTGCATATGGGAATAGCCGCCCTGGTCGCCGCCGGACTTACCGTGCTGAACAGTTTGTGGATCGAGGTACGCGCCTGGCAACTGTACGCCTTGTTGTTCAGCGCCATGTTTGCCGTTTCGGCCAATATGGACTACCTGATCACCGCGATGAAAGGCAACCTGAAACTGGGCAGTTCCGCCGTTTCACACTTTGGCTTCGGGGTGCTGCTCCTGGGTATCATGAGCACCGGCCTGGGCAAATCGTGGGTGTCGGTGAATAATTTCGCCATGGAAGGCCTGATTGAAGGCATGGACAAAGACGGCAAAAACAAGAATGTGCTGTTGATGAAAGATGCGCCCATGCCGATCCGCGGTTTTGAGGCGACCTATGTAAAGGATACGGTTGTGCGTCAGACCAGGACTTTTGAGGTGCACTTCAAACGCCTCGATGAAAACGGAAACCCCACGGGCGAGGCATTTACCCTGACACCCAACGTCATGTACGACCGTCAGTTTTCAAAGGTCGTCGCCAACAACCCCTCGACGCAGCACTACTGGGACCGCGACATTTTTACGCTGGTGCCCGCATTGCCCCGGGCGGAATCCGACCCGGAATACGCCAAACAACAGGATGACAGCCTGAAATTTGAACAGTATGAAGCCATCGTGGGCGATACGATCTTTACGAAACGGCATTACCTTGTCGTGGAGAGCCTCACCAAACAGCCGAGCAACCCGGATTACAAGCCGGAGCAAGGCGATCTAGCCTTCGGCCTGAAAATGCGCGCGTATTCACTCGACGACCCGAAGTCCTATACCGCCGAGCCGATGTTCTACCTGCGCATGGGCCAGGGCGCCTTCACGCTGCCGGCGGCAGTGAACCAGTTGCAAATGAAGATTCGCCTCAGCGAGGCCTCGATGGAGCAGATGTTTAAACTGGAGAACGACCTGCAATACACCAATTTCCCGGTAAAAAAAGGCAGTTCGTTTATATACCAGGGTTATACCGTCCGTTTTATTGGACCTGAGTCGGAAGTGAAACACCCGGCCTATGTTGCTGCCGATGGCGATATCGCCGTCGGAGCCAGACTGGAGATCACCGCTCCGGATGGCCGTACGGCTTCCGCTACGCCGGTGTACCTGATCCGCGGCAACCAGCCGTTCAGCCTGAAAGACGAAGCGCCCGAATTCGGCCTGCATTTCAGGTTTGAAAAGATCGACCCGCAGGAAGGCGTGCTAACGATTGGAGTAGCGCAAGCCAGCAAGGAGATGAGCAAAATACCCGTAGAAATCGCCGAAAATGTATCGCGCTCCGATTATATCGTGCTGGAAGCCATCGTTTTCCCGGGCATCAACCTGGTGTGGATAGGCTCCATCATGATGCTGATCGGTCTGGCCATCAGTTTGTGGCGCAGGCTTACGAGTAAGGTGTAAGATACATCATAACCGTATCCCTACCGACAGCGCCATGCCTCTCCCGTCGGAAGACCAAATGCCCGGTCCGGGGTAAAATGTCGGGCGTTTGGTGAAATACTGCTTGTCGGTGATATTATTGATACTCAGCCGGAAAGTCAGGTTGTGCACGCGGTACGACGCATTCAGGTCGAGCAAGCCATACGACGGCACAAGCCCTACGGCGCCGTTGGCCGACGGTGTTCTCGTGTTCAGGGGGTCTGAAAATGTTTCGCCGGTATAACTGTACAGCAGGGAAACACTCAGGTTGCTGTATCGAATATTCAGCCCGTTCCGGCTGATCCATTCAGGAACGCTTTCCACACGTTTGCCTTTGATGCTTTTGTTTTCCGTGCTGCTCACACGCAGCGAATCGCCCAGGTATTTGCTGTCGAACCAGGCCGTGGAAGTGAAGATGCTGACATGCACGGCATCAAAAACCCGGAAGCCGTATTCGGCAAACATTTCAAGCCCGGTCGTGCGCGAATCGCCGATATTGGTCCGGAACAGTACAAACGTATCCAGGGCGCCGTTGTACCGGGCGAGATTGCCCAGACGATTGTTGTATCGAAGGGAAAAAACGCTGACATCCCATTTGAGTCCCCCTTTCGAACCGCGCCAGCCCAGTTCCATATTATACCCGGAAGCATCTTTCAGGTTTTTATCCGATTGCTCGTAAACATTGCCGGGCACAATATCCTTGAAGATGACCGGCCGGTATGCCTGTGACCATCCGGCGTACAGGTTTTGCTGTCCGCCGAGGGCATAATCCGCGCTGATGCCCAACAAGGCAAATTTATGGTTGATGGTGTTGGGCAGATCGGCAGGATCGTAGTATGAAGTCTTTCCTGTCATTTTGGAGGCGCCTGATTCGACACGGATACCCGGACTAACTGAAAATGCATCGGTCAGTTGGAACCTGTTTTCCAGGGACAGCGCGATATTCCGGCTCCGCAAATGCAGGTCGCGGCCCCAGCCCGAAGCGTCGATCGTCATGTCAAAATCCGACCCGGTAGTGCCTTTGCCTTGTTGTTGCCGGTTCAGGTCGTTGTTCATATACTGCACTCCAACCGCCAGGGTGGAGTTCCGCCCAAACAAGGCGTATTCCTGCAACAACCTCATTTCCGTGGTGTAACTGTTGAAATGATCAAGGTCTACCTGGCGGGGGTTGTAATCCAGTGTATTGCGGTTGATGGTGTCCGGAATAGTGGCAAGCCGGTCGAACATCACGCTGCGCCGCTCTCCCAGCACGGCAGAGGCCGTCCAACTCAGGCGGGTGCGGTCGCTGATATTCCAGGTTGCAGATAACGACGGCACATAGATCTCCGGGCTGTAAAAATTGCGGGAGCGGGTCGATTGCCGCGGGTTGGCGGCAAACATGGCATCCGTCAGGGGGCCCGGTAGTTGGTAAACATAGTTGGAGCGCAGCAAAGATGCCTTGAGCACAATATTGGAAGCGGCTGCGTATTGCAACACAATGCCCTGGCCGTCGTAGTCGGACGCGCTGTTGTCGCGGTAGCCATCCGATATACGTTTGTTGAAAAAGGTATAGTACCGAAGCTTGCCGATCTTTCCGCCGATGGCAGTATAGGTACTCAGCAGTCCGTATGATCCGGCGGCGTTGATACTTTCCAGTCCGAATTTCTTTGTCGTATCGGGCTGTTTCAGCACATAATTCAGCATGCCGCCGAATTGTGCCCCGTATTGAAGTGCTCCTGTGCCGCGCACCAGTTCGATACGGCCAATGGCCTCCATCGGCAGGCTGAAATGGCTGGCCGGATAACCGTACATATCGGAATTGGTTATGATCCCGTCTGCCCTGATGTTGAACTCCCAGCCCCGGTGGGGATCGAGTCCGCGGGTAGAGATATTGGTCTGGTTGCCTGCACCGTCCATATCGTACACAAAAACGCCGGGCACTTTGGCGAATACCTGCCGTGCCGTTTTTTCCGAAATATTGGCGTCGGTATATTCGAGGTTGATGACTTCACTTTTTTTACCCGACCAGATATAGGTGCCCTGCACCTGCGGCAACCGCCGGATATTTTCCCTTTGAACAGAAATATTGACCTCGCGCAGCACGAAAGGAACAAGTGTATCTGGTGTAACCTGTGCTTCCGCACCGGTAATGATCAGAATCGTAAAAAAAACGGACAAGGCGAATTTCAACATAGGTGTATTCTTTTTTTACCGCCGCAAGAAACAGCCCAATCTCCCGGAAAGGCCTCAAAAAGACATTAGAATTGCCTTAAAATTGTATCGCCATATCTGTCCGAAGGTTGTGGAACAGGCCCGGACGTGGCACTTCCACCGACATTCGGATCCGGACATGAAAAATAAAATGCGTTAAACTTTTCGGGAAAGGGTTATGATAGCAGGCTGATATTGTTACCTTTGAGATAAAGGTCGTCTGTACACTTGCCTTATTAAGTGTACTTCCAGGCGTTGCAGAAAAAAAGTGCACGAAATTTGCTGGTGCGAAGACTTCAAATGTTTTTCTTGCAGCAGCCTTTCGAAAACCCTCCCCTAAGGCCATCCCGCTTGCCAATTGAATGCAATCGCTCGGTACACAAAAACAAAGCAGGATGTTTATCAAAGCCGGTTCTATTTTAATTGTATTGCTCTGTGTGCTTAATCTGAATGCACAGCGCGATACGCTTAATATCAAATACGAGGTATTTCAACCAAAATGCGACTGGGATTATGGTGCAGGCGCGCGGTTC
>ERZ724507.453-NODE-453-length-18332-cov-20.030421_pt1 | contig 18332 bp, 16 predicted proteins | sample MGYA00376040_ERZ724507 | MGnify/ENA primary metagenome ERZ724507 (study PRJEB28724, sample SAMN07190883) | activated sludge metagenome | isolation source: activated sludge of sewage treatment plant in Hong Hong | place: Hong Kong | collected 2016-03-17 ...
GTTCGAGCAGATTCAAGAGATCCGGGGCCATGAAATTCGGGTCGTAGTCGTCGAGCTCGAGAATCACGTCGCCCGCTTTGACCCGCACACCTTCGAAGATGTGCCACTTTCTGATGCGACCGGTAATCTGCGCCTCGATGTCTTGCGGGCGCTCAAAGGGGGTATAGGCGGAGAGTTGGCCCGTGACGGTGATGGTTTGAGTCCAGGGGACGAAGGTCACGATCAGCATGAAGAAGCCGACCAGGAGTATGGCCAGCCGGGAGGAAAATCGAAGTCGTTCGGGGATTTGGACGGCTTCCCAGGACTGGAGCTTGGTCGAGGTCGCCAAATCGTCGACGGCCATTTCGTCCAAGCCGGTGCGCTGGGTGACCAGAGAGCGAAATCGCGTCTTGAGCCCTTCACGAATACGCTGCACGTGACGTCTCCAGGGCACGGCCGATCATGAGGAAGCACTGCACTGCTCATATTAGTGGAAGACGAAGGAGTTGGTCAATTCAATGAGGGGTTCTCCCGCGGTTCAGCTTGACCCTCTGGCGTGAGAACGGCTATGGTTCGCCGCATCATTCTTTCCTTCAGCCAGAGGTGTGGGGTCCATGCCGAAGAAGACGAAAGCGAGTCGGGCGTTGGTCGGGGTCTTGGGCGGGAGCACATCGGACTTTCCCATCCTTGAAAAGGCCGTCGCTATGTTGAATGAACTCGGGATTCCCAATGAGCTGCTCGTGGTGTCGGCTCACCGTACGCCCGATCGCCTCTTTGCGTATGCCGAGCAGGCGGTTGCGCGGGGGATTCAGGTCATCATCGCCGGTGCCGGGGGTGCCGCCCATCTGCCGGGGATGTTAGCGGCGAAAACTCCCTTGCCTGTCATCGGTGTGCCCATTCCGACTGAAAATCTTCGGGGATTGGATTCGCTGCTGTCCATCGTCCAAATGCCGCGAGGCATTCCGGTTGCCACGGTGGCGATCGGTGGGGCCGAAAACGCAGCGATCCTGGCTGCGCAGATCCTGGGGTTACAATCGGCGGCCATCAGACAGCGCGTCGAAGGGTTCCGCACGGCACAAACACAACGCGTGCTCGACTCTCAAGACGACGCCCGGTTATCTCCACCATTCGCGATGAAACGAAGCTCCCGGACGAGCCGTCGATCGTGAACCCACTTGTCATCGAGCCTGGCGCGACCTTGGGGGTGCTTGGAGGCGGGCAGCTGGGCGCCATGTTCGCCACCGCAGCTCGCCGGATGGGCTACGTGATTGCCGTGTGGGATCCCGATCTTGAGGCGCCGGCCCACCGGATTGCCGACTATTCCCTCGTTCGCCCCTTCACTGATGCCGACGCACGCGCAGAGTTCACCCAGCGCGTTCGCGCTGTGACGTATGAATGGGAAAATGTGCCGGCCGATCTCTGCGAACAGTTGGAGCGAGACCTGCCGGTTCGACCATCCAGCCGCGTCCTGCGAGTGATTCAGGACCGCATCGAGCAAAAGACGTTTTTGCGTTCTCACGGACTGGCGGTGCCGACATTTTTCGCCATTTCATCGCCGGATGAACTCGGTCGGCAGACCATGCCCCCTTATCCGCTGGTGTGTAAGACGGCCACTGCCGGGTATGACGGCAAGGGTCAATGGAAAATCCTTCGAGCAGAAGATTGTCCGGCGGTGCAGCAAGAGTTGGCCCGGAGCATGAGGCCGGGATCGCGCTGGATTCTCGAGGAGTGGCTTCCCTTTGAGCGCGAAGTGTCGGTGCTGGTCGTGCGGGGAGTGGATGGCGCGTCGCGGACCTATCCGGTCGTTGAAAATGTGCATGAAGGCGGGATTCTTCGCCAGACCACCGTTCCCGCGGATGTGACCGCGTCGGTGTCCGTGCAAGTCGCCACGATGGCGGAAGAAGCGGTACGGGCTTTGGATGGTGTCGGGGTCTTTTGCGTGGAATTGTTTCTCATGTCCGATGGCCGCGTGCTCATCAATGAGGTTGCGCCACGCCCCCACAATTCCGGGCACTATTCGTTGGATGCCTGTACGGTGTCGCAATTCGAGCAACAGGTGCGGACGCTGTGCGGGTTGCCGCTCGGGGAAATTCGTCTGCTCAGTCCCGCCGTCATGCTGAACCTCATCGGTGACGAGGTTCGACTCGCCACTGCAGCCCCTGCTGCGCAAGAGTTGCTAGGCGAGCCGGGTGCAGTCGTCCATCTGTATGGAAAACGCGTGATTCGTCCAAAACGGAAAATGGGCCATGTGTCGTTCCTCGCCTCGACTCGAGCGGAAGCGCTGACGAAAGCTGCTTCCTTCCGTGCCCGACTTGCTTCGCCTTCCTGGTAGATCGCCCAACCTCTGAGCTCACCGATCTGTTGGTGCGCTGATGTCCGTTTCTCTCCGTTCGCGTCGCAGGGCGTCCGGCGGTTGTCCGTTTTTGTGAGACGACCAGAGCCCACCGGCCGTTCATGGCCATCCCTGTTTTCTCTCTCCCTGCAATTGCGATGACTTGCCGAAATGGGAAGACGGTACGGGATTTGCTGTCTTGTCGGCCGGTCCCACACGCGTCGTATAAAGGCAGGTACTGCGGTGAGCGCGCCACGTTTCTCCGAACTCAATCACACCGGTCGGCATCCCACGTTGCGAGGGTTGAGCCGGTTGCTCTCCCATTCGCGAGTGCGTGTGATGTTTCTGCAAAGTCTCGTGGCCGGCATCCTGTCGTACGAACTTCTGGTCAGCAATGAGACGATCTATGGGCAGATCGTCAGCCGGATGGTGGCGCTTGGATTGATCTTGATCAGTGTCGGCATCATGTTGTTGCCGAAATCCGCCTTAGAAAGCGCCTGGTTTCCCGGCGCCTTGATCAGCATCAATACGCTCCTCGTGACGGGGACCATCTATCTCTCAGGGAACGCCAGCTCGGAACTCTATCTCACGTATTTTCTTCTGCTCCTGATTGCCTCATCCGCGCCCTCGTTGAAACAACTGCTCGGCCTTTCGGTCATCATCTGTGCCGGGTACGGCGTGCTGGTCTATGAGCATGCGATGCAATCAGGCACGCTCGAGGTCGGGCATCTCCTGGGCATTCCTGTCTTGCTGATCATGTCGGTGTTTTATGGATTGACACTTGAGACGGTGGCCGCCGAGCGGCGCCGCAATCGGCTGTTACGGGAAGATGTTGAAGAGTTGAAACAGTCTGAGCAGAACTTGGAAGAGCGACGGACCCAACTGGAGACGCGCGTGCAGGGACTGAAGCAGGGGTTGTCCCGCGCCAATCAGGAAATCCGTCAGGGGAAGGTTGAACGGACCGGGTTGGAGCGACAGCTGCGTGAGGCGCAAAAGTTCGAGGCCGTGGGACGTCTGGCCTCCAGGTTGGCGCATGAGTTCAATCAGATGTTAGCGGTGATCGGCGCGCAGACCGGGGCCATCGTCTCCAAATTGAAACCCGATGACCCGCTCCACGCGCCGGTGGACGCCATCTTCCGAAGCGGGGAACGCGCCGCAACCTTGACGGCGCAACTGCTCGCCTTGGGGATTCACGAAACGACCATTCGCGATACGTTATCGCTTGGCGAGGCGATCGCGTCGATGCGTGAAACGCTTCAAGGGTTGCTTCCCGGACGGATCGACGTGCGGGTGCCTGACGAATCTAAACCGGTATTGGTGGAGATCGGACACGATCGACTGGAGTATTTGCTGCTGCACCTGATTGCCAATGCCCGGGATGCGATGCCGAAGGGGGGGCGGGTGGACATTGCAGTGGAGGTGGTGTCCGGTGAATTGCTGCCGGCCGAGCAGTTGGAAAAGAATCCGCGCAAGCGCATGGCCAGGATCGCGGTGAGCGACAGCGGCGGGGGGATGAATTCGGACGTCCAGGCGCAGATGTTCGAGCCGTTTTTCTCGACGAAGGAAACCCACGCTGGGCTGGGGCTGACGTTGGTCTATGGGATCGTCCGTCAGTACGGAGGGACGGTGGAGGTGCAGAGTCAGCCGGGACAGGGCACGACCGTCCGGCTGTATCTTCCGCTCGTGGAGCGCAACGGCGTGGTGCGAGATACGCGGGTACGTCGCGAGGCGGTGTCCAAGGGGGCGGAGACGGTGTTGGTGGTGGAGGAAGACGAGATTGCCAGGAAGTTGGCCTTGTCGACGCTCCACTCGCATCGGTATCAGGTATTGGAGGCGGGGTCGGCCGTGGAAGCCTTGCTCGTCGCACAGCAGCACAAAGGGCCGATCCATCTGACGGTCAGCCACCTAACACTCGCGGAGATCGGTGGGCGTGAGTTGGCCAAGCGACTGGTGTTGCAACATCCCGCCATGAAAGCGTTGTTCGTGTCCGGGTTTTCTGATGACACGATCGTGAGTCATCGGGTGAATAAGAAGTATTTTTTGCAGCAACCCTACCGTCAGCATGATTTGGCAGAAAAGGTTCGCGAATTGTTGGATGCGTGAGCCGCCGACTACGTTCTCTGGCGACCGCTAGTCCCGCCACGATCGGGAACGGGTGGGCGCAAAAAACCGCACCTCGGGTCGTTTGAAGAAGCCGATCAACAGCATGCCCGCGACGAATCCGCCGATGTGCGCGAAGAACGCCACACCACCTCCCTGCGACCCCAGGCTCGCGCCACCGCTCAGCACCTGCATCACGAACCAAAATCCCAAGACAAGGCCGGCCGGGACGTAGGTCGTTCCCACAACCGGCGCCAACAGCAACACGCGGGCATGCGGGAAGAGCAGCAGATAGGCGCCGAGGACTCCCGATATCGCCCCGCTTGCGCCGACCATCGGAACTGTGGATGTCGGGTCGGTTAACGCATGGCTCAATGCCGCCAGGATGCCACATCCCACATAAAAGACGATAAAGCGCCCATGGCCCATGACGTCTTCGATGTTGTTCCCGAAGACCCAGAGATACAACATATTGCCGATCAGATGCATCCAGCTACCGTGGAGAAACATGCTGGTGAGAATAGTGGCGTACGACGGAATCGCGACGATCTCCGGGGGGAGCGCCGCCTGACCGAACACGATGGAGGGAATGGCGCCGAACCGGTAGACGAAGGTTTCGCCGGTGGCCGGACTCAGGGAGCTTTGGTAGAGAAAGACGAGGGAGCAGGCGACGATGAACGCGACGGTGACGACCGGCGTTCGCTCGGTCGGGTTATCGTCACTGAGCGGCAGCATCGCGATCTGATGAAGCGAGGACCATCATAGCGCCGGACGCGGGAGCCGGGGGGTTGACGGCAGTGACCCGTCGGCCTGCAATGGGATGGAGAAGCCTGCCGCATGCGTATGGCCTCCACCGCCGAAGGACGCGGCAATCGCGCCAACATCGGTCCCGTCTTCGCGCGACCGCATGCTGTAGTAGCGTCGTCCATTGCGGTCATGCCAGATCAGGCAGAACGGGTGATTGGCGGATAGGCGTTCGCCGAGTTGACTGGTCAAGGCGGCGCTTTGCACGGCTGGAATGGTCACGCCTTCAAACTGCACCAGCGTCGCATGGGACGCGAGCTTCGTGACGAGTTCGTTTTCGTATCGAAGGATGGCCCGGCCTTCCCGCTCAAGTTCCGTTTGCTCGAAACCGGTCCACAGTTGAAAGTCGAACGGATAGGACGCGAGCGCAGCGCTGACTTCCCGGCTATGCGGGAGTGCCCAGTTCCAGAGATCCTTGTCTTGGATGTAGCGCAGCAGCCAGGGGGCCGGTTCATCATACGCCCATTCCCAGGCCAGGACTGCGCCGGATTTGTTTAAATCAAAGTAGGCATAGGGGAGGTCTGCCAGCGTCTGTTTGGCGGTAATGTGATGGTCCAGCACGACCAGGCTGGCTGCATCCTTGGCCATCGCCTCAAGCGTCGGTCTGGCGTAACTGAAATCCACAATGACGACGTGGTGCCCGGCGAGATTGGTCGGCGGGGCTTCGCCATGCTTGACGGGGCGATACTCAGCCTTGGGGTATCGACGCCAGATGGCCCAAGCAGCGCCGAACCCATCCGCACATTCCGCGTGATACAGGATCAGGGTGGGAGCAGAGGCAGAGAGACTGCGCATGGTGGCTGCACTCATAAGCCCTCCACCATACCATGTCCCTTGTGGAGACTAAAGGGCTATCACGCCTGGTCGGGACTCTAGGTGGCGTCACCGGCCGGTCTTGCCGGGATGGTCGTCACGCCGTCACGGGCAAGTGGTTGAGGTGGTTGATCAGCTGCCGGAGGCGCCCCGCATTGCGGCGATTGAACGAAAACGTCAGCCGTGCCAACTCCTTCAATCCCGGTTCATCCATTTCCTCCGGGAGCGAGGTCCGTTGTTCGAACGTCCCTTCCGTCAGCATGTCTTTGAACTGCTGCTGCAAGTCCCCGACTTGCGCATCGGTGAGCGGGGTCTTCAAGCGGATGGCCAACTGTCGTCCCACGAACCGGAGCGAATGATACCGCCGGTAAAACGTGCGAATCTCCGTCACGGCATCTTCCACATTATCGACGATGGTGAACAGCGAGAGGTCTTCGGGATTGATGAGGTGCCGTTTCAACAGTTGCTCGGTGATGAAGGAGTTCCAGTGATTCCAATAATCGCAGCCCGGGGCCTGAAGGCACACGATCGGTTTCGGGTCGCTCTTGCCGGTTTGCACGAGGGTCATGATCTCGAAGCCCTCGTCATGCGTGCCGAACCCTCCGGGAAAGAGGGCAATCGCGTGCGACTCTTTCTGGAACATCAGTTTGCGGGTGAAAAAATATTTGAAGGTGACCAGTTTGGGATCATCGGCAATGACCGCATTGGCGCCCTGCTCAAAGGGCAGCATGATGTTCACGCCGAAACTGTGTTCGCGACCGGCTCCTTCCTGTGACGCTCGCATGATCCCGTCGGCGCCGCCGGTGATGGTCATGTAGCCCTCTTCCACCATGCGGCGGGCGAACTGAAACGCCAGTTGGTAGTTGGGATCGTCGGCGGGGGTACGGGCCGAACCGAACACACTGATTTTGAGACGTTGTCGATAGCCCTGGAAGACTCTGAACGCGTGGCGGAGCTCTTTGAGCGCGCGATTGACGATCTTCAAATCCAGGACATCCAACTGCGAGTCCGATAACCGGATCACACCGGCCAAAATTTCCTTCATCAGGGCCGCCTGGATATCATCGTCCGGGCGATCGAGCAGGGCCGTGATTTGCGTGAGCATTTCGTCTTTGGTCGGAGCCGGTTTTGAACGGGCGGCGGGGGTCTTCATGGATAGTCACCTACAGCACGGTAAACTCCGGACGTGCATCGCCGGAGTACGAAATCATAACAAGCCACGTCGCATGACGCAAAATATTCATCGAAGGCGGGTTAGGGGAGGTCTGTGGCCCGCGGAAGATTCTGCAGCACCCAAGCGCGAATTTTCGACTCGTCGGAAGCGGGGAGAGACGCGAATTGGATGTCGACTCCGGGATACGTGCCGATCATGCCCCGGTCTTCATGGAATTCCGGTTCATAACTGCTGTTGAGGATGGTGCCGCGTACGGAGAAGCTCACATCCGTTCCCGGAAGCATAAAGGAGAGCACGATCGTCGTGCCGGGCAGCAACAGGGTGCGGCTTTCGATAAACGCCCCCACGTGGCTGAGCTGGCGGATGGTGGCGGTGTGTTTCGCGCCTTCTCCCTCGCCGTTCGTGACACGAACGGTTGCGGGGAGGCAGGTGTCGCACCGCTTGGGCGCCAACGCGAGATCCCGTGCCGTCAGAATGCCGACCGGTTGCCCCTGCTTGGTCACGATGAGGAGCGACGCGCCGGTGGAGGCCATCATGTTGGTGGCATCATCGAGAATTTGGTCGCATTCGACGGAGTGCACCGGTTTAGACATGATCGATCGCACGGCGACATCGTGCGGTTCCAGGCCCTGGGCGACGACCTTTTTCACGATATCGCCCGAGGTCATGATGCCGAAGGTGGCCTCGCCGTCCTTGATCAACAGGCAGGGCATCTGCTCCCGATCGAGGAGCAGGGCGGCTTCGCTGACAGAGACATCCCCCGGAATTTGTACGACGCCGGGTGTCATCATGTGGGCCACCATAGGGATTGTCGAACGAGTCGGTTTGTCGCGGAGCATGGAGCCGGTTTTGGTCATGTTGTAAGCCTATTTCTCGCCGTGAGAGGGGCTAACGGTGCGGCCCGGCGACCACCACGTCGAAAGAAAGTATATCAGATGGATCCGCCGGACCCGTTTCCCCATCTTCCCTTGTCAACCAAGAGGTTAGGCGCTTAGACTGCACAGAAACTATAGTCACTATGGTTGCTTCAAAATATGCCAAATGTGAGCTGATGAAAAGGGAATTCATACAACGTGCGAATCGCCTTCCTGCGCATGGTCTGGGGCTGTCCGTGGACGTGTATTCTCCGGATCTGATGCACCTGGTTCAGTCGCTTCGGGACACGCAGCTGGAGCCGGGATATCTGGAAGTGTTCAAAGCCACGACATCGGCCCTGCAGTGGGTGCGGCAACAATTGCCTGACATCAAGCTTCCCTACCATGGGGAAGGCTTATGGACGACGCAACCGGATTTCCCGCTCAGTAGTTCCGGCCGACAGGGCGTGGCGGAAGCCTGTGCGCAAATCACAGCCTTGCACAGCGCCTGGCTGAATCATGAATGCGCGACGAAGCAGATGGCGGGGTACGCCTTTGGTACCTATCTGCCGCCGCTGTATACGGAGTTGTCCGCGAGAATGACGGCTGAAAACGTGGCGTCTCTTCAACGCCGAGTCGATACGCATGCGTGCAAGCATGAAATCGACCCAGCGCTGGTTCTCTTGGAAATGCCGCCGCTGACGTATTTTGGCTGTGGCGAGCTTGCGATACCGGAGTTTTTTCGACTGGTGACCGATCGGGCAGCCTGTGGCCTCGTGCTGGATATCGGGCATCTGTGGACCGTGTACCGGTACACGGGCAGATGGCGTCGGCAGCGGCTGGAGGATTTTGCCGCCCAGTTCCTGGAGGCGTTTCCCATGGAACGCGTCGTCGAAATCCATGTCGCAGGACTGGCTGAATTTGCGAACCCTTCCGCCGGGGCAATAGACGGGGATGCGGAGCCTTACTGGATCGATGCGCACGGGACGCCAATTCCAGGTGTCCTGTTCGATCTATTGGATCAGGTCTTGGCTGATCCAGGTTTGACATCACTAAAAGGCGTCGCACTGGAAGTTGACACGAAGCCGATTGGGATGATCGTTGAAGAGTTCCGACAATTTCGCAACCGGTTTGAATCGACCGTTCATCAGATGGTGCACCGCGGTCACCTTGGATCTCTGCAAGGGCAGCAGCGACCGGTCCAGCCTTCGGCTGAGGACATGCCTCATCTGACCCAGGAAGAACAAGGGGCGCTGCAGCAGCAGTATCGCACCTACGTGCACCTCGTCACGACGCCCGATGCTCCGTGTTCCGATATGTTGTTATTGGGCGGATCGTTGCATGATCTCAACCGGTATCGCGACAGCTATCTGCCGCATGAACTCGTCCATTGGGGCGGCGATTTGCCGGATATGTTTCCGGCAACCTGCGGTGCCTTGTCCAAGGCCGATGTCCCTTTGGAGCGATTTGTGCCGTTCTGGTTCAGCCGGCCAAGACCCGAGCAGGAGGACTATGATTTTTTCCTGCTGAAGATCGATCGATTCGTGGAGTTTGCGACGCAGGTGTGCCCGACGACCGCCAACACGGTCAGAGCTGAGGCCGAAGAATTACAGATCGCCTACCGCGCGGCGAACGAACCGATCGGGTCGGTTCAGGTGCGCGCATGAGTTTCTGGACGACGCTGCCACAGCCTATTTTGGGATTGGCTCCCATGGACGGGGTGACGGATGCCGCCTTCCGTCGCGTGGTGGCCTCTCAGGGCCGGCCCGATATCACCTTTACCGAGTTCACCAATGTCAATGAAATCTGCCGCGGACCGGACCATCTGCTGTCTTCATTGATTTACAGCGAAGCCGAGCGGCCCATTGTAGCCCAACTGTACGGCAAGGACCCGGAACAGTTTTATCGTGCGGCGCAGGTGGTCTGCGAGCTGGGGTTTGACGGCCTCGATATCAATATGGGCTGCCCGTCGAAGAGTGTGGCCGCCTCCGGTTCAGGGGCCGCACTCATCAAGACGCCGGATCTGGCCCATGCCATCCTGCGGGCCGCGAAGCAGGGGTTGGAGGATTGGGCCGCCGGGCAGTCGATCCACAGCCAGGGTTTTAAACCGTCCCGCATCGAATTCGTTCACGAGCTGAATTATCGGCGTTCCGGCTCTCCCGTCGTGCCGCGCCGGCTGCTTCCGCTCTCCGTGAAGACACGGCTGGGGTTCGATTGCGTAGTGGTCGAGCGATGGGTAGAACATTTGCTGGAAATGCGTCCGGCAGCGATCACGGTGCACGGCCGGACGTTGCAACAGATGTATCGCGGCGCCGCCGATTGGACGGCCATTGCGGAGGCGGCCAAGCTCGCCCGCGGCACAGAGACATTGATCTTAGGCAACGGCGATCTCAATACCTTAGTCGATGCCGTGCGACGAGCAACTGAGAGCCGAGTGCAAGGCGTGCTGGTCGGCCGCGGGACCCTCGGCGCGCCATGGTTCTTTCGTGAAAAGGAACAGGCCCGCAGTGCGTTCATCGAGCGGCTCGATCTATCGGCCCTTCCGGCCACCATGTGGGAGCCGCCGGTATCGTTGCGTCACCGCATGCAGGTCATGCTCGATCATGCGCGGCAGTATGAGGCCATCGCCGGGTTAGAATGCTTCCGTTCGATCCGGAAACATCTGGGATGGTACTGCAAAGGCTTTCCTCATGCGGCGGCCATGCGTGGCAAAATGTTCGGAGTCTCGAACGTGGAGGATGTCGAACGCATCGTCGCGGAGTTTTGCCAGGACCTCATGCTGGAAGAAGTTGCCGCACCCGACCATGCTCCATCGGAAATTCCGCTGCCTCACTCCTGCGCATCCTGACCCATGCGATTGATTCTCGCCTCCACCTCGCCGCGCCGGCACGAATTATTGACGCTTCTGGGACTGCCGTTTGAGGTTGTCGCCCCGCCCTTCGTCGAACAGATACGGCCGCACCTGTCTGCCGAGGAGCAGGCCGTGGAATTCGCCGCAGGCAAGGCCAAGTCCTGTCTTTCCTCCTATCCTGATGCGCTCATCCTTGGGAGCGACACGCTCATTCATTTGGGCGCTGAGGTGTTGGGAAAGCCGGTCGATTTGGCCGACGCCGAGGTAATGCTCCGTCGTCTGGCCGGGCACAAACACCGGATTGTGACGGCTGTGGCGCTGGCGGGACCTGATCCTGATCGGTGCGACGTACGGCTGGCAGAGGTGCTGGTAACCATGAAACCTCTGAACGAAGCCGCATTGGGCGACTACCTGCGAACCGGTGAGAGCCTTGGCAAGGCCGGCGCCTATTCCATTCAGGGGGGCGGGGCAGCCTTCATCGAGCGGATTGAGGGCGATTTCACCGCGGCCGTGGGGTTGCCGTTGCGTCTCGTCGTGGAGATGTTGCAGCAGCGAGGCCTGTCCTGCCCCGTGGACATCGAGCAACTCTACGCCGGCCGGCCCTATCCCAACTGGGACCGCTTTCGTGCCTAGCCGAGGCTCATCGTCGAGCCATATTCCGATGTGCGCCAGATTGAAATGGTCTTCGCAATCCTTTTACAATGCGCCTTTGTTCAGTGACGCCTCAGGGAGGTATTCATGCGCGCGAATGATGGCAGGGCAGGTCAGCGTGGAAAAACGCATGCGGTAGTCGGTGTGGTGATCGGAGCCATGGTGTTGGCTGTCGGCGGTCCGGCGTGGGCGATCGACGTCAAGTTGTCCGCAGAAGATGCCAGGAAAGCCCTGGAAGCGGGGCGAGCACCCATGGAGAAGGCCGGTTCACCGGAAGACGTGAAGAAAATCTTGCAACAAGCCTCGCTGGTCACACGAGTCGGGGCGGATCCCGAAAAAGACCCGTGCGGCGCCAGTGCCATCTTGCGCACCAAGCGCTACCGCTTGGAGGCGTTTGGCAGGCAGGAAGCGGCCGAATCGAAAAAACAGAAAAAAGACGTGCGCATGCCCGACGAGTTTATTCAAAAAGTCGTCGATATGCCGAACATGGAAGTCGAAGTGCAGCTCTGCGGCGATGATGAATACTTCGCCGAGAAGGCCGACATCGTCTTTCAGCAGAAGGGCAAGAACATCCGTCCGGTGGATCTCAGCCCGGCTGATCGAGGCCGAAAGAACGACGGCACGGGTCCTGCCTACCGGTCCCGTTTCACGGCGCGGTTCGGGTACGAATCGTTTGACCCCAATGCCAAAACCACTATCATTGTGACCTTGCAGGATGGTCAGACCATGCAGTTCGATGCCGACTTTTCGCAGGTGAAATAGTTCGCATATTCCGGTGCGGGAATGCACGCCCGTACCGGAATTGCCGGTGCAATCATCTTCCTTCCTCAGTAATTCCCTTTCATCCCTGCGATGACTGCGTAACCGAATATCCCGGTTGAGTCGTCTTCTGCCGGCATGCATAATGACCGACATGGACAAGGCCGACCTGCGTTCGCTCTATCGCCAGATGTTGCTCATCCGCCGGTTTGAAGAAAAATCGGCCGAGATGTACGCACTCGCCAAGATCGCGGGATTTCTTCATCTCTACATCGGCGAAGAAGCGATTGCCGTGGGCGCCATCGCTGCCCTCCGGCCGGAGGATTATGTGATCAGCGCCTACCGCGACCACGGGCATTGTCTTGCGCGCGGGTCTGATCCGGGCAAGGTGATGGCCGAACTCTTCGGCAAGGCGACCGGGTTGTGTCACGGCAAGGGCGGCTCCATGCATCTGGTGGATTTGCCGAAGCGTTTCATGGGCGGCTACGCGATCGTCGGCGGGCATATTCCATTGGCCGCGGGATTAGCCTTCGCGTCAAAATATCAAAAGCAGGATCTGGTCACCGTCTGTTTTTTCGGGGAAGGCGCTGTGCCGAGCGGGCAGGCGCATGAAGCCTTTAATCTGGCGGCGCTGTGGAAACTGCCGGTGATTTTTATCTGTGAGAATAATCGATATGGCATGGGGACGCCCGTGCATCGGGCCGTGGCCTTGTATGAGAACGTGGCGGAGGCCGCGCGTTCCTATGGCATTACGGCCGAGCGTGTGGACGGCATGGATGTGCTGGCCGTGCGAGCCTTGATGCGCACGGTGGTGGATCAGGCTCGAGCGGGGCAGGGGCCGTATTTCATTGAAGCGATGACCTATCGTTTCATGGGCCATTCGATGGCCGATCCCTCACACGGCCACTATCGGAGCAAAGAGGAAGTGGAGGAATATCGCAAGCGCGATCCCCTGGCGGTGCTGAAGGAAACGATGCTGAGCCGGGCGCAATGCGGCGAGGCCGACTTCAAGCAACTCGAGCAAGAGGTCGGTGACGTGGTGGCGGCAGCGGTGAAGTTTGCCGACGAAAGCCCGTTTCCCGATTTTTCGAGCCTGCATGCCGATGTCATGGTGGAGGAGTAGGAGTTTCTATGGTGTTGTCCTACCGGGAAGCCCTCAATCAGGCCATGCGAGAAGAAATGCGGCGGGACTCGCGCATCTTTTTGATTGGCGAAGAAGTGGGGTATTACCAGGGGGCCTTCAAGGTCACGAAGGGATTCGTCGAGGAGTTCGGGCCGCAGCGGGTGGTGGATACGCCGATTACGGAAGCCGGGTTTACCGGGTTGGCGATCGGGGCGGCCATGGCGGGTCTGCATCCGATCGTCGAACTGATGACGATGAACTTCGGCATTGTGGCCTTGGATCAAATCGTGAACAACGCGGCCAAGATCCGGTACATGTCGGGTGGCCAGCTCTCGGTGCCGCTGGTGATTCGCGGTCCTGGCAGCGCGGCGCATCAATTGGGCGCGCAACATTCGCAGAGCTTGGAAGCCTGGTTCTGCCATGTGCCGGGGTTGAAAGTCGTGGCTCCGGCCACGCCGCACGATGCGAAGGGTTTGCTGAAGAGCGCCATCCGCGACAACAATCCGGTGATCTTCATTGAGGCACAACTGCTCTATGGCACAAAAGGCGAGGTCGGCGAAGGGGAGTACACGCTTCCGCTTGGGCAGGCTGACGTGAAGCGGGAAGGGACCGATGTGACCGTCGTCGCCTATTCCAAAATGTTGCTCGTTGCGCTGGAAGCCGCCGAGCAGTTGAGTCGGGAGGGCGTCGACGTCGAAGTGATCGACCCGCGCACGCTCAAGCCGTTGGATCTCGAGACGATCGTCGCGTCGGTCAAAAAGACGGGACGACTGGTGATTGTCGAAGAAGGCTGGCGATTCTGCGGGTTGGGCGCACAAATTGCCGAAAGTATCTACAGCGCGGCGTTCGATTATTTGGACGGCCCTATCGTTCGGGTCACCGGCGAAGACGTGCCGATCCCGTACAGCCGACCCTTGGAAGATGCTGCGATTCCAGACGTGGCGCGTGTGGTTGCCGCTATCAACACAGTCTGTGGTGTCGCATGAGGCATGGTTGCCGAAGAGGGCGGGTTGGTCATCGAAGACCGTCGGCTTCGTGGAGGAGGATACATGGCTAGCCGCGTCGTCATGCCGAAGCTGACCGATACCATGGAAGAAGGCGTGCTGCTCGCCTGGAAGAAACATGAGGGTGATCGAGTGCAGGCGGGCGAGGTCATCGCCGAAATCGAAACCGACAAGGCCGTGATGGATCTGGAGGCCTTTGCTCCCGGCGTCCTTAGAAAACTGCTCGTGCGTGATGGCGAAACGGTGCAGTCCGGAAAGTTGATTGCCGTCATCGCGGAGGCCGATGAAGACATTGCCTCGGCCTTGTCAGATGGCGTGACGGCTGCGCCGTCGATCAGCAATGGGGCCAAGACCGATGCCGCGCCGAAAAAGGCATCGGCTCCCGCTCAACCAGCGCGTTCCGAGGCGGTGCGGCCAATCGCTTCGCCACGCGCCAAAGCCCTGGCCGCTGAACGAGGCGTCGATCTCTCGACCCTCACCGGCACCGGTCCCGGCGGGCGTATTGTCGAAGACGATGTGGCCGCCGCCTCGTCTGCCAGCGCGCAATCATTGCCGGCTGGCACGGATCAGCCATTGAGCCAGATGCGCAAGGCCATTGCCCGATCGACGGTGCAGAGCAAAGCGCCGGTTCCTCATTTTTATCTGACGGTCGACATCGACATGGAGCAGGCCGAACGGGTGCGTGATGAGTGTAAGCAAAGCCGTCAGCCCCACCCGTCTATCACCGATGTGCTGATCAAGGCTGCGGCCTTGGCGCTCAAGCGGCATCCGGAGATCAACGTGTCGTTTACGGGGGACGCCATCAGGCGCTATGAGCAGATCGATATCGGCGTGGCTGTCGGCATGGAAGACGGACTCATCACGCCGGTGGTTCGAAATTGTGGCGCGAAGACCTTAGCTGAGATCTCTGGAGAGACGAAGCCATTGATCGACCGGGCGAGGCAGAAACGACTATCACCGCAGGAATACTCGGGGGCGACGTTTGCCATTTCCAATCTGGGCATGTTCGACGTGGATCAGTTTATCGCGTTGCTCATGCCTCCGCAGGCGGCATCGATCGCCGTGGGCGCGATTCGAGACGTGCCGGTGGTGTCCAAAGGTGCAGTGGTTGCGGGGCGGCGGATGAAGGTCACGCTCTCGTGTGATCACCGCGCGCTGGATGGCTTGATGGGAGCGCAGTTCCTCAAAGAGTTCAAACGTGTGCTGGAGCATCCTCAGGAATTGCTCGCCCCGGTGGTGAAACCATGAGCTTCATTCACATCGACCCCCGGCCGACTGATGAAGACCGGCCGTCAGCTGCTCCGTCTCGCCGCCTGCCGCCCTGGTTCAAGGTGAAGCTGCAGACCGGTCCGGATTATCACGACATTCGCCAAACCATGGATCGGCTCAAGCTGCACACGATCTGTGAGGAAGCGCGTTGTCCGAATGTGTGGGAATGTTGGAATGCGCGCACGGCGACGTTTTTGATTCTCGGCGATATCTGCACGCGACGATGCCACTATTGTTCAGTGGCCACCGGCCGGCCGCATGCGGTCGATCACGAAGAGCCGCTGCGTGTGGCAGAAGCGATTCAAGCGCTCGGTTTGCGCCACGCGGTGATCACGTCGGTCAATCGCGACGAACTTGAGGATGGCGGAGCCTCCGTCTTTGCCGAGACGATTCGCCATATCAGGCGACTGATTCCCAGTTGCACGATTGAGGTCCTGATTCCCGACTTTGAAGGCAATGAGGCGGCTCTTGCGGCGGTTGCGGCTGAACGGCCGGACATCCTGAACCACAATATCGAAACGGTGAGACGGCTGTTCCCATCGATTCGGCCCCAAGGCAAATATCAGCGATCGATCGAGTTGCTGGGACGAGCCAAACAGATGGGGATGACGACGAAGTCGGGATTGATCGTCGGTATGGGCGAATCGACGGAGGAAGCCCGCGAGGTTATGCGAGACCTGCGTTCAGTCGACTGCGACATCATGACCATCGGCCAATACCTCCAGCCTACCAAAGAGCATCTTCCCGTCGCACGCTTCTATCATCCGGATGAATTTTCGGTCTTGAAAGAAGAAGGTCTCGCGCTCGGCTTCCGTCACGTTGAATCAGGCCCGCTCGTCCGCAGCTCCTACCATGCTGAACAACAGGTTTCAGGATAGTGAACCCTGCTCGGTTCTGATGTTCTAGACCGCGGCGAGCCGCGAGGCAGCTCTCCCACGTGCTACATGTAGACGCCCTGCCACCCATCTGCTCGGCTGCTTCCATGGCTTCCGTCACAATGGTTCGTGCACCACAGACCAGGTGCCTGTAACGACTGTCATGAATCGAACGCCAAGATGAGCGACATCAGCAACAGGTGCTGCTCGCGCGCGAGTCCGATGACGCCCGGGGCGATGTCCCCTCGTGTGAAAAATCCTCCCCCGATTCCAGTGGACTCATCGTATCGATGCTCCAACCGAATCACAACGCTCCGAGTGGTTTCAACCCATCGATACTCGAGAGTGGTCGTCAGAGCCTTCAGGAGCTGTTCCGAGCCAGAGATCCGTCCATTACGATCCCAATAGAATTCAGGCCGTAAGGCGAGGCTCCAGGGGCCGGAGATGTTCCACCGGGCATAGAATGCCGCTGCGGTCCAAAAGGTGCGTGGATGGCCGGGTTGTTCGGCGGCATTCTCCGTCCCGAGATCATAGGCTAACGCCAGGGTCACCCGCTTGCGTTTCCACTCAAGGATGCTATCGGAAAAAAACCGCCAGTATTGCAAGGAGGTATTGGACTGGTCCGGTCCGTAGTACAGGTTTTCCGTGAAGGTCCATTCGCTATCCAACCGGTAGGCGACCTGGGTGCCATAGCTCAATTGATTGTTCGGATGGGAAAGGTAATTGTAGCCGTTGATGGCGTACAGATTGAGTTGCAAGCGATCGGTGACCGGGTATTGGGCCGCCAAGCCAAACATGAAATACGGAGCATTGTCGGCCATATAACTTCGCGTGTAGTTGAAGTTGTTGCGCGCGTAAATCGACTGATACCCGATGTAGCTGTTGAACAGGCCAGCCGTGATGGTGAGTCCGTTCCCGATCGGCGCCAGATATGAGACGTTGGCCCGCGAAATGTGGCGGAGTGTATCCGCCCCGTCTACCGGTTTGTCGCGCCCGGGATTCGAAGAAGGCACCAGGGCGTCGGTGTCATATCCGGCTTGCAAGCCCAACTCCATCCCCCAGCGTGATGAGGTCGTCGCATCCTTGCGCACATAGCCGAGCGTCATGTTCGGAGCCAATTCATTGACTCTCGGAGTAGTGCTCTTGCTTCGCCAGAGATGGTTTTCCGGAAAGTTGACATCGAGCGCGTAGCTCAAGTCGAGAACCGCGCCATAGTGCCAATCTGAGGCATCAGGCGAGGAAGCGGCCGCCGCCGCGATGTGCGGAAGGCACCCGATCAGGCATGCCCCCAGCCGCAGCGCGGCGATGAGTGCGCGCCGCGCTCGTTGTTGCCGCGCAGCACGCTCGGAAGGTGTGCTGCGTGCTGACGGATGTCGAGACCCCTCCGCTGTGTCTTCTGGTTCGTTCATGGTCTCGGGGATGTTGGTGGAGGCCCGCCAGGTGCGGGCTTGCCCAGGAGGCTATCCAGCGGTTCGATGCGAAACGCCGGCGCGGCATCCTTGAGCAACATTTCCGTGCGCAGCTCTTGTTGCCCCCTGCTCAGCACGTTCCGTAGCCTGCCCGTATACTCCTGTGCCAGGTCCTGTCGACTTCGACTCAAAGGCCTGGCATCTCCGTCGGTTACCGTCAACAACACGAGACCGTCTAGAGCCATATCGGTTCCGTGTTCAGTTGTAATGGTGGTCATCACATTGAAGTTGCTGAACGGGTTGTTCGCGATGTGTTCGAGTCGCACCTGAATGGC
>ERZ724507.454-NODE-454-length-18252-cov-7.051657_pt1 | contig 18252 bp, 19 predicted proteins | sample MGYA00376040_ERZ724507 | MGnify/ENA primary metagenome ERZ724507 (study PRJEB28724, sample SAMN07190883) | activated sludge metagenome | isolation source: activated sludge of sewage treatment plant in Hong Hong | place: Hong Kong | collected 2016-03-17 ...
CACGCAGCACGCAAGCCATCGGGACGTCAGGGCCTTTCGCGACGGACCCAGTCCCACAGAGCACTTCGACTCGTTCGTCGTCATACGTCATTCCCCTGCGTAGCGAGCGGGATAATAAGCACATTGTTGGCGGTGCGGTGTCGTGTCGGCTCGCTTTGGATTAAGCTAGCCGCATGCTGCTTGCGGTGGACATCGGTAACACCAACATTGTCTTTGGCGTCTTCGACGGGACAGCGCTGCTCACGCACTTTCGCATCGAGACGCGCAAGGCCCGAACGGAAGACGAGTACGCGGCGCTGCTGCACTCGATGTTCACGCTGCATGGCTTGCCGTTTACCGCCGGTCCGCAGCGCGATGTCTACAGCGAGGAAAGCAAGTCCAGCGACGACAAGTCGAGCCAAGAACAGCTTGTCGCGGTGTCGACGCAGCCCAAGGAAATAGGCATCTCGGCGGGCATCTTGGCGACGGTGGTTCCGCCCGTGCTGCAAGCGTTTCAGCGGCTCTTTCGTCGCTACTTTCAGATCGAGCCCGTCGTCGTGGGTCCCGGCTCGCGCACCGGCATGCCGATTCTGTATGAAAACCCGCGCGAAGTCGGGGCCGATCGCATCATCAACGCCGTCGCTGCCTATGAACGATTTCGCTGCGGCTGCCTGGTCGTCGACTTTGGAACAGCCACCACCTTCGATGTCGTCACGCCCAAAGGGGAATACCTCGGTGGAGCGATTGCGCCAGGCATCGGCATCAGCGCCGACGCGCTCTTTCACGCTGCGGCCAAGCTACCTCGCGTCGAGCTGGCCCGGCCTCGCTCCGTCATCGGCAAAAACACCGTCACCAGCATGCAGTCGGGCCTGGTCTACGGCTACGTTGGACTCGTCGATGGCATCGTCGAGCGAATGCGCGCCGAGGTGGACTTTCCACTCAAGGTCGTTGCGACCGGCGGACTCGCACCGATGATCGCCAAAGACAGCCGAACCATCGAAGAGTGCGACGAGATGCTGACGCTCACGGGCCTTCGACTCATCTACGAGCGCGAGCAGCGCAGGAGCAGCCGCGTATGAGCGACCAAGCCGAGCAGCGCGACGACACAGCGTCACACGAAGACGAAGCGGATGCGCCGACGCGCCGTGACTCGCTGCTGACCCGTGTGATTTCCTGGGTGCTCATCGCGATGTTTGTGGTGATCGTGGTAAACGAAGCGCGGCACTGGGTTTCGGTTCCGTCGTCGCAGCCAAAGAATGGCAATGCCGCGCCGGACTTTTCGGTGGCACGCATCGATGCCTCGGCGTCACCCGGTGAGCGCTTCGAGCTGTCGGCGCAGCGCGGTCATCCAGTGCTGATCGACTTTTGGGCGACGTGGTGTGGACCGTGCAAAGAGTCCCTGCCGCTCATCGATCGTGTGAACACCCAGCTTCAGCCGCGTGGACTGCGCACCATCGCCATCGAGATCGAAGGCGCAGAAGCCAAAGCCAAGCAGTTTGCGACTGCGCTGGGGCTCAAGCTTCCGCTCGGAAGCGATCCTGGCACGGTCGCAGAGCGCTATGGCATCACCCAGATTCCGCTCACTGTGCTCATCGATGCGGAAGGTCAGGTGCGACGGGTCTTTCGTGGGGTTCACAGCGCCGAAGAGCTGACCCAAGCCATCGAGTCGGTCGGTCTACGCTAGCTCAGCTCGGCGGCTCGCTTGGGTGCGCCGATGCGTCTGCATCTCCGCCAAGGTACGAACCCAGCCGACCCGCAGAGGACGCCTCGCAAGACAAAACCGCCACAGACAAAGACAGGCTCGCCACAGCCAGTGCGGTCAGCCGGACTTTGTCCACAGTTCTAGAAGGGAAGGAAAGAGACCGACGGGACGCTCGGAGCAGCCCGTCGAGTGGGAAGGAATCGTCAGCAGTCGCTGTCCAAGCAGGCTCAGACAGCGAGGCTGAGACTACTGCTGCATCGCGGCGGTGTAGCTGATGGTGCAGCTGTTGCCAGCCGGCGGCTTGCAGGTCGTGCCCGAAGCGTCCTGCTTGAAGTTCGATCGGGTCTGCGTCACGGCGATCGTGAACTGGTTGGCCGCCGTCACGGTCATCGAAACGGTGGTCTGACGGGTGAAGTCACAACCACTGGCGTTGGCAATGTCGCTGCCGGTCAGGGTTCCCATGTTGCAGCGAACCGGGCCAGTGCCGAGCGGTGCCTTCGGGGTGGTCGACAGCGAGTAAACGGTGATGTTGCCCTGCGCATCGTTGGCAACTTCGCGGTCGGTCATCAGGTTGGCGGCGGTCAGGCCAAGTCCGCAGTTTTCCGTGACCGACGGAACGCTCTGGGTCTTGTAGACACCGGTCTTGATCTGGTACGGGGTCACGCCCGCAGCGCAGACGCTTCCGCTATCCAAACCACCATCGCCAAACAGGGTATCGACGCCACCACAGCCGAGAGCAAACAGCACGGGGAGGGCCAGAAGACTGAGCTTTTTCATCGTGTACTCCTTTGTTGGTTCCTAAGCCGAAGAAAGCTAAGAAGCCCCTTTCGGGGCCGTTAGGTCAGATTACAGGCCAGCGCCGGGGTTGCCCGGGGCGAGCTTGACAGGGTTCGCAGCGGTGCCGGCCGGGGCCGAGGCATCGCGAGCCGGAGCCGCCGGGGGCTTGGCAGCAGCGGGCTTCTTGGAAGAAGAGGCCGCGGGCTTGGTCTCAGCCACAGGCGCAGCGGCGGGCTGGCAGGTGGCCAGCTTGGCATCGGCTTCCTTGATCTTGTTTTCCGCGTCGGTCAGCTTGGTCTGAGCGTCCTTCGCATCCTGGGTCGCCTTGTCGATCTGACCCTTCATCAGGTCACGCTCGGCGGTCACTTTGGCCAGCTCAACCTTGGTCTTGTCCAGCTCTTCCTTCGACTGGTCACAGCCAGCAAACAGAGCCACACCCATCACAAGCGCCATCACAGACTTCACAGCGTTCATCGATCTCTCCTTTTGGACTCTAGGTCCTTCACTTTATCCAAAGTCTAGGGCCACCGGGGCCCCTTCGCTTTTACCCAGGCACCTAGCATGTCCTGGGCCAACTTCCAAAAATCTCGCACCCCGTGATCCCAGAACTAGTACACGCGCTCGTGGGGCAAATGATCCCTCGGCGAACGGAAATGTTGGAATGGCGCGTACTGTAAAAAATTGGATACACGGCTGGTGTAGACACAGGCGAAGTCTTCCACCTGCTGACCAAATCGCGAGTTTTCCGCCGCCGCCTTGAGCAGAGGTCCCCAGAACGGGTTGAATGCTTGCTCGATTTGAAGCTCCAAGCGATCCAGGTCATCGTCGGTTTGACGAATCAGGGTCCGCATCGCTTCGCTTCGTTTGTGGATCTCTTCGTGCGCTTGTTCTAGCTGCGCTTCCGCCGTCACAAGCTGAAGCTGAGGATCGTCCTGTGTCAGACGACGAAGACGCTGGCCGAGTAGCTGCTCGTAGCGCAGCTCCGCTTCGACGCGATGCCGCGTTCGTTCCAGCGCTTCCAGCTTCTGAAGCTGTTCTTCGACGAGCCGCTGCTGAAGCAGCTCATCTTCCAGCTCTTGAATGATCATCGCGGTACGCCACACCGACGCACGCTTGGCACGATACATGTCGCCGTAAATGTGGTCGCCGATGTAGAGCACGCGATCGCCGCGCAGCCCCAGCAGTCGATCAAGCGCTTGCACATTTCCGCCCTGACACAGACGACCGCGCGACGGAGGCTCGTGTCCATCCAGCTCGCCTCGCACCTGACCATCGGGGTCGAGCGCCAGAAGCGGTGCCTTTTCGGTGAAAAACGTCGGCTTTTTGGCATCGACGACAATCACATCAAAGTAGCTTCGCCACGACGAATAGCCGGGCAGCCGCTTGTCGAGCAGATACGACATCACCGCCTGGGTGTAGTCGAGCCCACTGTTGGTGAGCAGAAACAGCCGCTTTCCCGCCGAGCGAAAGCGATGCAGCGTCGCGGGCAGATCTGGATCATCAATGATGTAGCTGGCCATGTCGGCCTTGATGACACGCTTGATGCTCTCGTCGCGATGCGCTTCGTCGATGCTTTCGCGAATGTCGGCCCAGAGCTGGCTATAGCGCGACGACTTTTGTTCCGAAGAGAGCGCCGCAAAGCTGGGGTCTGCGTCGAAGAAGTCCACGATCTGCGCAAACAGCACCGCTTCTGGCAGCGCAAACAGCGTGTCGATCCACGCGTAGTGCGACGGCAAGATGCGCAACAGCTGCTCTCGATAGAGCTTGCGTCGCTCGACTCGCGGCAGCGGCTGCGTACCGTGATACGCGCGTCCGACGTAGCCGTAGCGATCCATCTTCAGGATGTTGCCGCGCTCTCGATCGACGACCAGGCCGCGAATCGCTCGTCGCGCATCATACGGAAGCTGCCGCAGCGCTTCGGGATAGCCTCGGCGCGTGATCATCTTTTCCAGCGTACAGGCCGCCGACAGCGACTCCAGCCGTGGCTGGTTGTACAGCGCCAGCGTGTAGTCCATGTCAAAGCCAATCACCTCGATGTGATCCATCCGCAGGTGACGGTTTACGAACACGCGACGCGTCTTTTCGGGAGCCAGTCCACCGCCGCGACCCAGCGACGTCAAGAGCTGATTGTGAAGCTCACTGGCCAGCGGCTCCACAGCGAGGGTCGTAGGAGAGTGTTCGTCAGCGCTCATCAGGATCTCGGAAATGATCACTATATCGTGAAGCGTTTGGCATCTCTAGGGTGGCGCTCGGCCAGATCGAGCGTTCACACGCGGTAGATGGCCGAACGGCTGGACATTCGACCAGCGCTCGGCTATCCATTTTACATGTCTTCCGCGTATGCTCCCCAGTTTGGTGCCCGGTTTCAGTTCGATCGTCAGTCGGTGGATGAGCTGCAAGCACACTACACGGTGCGCATTCACCTGACACCGCATCATCAAGACCTTGATGTCAAGATTGCACTTCCCGGCGGAGAGCTGACGCTGACTCCGATTGGAGATTCCGCCGAAGTACCGCAGTGGGCGATGACGTTTGTATCGGCGCTGGCTCGTCAGATCTATCGCGGTGCGCGTCGAGAAGAAGGCTGGCCGCGTCGGATCATGCGCTGGCACAGTGCCCCGGCGCAGTCCGTCGCAGCGTAAGTTCGCGACGGCAGCTCGCGCTACAGGATGCGGGTGCGGATGCTGGTGGGAAGCCCGCTGATTCCGTCGCGCACCTGCGCCGAAACATCTTGATCCAGATCCATGATCAAGTAGCCGATGTTTTCGTCGGTGGACAGCATCTGGCTATGGATGTTGGCGTTTAGCTCCGAGACAACGCGGCTGATGTCGCGAAGCACGCCAGGAACGTTCTTGTGGACGTTCAAGATCCGGTGAGTGCCGCGCGACGGAGGCAGCTCGACCTGCGGAAAGTTGACCGAGCCTGTGGTGGCACCTTGGGCGACGAACTTGCAGATGCTCTGGGCGACTTCGCGACCGATGCTGGCTTGTGCTTCTTGCGTCGAGCCACCGATGTGTGGTGTCAAGATCACGTTGGGAAGCCCCGCAAGCTCCGTCACAAACGAGTCGGTGTTTTCCTCGGGCTCTTCGGGATAGACGTCGATCGCTGCGCCCGCCACATGACCGCTGCGTAGCGCCTGACACAGCGCATCGATCTGCACGACGGTGCCGCGACTGGCATTGAGCAGATAGCTGCCCTTTTTCATCGCCGCAAGCTCGTCGGGACCGATCATCCACTGCGTCTGCGGCGTCGCCGGAACGTGCAGCGTCACAAAGTCCGACATCCGCAGAAGCTCGTGCAGCGACTCACACGGCTGGCTGTTGCCTAGCTGAAGCTTGGGAATGATGTCGTAAAAGACCACGCGCATGCCGAGCGCTTCCGCCAGCACCGACACCTGCGAGCCAATGTGTCCGTAGCCGATGATGCCGAGTGTCTTGCCTCGGACTTCGAAGCAGCTGGAAGCGACCTTGCGCCACTTGCCGACGTGAACTTCACGGCTGCGATCGCCAAGCTGACGCGCGAGCGAGATGATCTCCGAGATGATCATTTCCGCGACGCTGCGGGTGTTGGAAAACGGCGCGTTCCAGACCGGAAGTCCCAGTCGATTGGCCGCCGTCAGATCGACCTGGTTGGTGCCGATACAGAAGCAGCCGACCGCTTGCAGGCTGGGCGCGCTGGCGAGAAGCTCGGCGGTCAGGTGCGTCTTGCTGCGAATGCCAAGAACCTGCACACCAGCGAGTCGCGCGATGAGCTGATCTTTGGGCAGCGACTTGGGAACCGTCTCGACGACAAGACCTTCTTTGGTCATGGTCTCGATCGCGGTTTGGTGAATGTTTTCCAGAAGCAGGACTTTGAGCGGCGGCTTTTCCAGCACGCCATTCACGGGTTGTGGGTGCATTCCGTTCGAACTTTCTGCTCGCTGTACGCTGTACAACGGGTGAGGTTTTTTGCACATTCTGCCGCATGAGCGGCCAAACACTTCGGACGGTTTCTTCTAGGTTGCTTGTTGGTCTGACGGTCTGGGCGACCACGCTGTCTGCTTGCGTCGAAGATGGAGGCGACAAGCCCGACGATCCAAACCTCATCGACTTGGCGGTCCCGGTCGATGGCAAAAGCGATGAAGACGGTGGCGCGGTGGCAGATCTTAGCGCGACTTTCCCGGATCTGGCAGGCGGACCGAAGACGATTCGTTTTGTGGCGATGGGCGACACCGGCAAAGGCAACACCGGGCAGCAGCAAGTCGCTGACGCGATCGCCAAGAAGTGCGCAAGCTCGGGCTGCGACTTCATCCAGCTTCTCGGCGACAACATCTACGAAAGCGGCGTCACCAGCGTCACGGACCCACAGTGGCAGACCAAGTTCGAGATGCCGTACGCCAGCATCAAGCAGCCGTTTTACGTCGTGCTCGGCAACCACGACTACGGCGGCAACGGCTCGGGCAACGAGTTTGGCAAAGCGCAGTGGGAAATCCTGTACACAGCCAGCTCGATGAAGTGGAAGATGCCCGCGAATCACTATCGGCGTACCGTCGAAAACGTGGACTTCTTCGGGCTGGATACCAACCTGATGATGTTTGGCCGCGAGGTCGATAAGCAGCGCGACTCGATGAATACGTGGCTGGCATCCTCGACGGCGACGTGGAAGATTGCGCTTGGACATCATCCGTATCTGTCAAACGGTCCGCACGGCAACGCGGGCAGCTACGACGGACTTCCCGGTGTTCCGATCGTCAACGGCAAAGGAGTCAAGGACTTCTTCGACGCCAACGTCTGCGGCAAGGTCGATCTGTATCTGTCTGGACACGATCACAGCCGTCAGTGGCTCGTCGATACGTGCAAGGGCACCGAGCTAGCTGTCTCCGGCGCTGGATCGAGCGGCACCGAGCTAAAAGGCAAAAATCCAAGTCGCTGGCAGTCGATTGGGATTGGCTTTTTGTACGTCACCATCACCGATCGCAAGCTCGTCGCTGAGTTCATCGACACCACCGGCAAAGTCGAGTTCACGCGCACGCTCACCAAGTAACGACGTCGCAGCCCACTTGGCTGCGGTGTACGCGATCGATCCAGCGACGGAAGCGCCAGCCGTCGCGGACCATGAACACCAAGTAGGAGGTCTGTTGTGACTCGTGTCCCGTTTTCCCGCTCCGCTCGTCGTATCGTCGCTGTGTGTGGAATTGGCAGCTTGCTGTGGCTCGGACTCGGTGGCGCGCAGCTTGGCTGTGCCACGCCGGAAGCCAGCATCAGAAACCCGCTCATCACGGGTGGCGCGCTGACTCCGTCGAGAATCGCGAAGTCGCACAGCTGGGCAGAGAGCAATCACGGACTCCCGCCAGGATCGATGACCGACGAAGCCGTGCTGGATGGACTGGATGCGCAGCAGGTCTGTGCGACGGTGACGCTGCATGAGCTGGCGCCGATCGATCTCAACTCGGCGCGCATCAACTTCGAGATAAGCCCCGGTCCAACGGTGGTTCCGACGGCAGCCGCAGAGCAGCCGGTGGTACAGACCTACAACGGTCTCGTCGCACATCGCACGCAGACCGGATCGCGCGAAGAGTGTACCTATCGCAACGGCCAGAGCATCTGCGAGACGCGCCCGATCTACTCGACGACGATGGTGCCGGGTCCGGTTCAGGTGTTTGCGACGCGCGGTCGACTGTGCGCGCCCAATAGCAAGCTCGTCACAGCCGAGACGCGCAAGATCACGCTAAACGTCTCGCTCCCGACGGCGGCTCCTGGATCTGGATTTATGGGAATGGGCGGCGGCAGCAAAGACATCGACTTTACGTGGGGCCTGGAAAAGTAGCAGCCCGACGAAACAGCGACGATGCTACGCGGCTTGCTTGATCTGTGGCACGCGGGGCAGGTGAAGCGCAAAGATCGATCCGTGTCCCGGCGAGCTTTCGACGGTGATCTTTCCCCCAAGTGAGCGCGTCAGCTCTCGACAGATCGACAGACCCAGCCCGGTGCCGCGTCCTCGGCCTTTGGTCGTATAAAACGGCTCGAAGATGCGCTGGAGATCTTCGCCGGGAATGCCGGTTCCTTCGTCGCGCACCGCCAGCACAATCCGATCTTCCACCGCTTTGGCCGACACAAAGATCCTTCCCGTCGACGGTCCGCCCGCATCCGCTTGCTGCGCCGACGTTGCATCGATCGCGTTGGTCAGCAGGTTGATCAAGATCTGTCGCAGCAGGCCCGGATCGGTCTGAACGGTTTCAGCCTCGGGACTCACCTCGGTGATGATGCGAATGCCCGGTCGTCGCAGCGCACTCGTCGTCACGCGCACAGCTTCTTCTACCAGCCGTCGCAGATCCGACGGAACGATGCTCGGCTTGCCCGCCCGCGTGTGATCCAGGTAGTCGCGAATGATCTTCGAGACACGACCCAGCTCACTCGTCGCCACTTGCAGACGGTCACGCAGCACGGGCGGAAGCTCCCGGTCAAACGCGGCCAGCTGCAAGTGTCCCGACACCGCCGCGAGCGGGGTTCCAATCTCGTGTGCAAGCTGCGCGGCAAGCTGCCCGAGCGCGGCCAGTCGCTCTTTGTCGCCCAGCTCTCGCTGCATCTGAAGCAGGATCTGGTTGAGCGTCTGAAGCGCTTCGTTTTTGCTCTGCAAGTCGCGCGTCGCGGCCATGATGTCGTCGGCGAGTCGTGCGTTCAGACCGCGAATCTCTTCGTCGGCTTTGGCCAGTCGATCGAGCATCGCGTTAAAGCCCTGCGCCAGCTTGCCAATCTCGTCGCTCTGCCCAAAGCCTACACGTCGCTGAAGGTTGCCTTGTTCGACTTCACGCATCGCCTGCGCCAGCTCATAGACGGGACGCGCGACGACGCGATTGACGATCGCCACCGTCGATAGCAAGAGCACCAGCAGCGCACCAATCGCCGTCAGCGCCGAGATCCCAATCTGATCGCGCAGCACTTGATCGTAGCGATCGAGCGGCACCGTCACACGCAGCTTGCCACGCTGGGGACCCATCGGATCCAGATCAGCCAACGCCGTCACACAGTGCTGACACAGCGACGAGCCTTCACTGGTCTTGATGCTGCGACTCGGCTTCGACAGCGGCTCTTGCGGCGGTGGAAAGGCCTGTGCCCAGCGCGACGACGGACCGCGATCGGGCAGACGCCACAGCGGCTCGACGCCACGCATCATCGGCGGACGACTCGGCTGCCCACGATCCCACAGCGCTCGTCGCGCTTCATACGCCAGCACCCGATCGGATCGCGGCTTGCGCGGACGCTCCGGGTGAGAAATCTCGGCAACACCCGTCTGAGGAAGCACGATCTGAACCTTGTCTCCCGACTCACTATCGACGAGCAGCGACAGCTCAAAGATGCGATGTCGTCCGCGCAGATCTTCGAGCCGTGCTTTGACTTCCTCGTCGGAGCGCTCGTGCTTCAGATAGTCTTCCAGGTTGGTCGCGAGATCCTGCGCGGTGGCCTCGGCTTCGCGTCGCATGTGATCGTCGACTCGACGCTTGAGCAGCACCCGACCCGCGATGGTGCTCGTCACAAGAACCAGCAGCAGCAGCACCGACAGAAGGCCGATGAGCTTGCTTCGTATGCTGAGGCTCGGTAGCACAGCCCGACTCTACCGCAAAAACTGCACGCGCCCAGGAAGAGTTCCGCGCGTCATGGTCTGCCAAGCGCACCGCTCGACAAGTCCTTGCTTGCGAGGACTTGGCTTTGCTTTGATGGCCGAAAAAGGGAAGCGGAGGAACTCGCACGATGAGACGAGCACTGTTGGCAGCAGCGACGATGGCAGTTATCTGTTCCGTCGGACATCCAGCCCGAGCCGAGGTAAAGACCAAGGAAGTCGAATACAAGCAAGGACAGACGGTGTTTCAGGGCTTTTTGGCCTGGGATGACGCCCAGAAAGGCAAGCGTCCCGGCGTCGTCATCGTCCACGAGTGGTGGGGACACAATCAGCACGCGCGAAACCAAGCCACGAGGCTGGCACAAGCGGGCTACGTCGGATTTGCGCTCGATATGTTTGGCAAAGGCAAGCTCGCCAAGCACCCAGCGGATGCGAGATCGTTCGTCGCGGAAGCAACCAAAGATCCAGCGCAGGCCAAGGCTCGCTTTGCCGCCGCGCTGACGCAACTAAAAGCAGCACCGACGGTCGATCCCAGCAAAGTGGCTGCGATTGGGTACTGTTTTGGCGGCGGCATCGTGCTCGATATGGCTCGCTCGGGAGAAGATCTGGCCGCCGTCGGAACCTTCCACGGTGGACTTGGATCGAATCTCGTCGCAGCCAAGGGAATCAAGCCGCGCATCCTGGTCATGATCGGCGCAGAAGATCCGATGATTCCGCCCGAGGAAGTCGCCAAGTTCCGCAAGGAAATGACCGACGCGGGCGCGCGCTTTGAAGTCATCAGCTACCCAGGTGCCAAGCACAGCTTCACAAACCCCGACGCAGACAAGGCTGGAATGGCGGGTGTTGCCTATAACGCTGCCGTCGACAAAGAGTCGTGGTCGGCGCTGCTCAAGATGCTCGGCGAGGTCTTTGCGGCGACTGCGGCCAAGTAACCGGCGACAGCACACTCGAAGGCGCGCCCGCGATAAGGACTTGCTTGCGGCGACGTGGCTGGAGAATACTGCCCGGCCATGCAGCCCGCAGCGGAGACAGCCCAGCCTGACGCGGCCCCGTACCTTCGAGGGCTCGACGGAATCATCGGTCAAGATGCCGTCGTCTCGGTCTTGCGCAGTGCCATCAGCGCCGGACGTCCCCATCACGCCTATCTGTTCGACGGACCAGAAGGCATTGGCAAGGCCACAACCGCCAGAGCACTGATGGCCGCGCTCAACTGCATGGCACCGCCTCGCGTCGGAGCGGCCTGTGGAAGCTGCGAGTCGTGCAGCAAGATTGCGTCGGGCAGTCATCCAGACTTCGTCATCGCCACAATGGAACTAGCCGGACTGGCCGACGAGGTCGAGCGACTGATCAAGCGTCTGGCGTTTCGTCCCGTCGAGGGTCGCGCACAGGTCGTGCTCATCGATCCCGCCGATCTACTGACGGCACCGACGGCATTGGTGGCAGCCAATCGACTGCTCAAGACGCTGGAAGAGCCGCGTCCCGATACGCACTTTGTGCTGATCTCGACGAGCGCCAACGGTCTGCTTCAGACCATTCGATCGCGCTGTCAGCGGCTTCGATTTATACCACTTGCCGACGAACTGATTGCCCAGACGCTGCAAACCAAGCATGGGCTCGACGCAGACAGTGCGAGATCAGTGACGGCTCTGTCGCAAGGCAGCATCGGCAAAGCGGTGCGCTGTGCGCAAGATCCAGATTCGCTCAAAAAGCGTCAGACGGAAGCCGACGGACTGATTGCCGCAGCCAAAGCGGGACGCGCCGTCGAAATCTGTCAGCGAGCCAGCGAAGTCGGGGCCGATCGAGACGAAGCCGTCGAGGTGCTGGAGCTTGTGTGGCTGAAGCTTCACGCCGAGCTTCGACAGCACGGTCAAGCCGGACTCCTTTCGCAGTCACAGCGACTTGCGCAGGCGCTGCGAGCGGTCCGAGAAACCCAGACGGCGATTCGTCGCTACACCAGCGCGCCTCTTTCGCTCGAGCGGCTGGGACGACACTTGCACGGGACGCTGCGACGAGCGCAGCTTCAGCCAGCCCAGCCGGGAGGACACGCGCGATGAGTGAACAACCAGAAGCTCCGTCGAGTCGACCGGAGATTCGGCCCGATGCTCGCGGTGAAGGTCGTCGCAGCGATGGCAGCCGTCCCGAAGGCGCACGTCGAGAAGGCGAGCGCAGCGACGGTCAACGCAGCGATGGTCAGCGCAGCGATGGTCAGCGTAGCGATGGTCAGCGCGGCGATCGACGACCCCGTGGCGGACGAGGTCGCGAAGACAACCGTCGCGGTGGAGATCGTGCAGAGCGTGGCGATCGTGGTCCCGAGTCTCGCCCGCCCCGCAGCGAGCCACCGCGAACCGACGCCCCCAAAGCAGAGCGTCGCGGGCCCGATCAGCGTCCGCCGCGTCAGGCGCGACCAGAAGGTCAGGCATCGCCGTCACAGCCCGGCGAAGCGCGTCGCCCCAACAAGCCCGCACGCAGCGGTCGTCCCGAGCGTCGTCCCGAACAGCCTGCTCAGCGCAACGAACCTCGGGACCAGCGCAACGAGCCTCGGGACCAGCGCAACGAACCTCGGGACCAGCGTCGCAGCGAGCCACGCGATCGTCGCAGTGAGCCCCGACGAGAGCCGCAGGCTGCCGATCCAGCAGCGCCTACCGCGAAAATGGAATCCATGCGCAGCGGTGGCACGCCCTCCTCACCACCGGGAAGTCCTTCCGATTCGGGTGAGCGTCGTCGTCGTCGTCGCCGTGGTCGTGGTGGACGCGGCAGTGATCGCTCACAGCCCAGCGAGGACAGCCGCAGCTCCATCCCGCAGGCCATTGACGTCGCCGATCCGTCGCGTAAGTCCGCTAACTCGGGCCCTGTCTCGGTTGACTCTTCTCGTCGCTCCGCAAACTCGGGCCCCGTCTCGGTCGACTCTTCTCGTCGCTCCGCAAACTCGGGCCCCGTCTCGGTCGACTCTTCTCGTCGCTCCGCAAACTCGGGCCCTGTCTCGGTTGCAGCCTCGCCTGGACAGAGCCGACCGACGTCCGGTCGTCGTCAAGACCCAACCGCAGACCCCGCGCGCGCAGGTGATGCCGACTTGGACAGCGACGATGACGATGCAGGCTCAGAGGTCAAGCGCCTGCGTCCGGTGTCCGCGCTAGAGCTTCCGCCCGAAGTGCCGGTGCGCATGGCCAACCTGTGTGCGGTGCGATTCCGTCCGTCGGGAATGATCTACGAACTGGACTGCGGAAGCCAGAGCTACACCGTCGGTGACTTGGTCTTGTGTGAGTCCGATCGAGGTCAGCGCATCGGTCGGGTTGAAGCGGTTCCGCGCCCTCGTCCAGCGATGAGCCAGCGACGAAGGGTCTTGCGCAAAGCGCGTCCCGATGAAGGCGGCGGCTTTGGCGACTCGCAGCAGCATGAAGTCGAAGCCTATCGGTTCTGCAAAGCGCGCCTGCGCGAGCTGGGTCTGCCGATGAAGCTGCTTTCCGTCGAGGTTCAGTCGGGACAGCGCGCCACGTTCTTCTTTGCGTCCGAAGATCGCGTCGACTTCCGCGACTTGGTGCGCGATCTGTCGCAGCGGCTGCGTCTGCGCGTCGAAATGCGCCAAGTCGGAGCCCGCGATGGAGCCAAAGCCGTCGGTGGCATCGGTTCCTGCGGTCGCGAGCTGTGCTGCTCGACGTTTTTGCCCGCGTTTCAGCCGATCTCGATTCGGATGGCCAAGGATCAGGGCATGGTGCTCAATCCGTCGAAGCTGGCCGGTCAGTGCGGTCGTCTGAAGTGCTGCCTCATCTACGAACACTCGACGTACAAAGAGCTTGGCAAGACGCTGCCGAAGGTTGGCAAAAAAGTCATCACGCCCGAGGGAATTGGCCGCGTGCTCGACCTGGATATCTTGAAGCAGCGCGTGCGCGTGTACCTGGAAGAAGGCGGCGCCAAGAGCTTTGCGGCTGCCGAAGTGCGCTCCGCGAGTGCGCCCCAAGGACAGAGCGCGCAGACGCCCGAACCACACGGTCCCGACGAGGCAGAGAACTAAGCCGGCACTCGTGCTAACGTGAGACGATGATTTGTCCTCGCTGTCAGAACGGGATGCGCGCTGCCATCGAGGCCACGCCTGCCGGTTCCGTCGAGCTTGATTATTGTCCGTCGTGTCGAGGGATCTGGTTCGATCGCGGTGAGCTGGAGTCCATCCTGCTGCAAGTGCGGTCCGACATTCAGCCGATCGCGCCGCCCAATCCGACGGATGAGCCAGGTCAAAGACGCTGTCCGCGAGATCGCACTCCGATGGCCGAGCGACGGCTGTCGACGGCTCGGCTGCGGTCAAGCATGTATGCGTCGCACCACGAAGCAGTTCCCGACGGTGTTGTCATCGATCTGTGTCCACATTGTCGCGGCATCTGGCTCGATGGTGGAGAGCTGGGCCAGATCACCCAAGCGATGCGCGCGCCAAGCGTTCATCCGCTGCTGCGACCGACGAGCCAGCCACCGCCCGAGCAAGAGTCGGATCGACCGACGTCGGGACTGCTGTGGGCGTTCATGTTCCTGACGGGACTTCCCGTCGAGCAGTGGCATCCTCGGCGACGGTTCCCGCTCATTGTGGTGTCGCTGCTTGTGCTGTGCGTGATGATGTTCGCCGTCGAGATGGGCAGCAGCGATCCCAATGCCCTGATTCGTCAGCTGGGCCTGGTGCCGCGTAGCGCGCTGTCCGGCTCGCTGTTGCCGTGGTTTTCGCACATGTTTCTCCACGGCGGGCTGTGGCACCTGCTCGGCAACCTGTACTTTCTGTGGATCTTCGGCGACAACGTCGAGGACCGGCTGGGCAAAGCGCGCTTTTCCCTGCTGTATCTGGCGTCGGGACTGGGCGCGGGTCTGCTGCAGTGTCTGCTACATCCCAGCTCGACGATGCCGGTTGTCGGCGCGTCAGGAGCCATCTCTGGCGTTATGGCGGCGTACGCGATCCTGTTTCCGAATGCGCGGCTCGTCTCGCTCATCTGGGTGATTCAGGTGAAGTGGAAGACGTCGACGTATCTGGGCATGTGGCTGCTGCTGCAGTTCTTTGGCGCGGCGCTCGGGGAAAGTAACATCGCGTGGTGGGCGCACATCGGCGGGTTTGCGGCGGGCGCGGCGATTGCCTGGCAGTGGCGGACGGCGCATCAGGAAGAAGTGTCGAACAAGCTGGCTCCGCACTCGCTGACCCCAACGAGCAAGGACGCGGGGCCACCGGGCCTGCGCTGGTACTGATGGACTGTATATTTTCTATACATTTTCCGTCGGAAACCGCTGCGGCTACTCTTCTTCGAGCGGCGGACCCTGACGGTTCTGCAAAAGCAGCGTCACGACCCCCAAAAACAGCACCCAGCCCGCGAGCAGCGCCGTGTTGAGGCTGGTAAACATGCGCAGGATCGACTCAAGCTCGGTGGTTTCGACGGCAACGGGACGCGAAGACACCTTGGCCAGCGCTTCCGCACACGGCACACCAACGTGACGCATCAAGCGATTGGCGTGAACAATCATCACCACCAAGTTCAGCAGCGTCGCCGGAATGTTGACCATGCAGGCCCAGCTCCACGTCGCCACTCCGCCGAGCCGATTGCGTAGCGCCGACAGCGAGCCCGTGACCAGCAAAAAGCCGAGCACAGCCTGCAAGACCGCGAGCGGAACCGTCACACTTCGTCGCTCGTACAGCTCTGCACCGAGCAGCAGAAACAGCTTTTCGACCTCGGGCCGAGGCAGCCGCAGCAGCGTCTTGCCAAGCGGTCGCAGCGGCGCAGCCAGCGAGCCCACGCCATCTTTGGCGACCTGATCGAAGATCGATAGCTGCCGATCGCGCACCGACGAGATAAACGTCGTCCGGTCGGTCAGGATCGCCGTGTTGAACTCCAAAAGACCCAGCACCAGCTGAAACAGACCCAGGCACAGGATCACCACCGCCAGCGCCTGCAAGTAGCGAGGCAATCGGAAGCTGCGGCTGAGTCCACTCTCTGTTTGCGATTCGCTCATGTCCGCGCGCTAACCAGCCAGTGCGCCGTCGCTGCGACCGGCATCAGAGGCACCGGCATCGGATGCGCCCGCATCGCTCGTCGGAGCTTGGTCCAGCGGCTTCGGCATGTCTTGGGGAACAAACGGCAGGTCCATCGCTGGAACCGCCAGATCGACCGGCGAAACCAGATCGACCGGCATATCCGTCACTTCGCGGGCTGCTCCGTCGAGAGGTCGTAGAGGAAGCGTGGTTCGATAGTCATCACGCTCACAGGCGGACCACAGAAGCCACGCCGTCGCCAACATCAGGGAACAAATCAAGTACAGCCGCCGCATGCTTACTCCGTCGACAAATAGCTCAGGTGAAGGCAGTTTCACCGAGGACAACCCTTGGTCGCTGCGCAGGCTACCACCGAGCACACACGGCTCGCAACATATGCAAGCGCGCCACAGCCAGCGGTCCACGCACGCAAAGGGTTCCGTCGCAACCGTGGTTTGGGTTAGCCTGCCGCCGATGCTACACCTCGCCAAGCCGACCCGGTCTGACTGGGCTGCGTACGCCATCGAGCACGTTGCCGAGATCTTGCTCGATCATGCGCACTGCGAAAAAAAAGCAGCGTCGACTGCCGTCGGGATGATCTTTCGCTACGAAGAACGAACGGAGCTGATGGAGCCGCTGTCGCAGCTCGCCCGGGAAGAGCTGGCTCACTTCGAGGAAGTGCTGGAGCGACTGAGCGAGCGCGGCATTCCGTTTCGACGCTTGCCCGCCGGAGAGTATGCGTCGGGACTGCATCAAGCGGTGCGCAAACAGGAACCGCATCGACTGCTCGACAACCTGCTGACGTGTGCGCTCATCGAAGCGCGAAGCTGTGAGCGAATGCAGCTGTTTGGCGAAGCGCTGATGGATCGCGATCCGGCGCTCGGCAAGCTGTACAGCGGACTGCTCGCGGCGGAAGCGCGTCACTTTCGTCGCTACGTCGAGCTGGCCGAGCTGTACTTCGACAAAGCAGAAGTCCTTGCGCGGCTTGAGACGCTGGCGATTCACGAGTCCGAAGTGATCGCGCGCGCCAAAGTCGAGCCGCGTCTGCACTGCGGATAATTCCTGCGCGTTCGCTTGTCTCTTGAAGCCAAAGGGGAAGTCCTGTGTCGCGCTTACAGAGTCCGATTCCGCTCGTTGTGATCGTCGGTCCCACCGCATCGGGAAAGTCTTCGCTGGCACTTCGGCTGGCGGAATCGCTCGGTGCAGAGATCGTTGCGTGTGATGCCATGCAAGTGCGCGCGGGACTTCCGCTGCTGACCGCGAAGCCGACTCCGCATGAGCTTGCGCGGATTCCGCATCACCTGATCGGAGCGTTTGGTGTCGACGAGCCCGCGACCGCCGCACGCTATGCAGAGCAAGCCGATGACGTGATCGCTGCGATTCATGCGCGTGGCAAACGAGTCATTCTATGTGGCGGAACCGGACTGTATCTGCGCGCGCTGTGTGAAGGTCTGGTTGCGACTCCCAAAGCCGATCCAGAGATCCGCGTGCGACTCCGTGCGCAAGCCGAAACAGAAGGAATCGCAGCGCTTCACGCACAGCTGGCTGAGATCGATGAAGCATCCGCTGCGCGCATATCCAAAGCAGACTACGTACGGATCGAGCGCGCGCTGGAAGTGTATGAGCTGACCGGAAAGACGATGACGGACTGGCATCGTGAAAACCAAGCAGAGCGCGCGCAAGGTCCACGCTATCAGACGATCCGCATCGGTCTCGATCCAGGTCCAGAGACGCTACGGGAACGGATCGCAGTGCGCACCCAGAGCTGGCTACAAGACGGTCTGTGCGAAGAAGTCGCGAGTCATCACGCGCAGCATGGTCCGATGCAGTTTCCGCCACTTGGATATCAGCAAGTGCTGCGTCATCTGTACGGAACCGGAAGCGATCACTTGGATCAGGAATCGATGCTGCGCGAGATCTGCCAAAAGACCGCACAGTATGCGCGTCGCCAGCGAATCTGGTTCCGCAGCGAGCCAGGCATCGCGTGGTACGAAGACGGAGTACAGGTAGACAGCACTCACCTCGACGCAGGATCGATCAGCATCCCACCGAGCGAAGAAGTTCCTTACGTGATGTAAGGTCCGCGCTCTGCGCAAAAAAAATCATCGCTCACGCTGTAGGAATCCCTGCGCAGCGCATCATTCCCGTTTGGGAACGTACTCGCGACCGGATCGATGATCTTGTGGCACGACGTACAATACGGATC
>ERZ724507.455-NODE-455-length-18237-cov-4.644429_pt1 | contig 18237 bp, 13 predicted proteins | sample MGYA00376040_ERZ724507 | MGnify/ENA primary metagenome ERZ724507 (study PRJEB28724, sample SAMN07190883) | activated sludge metagenome | isolation source: activated sludge of sewage treatment plant in Hong Hong | place: Hong Kong | collected 2016-03-17 ...
CGCCCGTCACCGGCGTTGATCACATGCACGTGCGGCGCCACGTGCTGGGCAATGAGGTAGGGCGCGCCCGACTCGCTGTGGCGCACGACGAATATGTCGGCCGCCATCGCGCTCAGGTTGGCGATGGTGTCCAGCAGCGACTCGCCCTTGGATGCCGACGAGCGTGCGATGTCGAGGTTGATCACGTCCGCGCTCAGGCGGGTGGCGGCGATCTCGAAGGTGGTGCGGGTGCGGGTGCTGTTCTCGAAGAACAGGTTGAAAACGCTCTTTCCGCGCAGCAAGGGCACTTTCTTGACTTCTCGATCGCTGACGCTCACGAAGTTGGCGGCCATGTCCAGAATGTGGGTCAGGATGTCGCGCGACAGGCCCTCGGTGGACAGCAAATGGATCAGCTCGCCGTTGCGATTGAGCTGGGGATTGCGTCTGTGCAGCATGGTCAGCGCCCTTCCACGTGAAAGCTGAAACCGCCGGCCGCATCGCGCGCCAGTTCGAGCGACTGGGTCGGCGCCAGCGTGATGCGCGAGACCGCGAAATCCGGCTGGATCGGCAGTTCACGGCCGCCCCGGTCCACCAGCACCACCAGTTTGACGCTGGCCGGGCGGCCGTAGTCGAACAGTTCGTTGATCACCGCACGGATGGTGCGCCCGGTATACAGCACGTCATCGAGCAGGATGATCTCGGCGCCATTGACGTCGAACGGCAGGTGGGTCTGTCCCTTGCTGGCCAGCCCGCGCCGGGCGAAGTCGTCGCGGTGCATGGCCGACGAAATGGTGCCGGCCTCGCCGGGCAAGCCCAGGTCGGCCTGCAGTTGTTGCGCCAGCCAGGCGCCGCCCGAGGTGATGCCCACCAGGCGGGTCTGCGGTGTGCGCAAGGCCTGCACGCCACGGCGCAGTTCGGCGTACAGCGCTTGCGCGTCCAGCACCAGGCCCATGGCGGGCACGGCGGCGGGGTGGCCTGCCGCGGACGGAGAGTCGATCGGGGTGCTCATCGGAGATTCCTCAGGAACTGCTCAAGAATGATGCAGGCGGCGCCCGCATCGGCGTCGCGCACGCCGGCCTGCAGCGCCTCAGTGGTGCTGTAGCGTTCGTCCACCTCGAACACCGGCAGGCCGAAACGGCCCTGAAGCTGGCGCGAGAAGCGCTGAGCGCGCCGCGTGTTGTCGTGGGCCGCGCCGTCCGGATGGAACGGAATGCCGACCACCAGCGCGTCGGGGGCCCACTCGGTGATCCGCTGTGCGATCTGCGCAAAGCGGGCGTCGCCTTCGGCCTGGATCGAGCGCTGCGGCGTGGCACTGCGCAGCAGCCGGTTGCCGGTGGCCACGCCGGTGCGCTTGAGGCCGAAGTCCAGTGCGAGAAAGGTCTGAAGATGAGCGGGAACGGCAACCGGTTCAGCGGCCATCATGATGCGCCCCCCGGGTGACAGACGGCCTGGCCCCGACGGTCATCCGTGCCCCACGTCCGGCGACAGCATCCACGCCTGAAGGCCCAGCAGGGCCAGCGCTTTTTCATAGCGCTGCTCGATCGGTGTGTCGAAGATCAGCGAAGGATCGGCGGCCACGGTAAGCCAGGCGTTTTCGCCGATTTCGGACTCCAGTTGGCCTTCTCCCCAGGCCGAGTAGCCCAGCGACACCAGCACCCGCCGGGGGCCGGCGCCGGTGGACAAGGCCTCGAGCACGTCTTTGGAGGTGGTCATTTCCAGCCCGCCGGGGATGACCATCGTTGAGGCGTACGGGGCCTCCACCGAACCGTCCTGAGCTGACGCCAGCGGTTCGTGCAGGACAAACCCGCGCTCGGTCTGCACCGGCCCGCCCTGGAAGACAACCGCGTCGGACAGGTCCGCACGCCGCAGCGGCAGATCGACCTTGTCGAACAGGCTCTTGAGGTTGATGTCGGAGGGTTTGTTGATGATCAGCCCCAGCGCGCCGTTCGGGCTGTGCTCGCACAGGTAGACCACGCTGCCGCTGAAAGACTCGTCCTGCAATCCGGGCATCGCGATCAGGAAATGATGCGTCAGATTGATCGGAGCAGAATCGGTCGGCATGAGGGAATTTTACCGGTGAACCGTCCCAAGCCATTCCACAAGGGGCTGATGTGGTTCAGGCGCGACCTGCGGGTACGCGACAACGCTGCGCTCTATCACGCGCTCAAGAACTGTGCGCAGGTTCATGCCGTTTTCGTGCTGGACAGGGACATCCTGGATGCACTGCCACGCGCCGATCGACGCGTGGAGTTCATCCGCGAGTCGCTGGTGGAACTGGATCAGGACCTGCGCACGCTCGCCGGAAGAGACCAGGCCGGCCTGATCGTGCGGCATGCGGCGGCGCGCCAGGACATCGCGCCTTTGGCACACCGCCTGGGAGTGCAGTCGGTGTTCGCGAACCACGACGACGAACCGCAGGCCATCGAGCGCGATGCCATTGTTCGCGGCGCGTTGGCAAACGCTGGCATCGCCTTTCATACGTACAAGGATCATGTCGTCTTCGAACGTGACGAGCTGCTGACCACCAGCGGCAATCCGTACGCCGTCTTCACGCCCTATCGAAATGCCTGGCTCCGCAAGATCGATGCCTTCTACCTGAAAGCCTACCCCGTCGAGGCGTACGGGTCGGCGCTGCCGGAGCGTCCACCGGATTGTTGCCAGCCAGTCCCGGAACTGGACGTGTTTGGATTCGAGCGCACCAATCTTTCCGCGCTGCGGATCCCTTGCGGCTCCCGGGGCGCGCAAGCGCTGTTTTCGGAGTTTCTGGGGCGCATCGACCACTACCATGAGACGCGCGACTTTCCGGGCATCAAGGGCCCGAGCTACCTGGGCGTGCATCTGCGGTTCGGCACGATCTCGATCCGGCAGCTTGCCGCCGAAGCCCATCGACGGGCCGAGCAGGGACATGCTGGTGCACAGGTCTGGTTGGACGAGCTGATCTGGCGGGACTTCTATGCCCAGATCCTGGCTCATTTTCCGCACGTCGTCGGCCACAGCTTCAAGCCGGCGTACGACGCTATTCACTGGGAACATGGCAGGCACGCGGACCTGCTGTTTGCCGCCTGGTGCGAGGGTCGGACCGGCTATCCCATCGTCGATGCGGCGATGGCGCAGCTCAACCAGACCGGCTACATGCACAATCGCTTGCGCATGGTGGCCGCGAGTTTTCTGGTCAAGGATCTCGGGATCGACTGGCGCTGGGGCGAACGCTATTTTGCGACGCACCTGAACGACTTTGACCTGGCCTCCAACAACGGCGGCTGGCAATGGTCGAGCTCGTCCGGCTGTGATGCGCAGCCTTACTTCCGCATCTTCAACCCGGTCAGCCAAAGCGAAAAATTTGATCCGCAGGGGCGTTTCATCCGGCGCTACCTTCCCGTCCTCGCTTACTTGCCCGACGAGGCGCTGCACGCGCCCTGGAACGCGTCACCACAAACCCTGGCAGCGGCTGGCGTGGCGCTGGGAATCAATTACCCGCAACCGATGGTCTCCCACGCCGACGCACGCGACCGGACGCTGTCCCGCTACGCCGTGGTCCGCAAGACCGACGCGGCGCCGCCGGGACCGGGCAAGCCCTGACCGGCTGCGCGTGGCCGGCGTTCAGGCCGTCGCCGCCTGTTCGGTGTAACGCCGAACCAGACTCAGCAGCTCTTCCTCGGAATAGGGCTTGCCCAGGTAATGGTTGACGCCCAGGGCGGCCGCGTGTTCACGGTGTTTTTCGGCGATCCGCGATGTGATCATCACGATCGGCAGGTCTTTCAGGCGCGCGTCACCGCGGATGTTGCGCGCCAGATCAAAGCCGTCCATGCGCGGCATTTCGATGTCGGACAGGACGATCGCGGGGCGCTCGTCCTGCAAGCGCTCCAGCGCCTGCAAACCGTCAGCGGCCAGCGCGACGCGATAGCCTTCGCGCTGAAGCAGCCGCTGCGTGACACGGCGCACAGTGATGGAGTCGTCGACCACCAGAATCAACGGCACCTGCGACACCGGCGCGCTGGCCACCGGTGCCGGCGCACCGATATCGGCAACAGGCCCGGGTTCCACACCGACAGGGGTGGCGCTGAACTGACGGGCCTGTTCGCCGTACACGGCGGCCAGGGCCACCGGGTTGTAGATCAGGATGACCGCGCCAGAGGCCAGCACCGTGAGACCCGCCAGACCCGGCAGGCGGGACAGCTGCGGCCCGAGGTTCTTGACCACAGCTTCCTGATTGCCCAGGATTTCATCCACATGAACCGCGACGCGCTGCGACGCACTGCGGAAGATCACGACCGGCAAGGTCTTTGACCCCGGTTCGACGCTATGCGCGCTGGACTGGAGCAAGGCGCCAGACCAGAAGAATGGCACCGATTCGCCGCCGAATTCGACGAAGCCGTCACGGTAGGCCTGTTGCAATTCGCGTGCGGTCACCCGACGCACCAGTTCGACGACGTTGGCAGGCACCCCGAGCGAAATGGAGCCGGAACGCATCACCACCACCTGCGTCACCGCGGTGGTCAACGGCAGCACCAGCTTGAAACGGGTACCTTGGCCGTGCTGCGTCGACGTCTCGATGCGCCCGCCGAGCGCCTGAACCTCGGTCCGCACCACGTCCATACCGATCCCGCGGCCGGCCAGTTCGGTCACTTCAGAAGCGGTTGTGAAACCGGGCATGAACACGAGACCGGCGATGTCGGCGTCGGACAGCGACTGGTCCGCCGCCACCAGACCATGATCGACGGCCTTGGCCAGAATCCCCGGCAAGTTCAGCCCCGCGCCGTCGTCGGAGAAACTCACCGACACGTCGTTGCCCGACTGTTCGAGGTCAATGGAGATGGTCCCGACGGCTTCTTTGCCGGCGCTGGCACGGACCATGGGATCTTCGATGCCATGCACGACGCTGTTCCTGAGCAAGTGCTCGAAAGCACCGGTCATGCGGTCGAGCACGCCCCGGTCCATTTCGATGGAGCCGCCGTTGATGTCCAGCTTGACCTGCTTGCCGGTGTCCTTGGACGCCTGCCGAACCACGCGGTACAGGCGCTCGGCGATGCCCTCGAACTCCATCATCCGCGTGCGCAGCAGATCCTGCTGCAATGCCCGGGTCTGCCGCGCCTGCGCGACCAGATCGTCTTCGGTCGCGTCCACCGTGCGTTGCAGGTTGCGCTGCACCGTGGCGACGTCGTTGACCGACTCCGCCATCATGCGGGTCAGCTCCTGAACGCGGGTGAACCGGTCGAACTCCAGCGGGTCGAAGTTCTGCTGCGAATCCTTTGCCTGCGCCATGCGGGACTGCATCTGGCTTTCGGCCTGCAATTCGATATCGCGCAACTGGTAGCGCAAACGATCCAGGTTACCGGTCAGATCCTGAAGCGAATCCCGCAACTGGGTCATTTCGGCTTCCAGGCGCGAACGGGTGATCATGACCTCGCCGGCCTGGTTCACAAGCCGGTCCAGCAGCTGCGCCCGCACCCGAACCACCTGGTTGGCCGCCGCGCGCACCGGTGCGACCAGCATCGGCGACGGTTGCGCAACCACGCCGCGCTCGATCGGTACCGGTACCGATTCGGCCCCAGGCACGACAGGCTCCTCGATGAGCGGGCCAGATGCCACCGGTACCGGTTCGAGCAACTCCGGCATCAGCGTCTGAAGGTTGATTTTGCGCAGCGATTCGAATTTCCCTTCGATCGCGTCGAAACGAGCCAACAGCGGTGTCACATCCTCCGCATGGACGTCATCGGAGCCGATCGCTTCGATTTCCGACTCCATCCGGTGCGCCATCTCACCGAGTTGCAACGCACCGGCCAGGCGTGCACTGCCCTTCAAGGTATGCAGGGTACGCAGCACCTCGCCGCGTGCCGTGCCGTTGTCGGGCCGCGCGCTCCACTGCCGCAGGGCGCCGCCCAACTGGGGCAGCAATTCGCCAGCTTCTTCTTCGAAAATCGGGAACAGGTCCGGATCGAGCACGTCGACCAGATCGATGTCGTCGGTCTCGCTGGTCTGGCCATCGAACGCGCGCTGCTCGAATACCTCCGAAGCGTTGGGTAGATCAGACGGCCGGCTCGGCGCGGGCGCCAAAGCCGCCGCTGCGGCTAGCGCCGCGACCGGCACCATCAGCTCAGGGGCATTCACGGACCCGCCGTCGTCGTGCGCGGGCGGCGCTTCAAGCACTTCCCCTGCCGGGGTGGCGTCGACGACCCAAGGAGCCTCCACAGGGAGCTCGCTGACCACAGCTTCGTGCGGTACGGGCTCTTCGACTGCAGTTTCCGCTTCCGGGAGAGACATCAGTTCAGCCGGAGCTTGCGCATCCAGGGACAGTACTTCTTCCGGGGGCAGTGCGGGCCTCAGCTCCTCAAACTGGAGCGCTTTCAGGCCTTCAAGGATGGCAGGATTGCTGTCCTTCAGAAAACCGGCCGCGAACTGGTGCAACAGGCGACGGATATCGTCTGCGGCGTCACTCAGCAAACGCCCTTGTTGGGGGGTTCCGGCTGCCTGGCCCGAGAGGTGCTGTAGCGCATGTTCCAACGCCCGCGCCATATCGGAGACCGCCATGAACCCAACCGTTGCGGAACTCCCTGCGAGCGAATGGGCCAGCGCTTCGGCCTCTGCAGGCACGGGTCGGTCAAGCTCCAGGGACCATTCGGTCAGTTGTGTCGACAAGCGGCGCGACCATTCGTCCGCCTCGTTCAGGTACACGTTGTAAAGCGGGATGTCGATGCGCAACGAGCCGATAACCTTGACCTGCTCGTCCTCCGATTCAGTCTGGCCCCCGGTGTCCGGCGCCTGTTCCACGCTGACCTCGGCCGGCTCTTCAGCCGTGACGGGTTCGATGGCCGGCTCAGCACGCGGCGATTCATCTTCCACCAGGTTGCCGAGGCCCTCCACCTGCGCATGATCCACCTCGAACGTGGACTCGGCGCTCAGCCCGTCCAGGCTCGCGAGATCCAGTTCGATCGTCTCGATGTCTTGCACCACTGGCACGTCGACATCATCCGGCCGCACTGGCAGCAGCTCCTCGACTGGCGAGATTACCTCAGGCCCTTCAGTCGCCAGATCGATGAAGTCGGTCGTGACCGACTCGTCCACGACCAGTTCCGGTTCTTGTCCGTCCGAAGCAAAGGAGACGACGACTTCGCCAGGCGGCGTGGCAAGCGCTTCCTCGACTGCCAACGGCGGCAAAAGGCTCTCCTCGGCGGGTGCGACGCCGAGGACCAGCGGCACACGAACCCCGTCTTTTCGCAAGGAATCCGCGACGGCACGGAAAGCGGCAGCGTTCCAGTGACCAGCATTGCCATGGGCGATGTCGCCCACCCAGTTCTGGAAAGCCAGCAAGGCCTCGCGTGACAGACCGCACAGATCGGCACTGGCCGGCTTCTGCTCGGACAGCCAGGCGTTGAGCAACTGCTCCAGCGACCACGCAGCCTCACCGAACTCCGTGAGACCGACCATGCGCGAACTGCCCTTCAGGGTATGGAAAGCGCGCCGGAGGGTGGTCTGCTGGGTCAAGTCCTGGGGATCGATGGACAAGGCGTCCAGCGCCCCCAGGCCGTTGGCGATCACCTCATTCGCCTCTTCCAGGAAAATATCCTGGAGATCGTCTTCATCAATCTCCGCCACCTCAGGCAACGTGGCATTGCTTGAGGGCGCAGGTGCCGGCTGCGCCGCCGATGCCTCTGCACCTGCCAGATCGGGCAGACCTTCGACCGTACCGACTTCCTGGCGGGCCAACTCACGGACTTCGTCCGGAATCGCCCCAGGCAACGCCAGATCCATCGCCCAGTCCTGTTTTCCATCGACTGTGACTTGGGCTTGCCCACCGTCGGCTCCGCGGGGGACGGGCGGTTCGACTGCCTGGTCCGTCTGTTCCACCAAATCGCCGGCAACGGGAAGTCCGATCGTCCCCGATGCCACCACGCGACCCATCACAGGCTTCAGCTCACCGAGTTCCGCGTCAAAGACAAAGAGCTTTCTCGCCAGCGCAGGCTGGTAATTGAGCATGTCGATCAGCAAGCCGAGGGCGCCCAGATTGTTGCCCAAGCGATCAAACGTGCCCGCCATGGGAGCAAGCTCGACGTCGACCTTGGTGACCAGCATCTCTTCGACGCTGTCGCGCATGCTGACGACCGCCATCGACGCCTGATCCAGTCCGAGCACCGACAACACACCCCGCATCTGTGCCATCAAGCCAGGGACCGGCGTGAGCGACGACGAGTCCTCCGGATTCCGGAAGAACTGATCCAGGGCCTTTTCCGCCTCGGCCAATGTCGCACGCAGCTCGCCCACGACCGTCCCCATGGTCTGGCGGTCGCTGACCCGGCGATACAGCTCTTCCATCCACGCTTCCAGCGGCTCGGCGCTGCCGCCGGCGCAAACCTGCTCCAGGCGCACAGCCAGTCGATCGGTCCGCTCGGCCAACTCACCTTCATCCTGATTGCGGTCGGTCAGGGCCGCTTCCAGGTACAGCACGGCAGTCGCCACTTCCAGGGCGACCTCGGCGCTCGGAGACTTTCCGGATCGCTGCGTGACGTCCGCCGCATGCTTCAGGCTGTCGGCGAGCCGTTGGCTGCGCGGATGCAGTTTGACGATCGAGTCCGAGACCAGGCCGAACTGGTCGCCGATGTTTTTGAGTCGCGCAGCATCCCCGCCGGCCAGTCCGGACCAGGACTCCTTGACTGCTTCGATGCGCTTGCGTGCCTGGGACACCACCGCCGGATCAAAACGCCCGTAGCGCCTGGCTTCATAGTCGACCGGTTGAAATCGTCCGAGGTCATAAGCATAGCGAATGGCGGTGAGCCAAGGCGAGAGCCGATCCGCGTTCGGCGCCGCCTGAACACAGAAGAAAAGCAATTCCTTGGCCAAGCGGTCCGAAACATGTCGCTCACCCCGCTGGCTGCTGGCGAACTGCATCAGAACCTGCGAGGCGACCCGCTTGACATACAGGTCGACGGGCAACGAGCCGTTCGCGACTGCGTCGAAGACACCGGAACACAGCAACCAGAAGACGCCCTCAGCGCGTTGCGCATTGGACTTGGCCATGCTCAGACTCAGGTCGCGCAGCTCCGCACCGGCTTTGGCATCGCCTTGTTGCATCAGGTGAAGAACTGCCTGGTCCATCCGGGCACGCGCTGTACCGTCAACGACAAGCGGCGCAACACCGTCAAGGCTGACCTCGGGCCGAATCCAGCGCCACTCGATCGGCCAGAGGTCGGCGGGATGAATCCGGTCCGCACCGGCAAGAACCTGGGCGTCACGATAGTGCGGAAACAGACCAACAGCCGAATCGTGCCCGCCATCCATGACGATGTCCAGGTACTCCAGCAACGCAAAACTCGCTCGCTCCAGCAGTGCAGCCGACGCCTCCGTACAGCGCTCGGGACGATGAACAAACTGCTGGACGGCCGCTTCCATGGCCCGCAACATGTGCGCTGGCGCCACCAGTCCAACCATCTCCAGGGCGCCGACCGCCTGGTGCATGTTCTGACGCGCCATGCGCAACTGGCTTGCATCGACCGATCCCAGGTCGGTACCTCGGGCGGCCTCTGCATCCCTCACATAGCGCTTGAGCGCCTTGTTAGCGACTTCAAGCGACTTGCGCAACTCATCCAGAACCCAGGCCAAGGGGCCCAGGTCCGTCACACCGGCAACCGAACCGGCCCCACCGACAGCGTCTTCAATGTGCATGACTGGGCGAACTCCGCAAATTAGGGGCGAGGGTCGTTGCAGGGCATGAATCAGGCGATCTTGAACCGTGAAACGGATTCGCGAAGTTCTTCGGCCATGCGTGACAGTTCACGCACCTGGTTGGCCGTCGAACGCGTGCCTTCACCGGTCTGTTCGGTCACCGCAAAAATGTGCTGGATGTTCCCGGCCACTTCGTTGGCCGAAACGGCTTCCTTGGAAGCGGAATCCGAGATCTGGGCAATCAGTTCGGCAAGCTGCCGCGACACGCGGTCGATTTCGGTCAACGCCGTGCCCGCATTGTCCGAAAGCCGCGCCCCTTCAACCACACCCTGGGTCGAGCGTTCCATGGCCGCCACCGCGTCTTGCGTGTCGGTCTGAATCGCCTTCACCAGCGCGGAGATCTGACGCGTTGCATCGGCCGAGCGTTCCGCGAGCCGCTGCACTTCTTCCGCCACCACCGAGAAGCCCCGCCCGGCTTCACCGGCAGACGCGGCCTGGATAGCGGCGTTCAAGGCGAGCACGTTGGTCTGTTCGGTAATGTCGGAAATCAGCTCCGTGATTTCACCGATTTCCTGCGACGACTCGCCGAGCCGCTTGATCCGCTTGGAGGTTTCCTGAATCTGGTCCCGGATGGAGTTCATGCCACCGATCGCGTTCTGCACGGCCGACAGCCCGGATTCCGCCGCCTTCAGCGAGTTGCGCGCCACCGAGGCCGACTCCTGCGCCTGGGTGGACACCACGTTGATGCGAGCCGCCATGTCCAGCACCGATTGACCGGTTTCACGGATTTCGCGCAGCTGTTCGGTCGAAGCCGCCAGCAGTTCGGTGGAGGTGTTCTCGACCTGGGACGTGGTCTGCGCAACCCGCGTGACCGTGTTCTGAACGTTACCGACCAGCAGGCGAAGTTCTTCCACCGTGTAATTCACCGAGTCGGCGATGGCGCCTGTGATGTCTTCCGTCACCGTCGCCTCCTGGGTCAGATCACCCTCGGCAACCGTCTGCAATTCGTTCATCAGCCGCAAAATAGCCGCCTGGTTGGCGTCATTGACACGCTTGGCCTCCTGCTCCTGGCGCTCCGCGTCCAGGCGCTGACTCTCCGCGACCTGCTGCCGCTGTCGGCTGTCAAGGAGCTGAACGTAAGCCAGTCCGCCCGCGAACGCAAGCGCCGCCAGCGCGGCCAGAATCAGCAACACCAGCGCGCCAGCACCAAGACCGGTGCGCGCAGACAACTTGGCCTGGAGGTCTTCCAGAACTTTTCTCAGTGGTTCGCTGTCCGCGACGATGGACGCCTGCGCTTCGCGGGCCAACACCAGACCCTGGAGGTTGCCGAGAATGGCACCGGCCTGGCCGCGTGTGTCTTCGTACAGTTTGAGCAATGCTTCCAGGCGCTCGCGTGTCTGCGGATCCTTTGCAGCATTCAAGCGCAGTTCGGGACTCCCATCGAGCATGCCCTGCCCGATCTCCTTGAACGAATTCAAGTCCTTCCCGAGCAGGAACACCGCCTCAGGACTCACCCCTTCCATCGTCACGAATTCGTTCGCTGACTTGCCGATGCGCTGCGTCAACATCACCAACTGGCCTGCCGCCGAAATATCCGCCGGTGACGCGTTCTGCTGCAACTTCAGCGACGAGATGGTTTCGGCAATTTCCAGCAGGTCCGACGACTGCCGGTTGATCATGCGCAAGGCGGTACCGACCTGGGTCAGCACCTTCTGCTGGCTCATCACGGCCTTGGCGCTCTTTTCGGCGCGGTCAACCAGCGGGATCGCCAGGTCAACGTCGCCCATTTCAGCGGCGGTCACCGGCCTGAGACCGGTTGCGTCGTCGCCGTCACGCAAACCGCGAACCGACCTGGCCAGCACATCGGCACTCTGGCTCACTTCCGGAAACGCCTGCGCGCTACCGACCAGAGCCTGCGAAACGGACTTGGCCAGTCGCTGGGACTGCATCAACGCCTGCCCGGTGGTCGCCACCTGCTGGGCGACCCTGTCAGCCTGGTTGAGCGCAAAAAAGGTGACGGCGGTCAGAATCACCAAGGCCAAGCCCAGCAAGACGGCCAGAATGCGCTGGTGCTGCGCTGAGGTTCGTGACCCTAGCACCGGCAAGGTCAGCAGATCGGTCTTCTCACCGCTGGCGGCCTCGTCGCCAAGCACGATCCCGCCCACCAGTTTGCTGTCCGGGAACTGCGCGGTGCTGAACTGCGCGCTTTCCCCGGCCGCCACCGGGCTTTCGTTTATCTCCCCGTCACCAGGTCCACCATTCCCGACCGGCGCTTCCGCGTCGACGGGCGCCGGCGGCGCACTTTTGCCTAGAAGTTTGTTGATCTGGTCAATAACGGACATGGTGACACCCTTCCTGGGACTTAAGCACTGATGCTGAGAAATTGGGAATTGTGAGCAAGCGCCTGCAGGTTGATTTCCTGCCACGATACGCCTTGGGAATCAACATAGCTGTGGCCGAAGTACTCGGGGGCATCGTCAACTGGTGTCAACGAAGCCACAAACGACTCGACACCCTTGAGCCCCATCAACCGGTCGATCAGAACGACGCAGTTGATGTTCAGCGCCTCGTTGAACGCCACCAATCGGCATTGGTTATGGGCAAGTTCACTCCGAGATGGAGGCGGAACATGCTTCACGAATGCGCCGAGATCAACCACGCCGCTGACACCGCCGCGCAAGTTGGCAACACCGAGGAACCATGGCCTTGCGTGCGGCACCGGCTGGACCGAGCGCCAGGGAAAGATCTCGCCGGACTGGCTCAAAGGAAAAAGATAGCGTGCGTCAGCCGCCTCGACGGCAAGCCAAGCCGCGGCAGCGCCCGAGGTCCGCGCCTCCTGCAACCTGTTGGCAAGACGGCTTTGAAAAGCCCGGAGTGCTTCACGACTGGCCATGAGCGGTCGTCAGTTCAAGGCGCTGATCTTCGCCAGCAGTTCGGCTACCTCGACCGGCTTGGTGACATAGTCCTTGGCCCCCTGGCGCAAGCCCCACACCCGATCGGTCTCCTGGGTCTTGCTCGTGCACATGATGATCGGGATGTCCTTGTACAGCGGATCCCGCGAAATAGCCCGGGTCACCTGGAAGCCGTTCTGCCCCGGCATCACCACATCCATCAGGATCAGGTCGGGCTTCTCCTCGGCCAGCCGTCGGAACGCGTCGTCGGCGTTTTCCGCCGTCCGCACGGAAAAACCATTCTTCTGCAAAATGCCGGTCAGGTGCATCAACTCGGTCTTTGAATCGTCAACGATCAGCACTTTCTGTATGGTCATCACATCGCTCCTTGATTGGCAGAACCGAACTGGGCGACAGCCTGCAGCAACTGGTCCTTGGTAAACGGTTTGGTCAGGTAGTCCTGCGACCCCACCATGCGCCCGCGCGCCTTGTCGAACACGCCATCTTTCGACGACAGCATGACCACCGGGATGGCGGCGTAGTTGGCGTTTTTCTTGATGATTGCGCAGGTCTGGTAGCCGTCAAGGCGTGGCATCAGGATGTCGCAGAAGATCATGTCCGGCCGGAAATCGTTGACCTTTGAGAGCGCGTCAAATCCGTCCTCGGCAAGCAGCACCTCGTGCCCCCCCTGCTTGAGAAAGATCTCCGCACTGCGGCGGATGGTGTTGCTGTCATCGATGACCAACACCTTGTATCCCGTTCCAGTCGAACTCACTGCATTGCACTCCTGGCTATGTTGGCACGCCCGCCATGCCCCGGATTCCCGCCCCGACCCAAGCTCAGATCTCCACCATCACAAAATCCTCTTTGCGGGCGCCACACTCGGGACAACTCCAGTCGGCGGAAACATCACTCCACCGCGTGCCGGGCGGAATTCCGTGCTCCGGCGCGCCGGTCGCTTCGTCGAATATCGACCCGCAAGTCAGGCACATCCACGTCTTGGTCGGCAGGGGCACAGCTTAAGAGGCCTTCACTTAGAATGCAATGATTGTATAGAGGCAAATCAGCTGTTCCCTGCCAATTGCAGATTACGCAACCGCACGGAGGCCTATGACAAACCCGAATATGCCTCCCGATATGCCGTCCGCGAGCGCGCCCCCTGACGACGCCGGTCTGCCTTGTGTGCTGGTGTTCAACGCCAACGACCCAAGTGGTGCCGCCGGCTTGAGCGCTGACATCCTGTCTGTCGCCTCGGTCGGTGGCCATGCCTTGCCGGTATCCACCGGCGCCTACGTTCGTGACACGACCCGGATATTCGATTTCTTCGCCCTTGAAGAAGAAGCAGTGACCGAGCAGGCGCGTGCCATCCTGGAGGACGCGCCGGCACAGGTCATCAAGGTCGGTTTCGCCGGCAGTCCGGAGAACGTCAGTGCCATCGCCGAACTCGCCGCAGACTACGCCGAGATACCGCTGGTGACCTGCATGCCAGACCTTTCGTGGTGGGAGGAAAGCCGGATCGACTCATACCAGGATGCCGTCCGGGAACTGTTGTTGCCGCAAACCACGGTGTTGGTCGGAAACCACAACACCCTGTGCCGCTGGCTGGCGCCGGACTGGCATGCCGACAAGCCGCCTTCCGCACGCGACATCGCCAGGGCCGCCGCCGAGGTGGGCGTGCCCTATGTGCTGATCACCGGCATCGGCCTTCCGGAACAGTTCCTGGACAATGTTCTGGCCACGCCACAAACGGTGATGTGCAGTGAGCGGTTCGAACGCTTTGACGCGAATTTCGTTGGTGCGGGCGACACACTCGCAGCAGCATTGGCTGCGCTGATCGGTGCCGGAAGCGACCTGCCGGATGCAACCAAAGAAGCCTTGAGCTACCTCGACCGCTGCCTGGACGCCGGGTTCCGGCCCGGCATGGGCGCCGTGCTACCCGATCGGCTGTTCTGGGCCCAACCCGAAGACGATGAGGGCGAAGCCGACGTCGAAACCACGCAACCCAACCTTTCCGAACCTCCGTTCAATGAAACCCGACACTGACCGCAACAACGAGCTGTTCGAACGCGCCCGCCGCGTGATTCCCGGTGGCGTGAATTCGCCCGTGCGCGCCTTCCGCGCCGTGGGCGGCACGCCGCGCTTCGTGCAGCGCGCCGAGGGCGCCTACTTCTGGGACGCCAACGGCCAACGCCATATCGACTACATCGGCTCCTGGGGCCCGATGATCCTGGGTCACGGCCACCCGGCGGTGCTGGAAGCGGTGCAGAAAGCCGCGATGGACGGCTTCTCCTTTGGTGCCCCGACCGAGCGCGAGATCGAACTGGCCGAGGCCATTCTGGCGCTCGTGCCCTCGATGGACATGGTGCGCCTGGTCAGCTCCGGCACCGAAGCCGGCATGAGCGCCATCCGCCTGGCGCGCGGCGCCACCGGCCGCAGCAAGATTATCAAGTTCGAGGGCTGCTACCACGGCCATGCCGACGCGCTGCTGGTCAAGGCCGGCTCGGGCCTGGCCACCTTCGGCAACCCCACGAGCGCCGGCGTGCCGGCCGAGGTGGTGCAGCACACCCTGGTGCTCGAATACAACAACGTCGCCCAGCTTGAAGAGGCCTTCGCGCTGCACGGTGCCGACATCGCCTGCCTGATGATCGAACCGATCGCTGGCAACATGAACTTCGTGCGCGCCAGCCTGCCCTTCATGCGCCGTTGCCGCGAACTGTGCAGCCAGCACGGTGCGCTGCTGGTGTTTGACGAGGTGATGACCGGCTGCCGTGTGGCGCTGGGCAGCGCCCAGAGCGTCTACGCCCGCGACATCCCGGGCTTCGAGCCGGACATGACGGTGCTGGGCAAGGTGATCGGCGGCGGCATGCCGCTGGCGGCCTTCGGCGGCAAGCGCGCGGTGATGGAAAAACTGGCGCCGCTGGGTCCGGTCTACCAGGCCGGCACGCTGTCGGGCAACCCGGTGGCCACCGCCTGCGGCCTGGCCACACTGCGAGAGATCAGCCGCCCCGGTTTCTTCGAATCGCTTTCGGCCATGACACGCCGCCTCATCGACGGCCTGGCCGGCGCCGCGCGGGAGACCGGCGTGCCGTTCTGCGCCGACAGCGAAGGCGGCATGTTCGGCTTTTTCCTGTTGCCCGCGCTGCCGCAGAACTACGTCCAGGTCATGAAGACGGACGGCGCCCGCTTCAACATCCTGTTCCATGGCCTGCTGGACCGCGGGGTCTACATCGCCCCGGCGCTGTACGAAGCGGGCTTCGTGAGCGCGGCGCACACGGCGGCGGACATCAACGAGACCGTCGCGGCAGCCCGGGATGTCTTTCGATCACTATAAATACAATAGCGATAAATGACCTTTTGACGCTGGCCAACGGCCAGAAACATCAAAAAAAGCGGCCTCGGCCGCTTTTTTTGTTCGCCCGGAGCTTCGCGACAGGGTCGCGGCCGGGTCCGAGGGCCCGGTCAGTGCCGGAAATGGCGCACGCCGCTGAACACCATGACCACACCACGCTCGTCGGCGGCGTCAATCACCTCCTGGTCGCGCATCGAGCCACCGGGCTGGATGACACAGGTGGCGCCGTGGTCGATCACCACGTCCAGGCCGTCGCGGAACGGGAAGAAGGCGTCGCTGGCCACTGCGGTACCTTGCAGCGACAGGCTGGCGTGACCAGCCTTGATGCTGGCGATGCGGGCCGAGTCGAGCCGGCTCATCTGGCCGGCGCCCACGCCCATGGTCATGCCGTCCTTGCAGAAGACGATGGCGTTGGACTTGACGTACTGGGCCACGGTCCAGGCGAACATCAGGTCGTCGAGCTGCTGCGCGCTGGGCTGCAGCTTCGTCACCACCTTCAGGTCGGCGCGCTGCAGCACGTGGTTGTCGGCGGTCTGCAGCAGGATGCCCGAGCCGATGCGCTTCATGTCGATCGCGTTTCGGCCCTGGTCCCAGGGTCGATCGCCGCGGGCAGCGCCCAAGGGCCCGGACAGGTCGATCTGCAGGATGCGCACGTTCACCTTGCTCTTGAACACCTCCAGCGCCCCGGCGGTGAAGCTCGGCGCCATCAGCACCTCGACGAATTGCTTCGAAATCTGCTGCGCTGCCGCTTCATCGAGCTCGCAATTCAGCGCGATGATGCCGCCGAAGGCGCTGGTTGGGTCAGTCTGGAAGGCCTTGCTGTAAGCCTCCAGCGCATGGGCCCCGATGGCCACGCCGCACGGGTTGGCGTGCTTGACGATGACGCAGGCCGGCGTTGAAAAGCTCTTCACGCATTCCCAGGCGGCATCGGCGTCGGCGATGTTGTTGTAGGACAGTTCCTTGCCCTGCAGTTGCTTCGCGGTGACCAGCGAACCCGGGGCCGGATACAGATCACGGTACAGCGCGGCCTGCTGGTGGCTGTTCTCACCGTAGCGCAGGTCCTGCACCTTGATGAAGCGGCCGTTGCTCTGGCCGGGGAACAGGTCGAGCGTGGGCACGTCGGCATCGGCCGGGGCGTCCTCGCCCACCTGCACGGCGGAGAGGTAGTCGCTGATGGCGCCGTCATACTGGCTGATGCGGTTGAACGCCGCCACCGACAGGGCAAAACGGGTCTTGCGGGACACCTGACCGCTGGCCTTGAGCTCGGCGATCACCGTGGCGTACTGCGACGCGTCGGTCAGCACCGCCACGTCCTTCCAGTTCTTGGCCGCGCTGCGCACCATAGCCGGGCCGCCGATGTCGATGTTCTCGATGGCGTCTTCCAGCGTACAGCCGGGTTTGGCCACGGTGGCCTCGAACGGGTACAGGTTCACCACCAGGAAGTCGATGGTGTCGATACCGTGTTCCTGGAGGGCCGCCATGTGCGCCGGCACATCGCGCCGCGCCAGCAGGCCGCCGTGCACGCGCGGGTGCAGGGTCTTGACCCGGCCGTCGAGCATTTCGGGAAAGCCCGTCATCTCCGCCACTTCGGTCACGGGCAGGCCATTGTCGGCCAGCAGCTTGGCGGTGCCGCCGGTGGACAGCAGTCGGATACCTTGGGCGTGCAGGGCCCGGGCGAGGTCGACGATGCCGGTCTTGTCGGATACGGAGAGCAGTGCATTCATGGGAAGGTGGGGCGTTGAGGGTTGGGCGTTCAGCCGCAGGACGGGGTGGCTCGCGCTGGACGCCGGACGCTGCACGCCCAACGCGGAACCTCACTTGATCAGTTTGTGTTCGACCAGCTTCTTGCGCAGCGTGTTGCGGTTCAGCCCCAGCCATTCGGCGGCACGCGACTGGTTCTGCTGGGCATGCTGCATCACGACATCGAGCAGCGGTTTCTCCACCGCCTTGACCAGCATCTCGTGCATGCCGGCGGGCTCGGTGCCGTGCAGGTCCTTGAAGTAGGTTTCGAGGTTGGCACGCACGCATTCTTCAATGGATTTGTTGCTCATTCGGCGTTTTCCAGCAGGGCTTGTTCAGTTTCATCCGGCCTGGCCGGCCGGTGCGCGGGGAGGCGGTCCATCGCCTCGGCGAGCGCGTCCAGGTAGGTCGCGACGGCTTGAACCTGCTCGTCACAGCCGTCAATCGCCAACATGCGGCTGCGAAAGGCCTCGCCACCGGGAAGCTCACGCACATACCAGGCAATGTGTTTGCGGGCCGAGCGCACACCGGTGCGTTCGCCGTACAAGGTGTAGTGGTCCCGCAGGTGGGCCAGCAAGGCGCGCCGCAGCTCGGCCACCAGCGGCGGGGCCAGCAATTCAC
>ERZ724507.459-NODE-459-length-18206-cov-7.730869_pt1 | contig 18206 bp, 15 predicted proteins | sample MGYA00376040_ERZ724507 | MGnify/ENA primary metagenome ERZ724507 (study PRJEB28724, sample SAMN07190883) | activated sludge metagenome | isolation source: activated sludge of sewage treatment plant in Hong Hong | place: Hong Kong | collected 2016-03-17 ...
CGCTGCTGCTCCTGCTGTTGCCTGGCTCGCTGCTGCTCCTGTTGCTGTTGCTGCGCACGCTGCTGCTCCTGCTGTTGCCTGGCCCGCTGCTGCTCCTGTTGCTGTTGCTGCGCACGCTGCTGTTCCTGCTGTTGCCTGGCTCGCTGCTGCTCCTTTTGCTGCTTGGCCCGCTGGTTTTCCTGTTCAACAGCGGGGTCCACAGCTGCATAGGCTCCCGAGAGCGCCAGCGTCAGGGTTAAGGCAACTGTTCTCATTGCAAAGGTCGTCATTCCATCTTCCCTCAATCGATTCGCTTAACCCAAGTAGGCGATGAGCCCGCGATAAAGCAACACCTGCCTTTTTCTCAGCGCTTACTTGGAGCAAATCAATAGAGCTGATACCGCGACCAGGTGAGTAATATTATTTACTTTCATGTGCCTCCAAGTGCCTATCTGGGTCATATCGGCGAGGGCATTCAGCCCTGGGTCAGCGACGCCCCGCAACTTGCACAAACCGCCCGCGCATCGGCGTTCTTTGCTCCACACTCGGGACAGAACAGCCCTGTTGTGGAGGGCCTATCGACCGGCACCGACGGCCCCGGACCGGGTGCCGGGCTCAAGAGCGATTTTCCGGCCGGAGACGGGCTCGCAACCGGGGAAGGCATCTCCTTTTGCGGTGTCTTGCCTTGCATCAGCGCTTCAATTATTCGGATAACGCGCGCAGCGTCGGCCTCGTCTACCTTGATTCCCTCGATAACAGATCGCTTGAAAACGATTCCGTCCGTGTATCCCCCAATCTCGGAGAATTCCACCCTCAGTTGCTTGTTGAGGTAATAATAGATAATGGCGCCTATAATCACCAATAGCCCAAGCCCTAATAGCCCGATTAACGGAATGCCGATAAGCGCCATTACCAGTGCAGATTTCCACGGCTTCTGATATCCATACCCGCCGGCGCACAACTTGTCCATTGGCGTGATTCGCCGGAAGAACCCGGACCAAGAGCCTTTTTCAAAGCGAATGTTCCCTTTATCGACGACCATCGTGACCGTCGGATCAATGCCAACCCAGGACAACAAGAAGGAGATAATGCCACCTTCGCGTCCCTTTATCTTGACATAAACGCCCTCCGCATTCGGCGTCTCATCTACGAACCATTCCTTGATTACGTATTCCACGTCAACCTCTCCCTTCTCCAATTACAGGTACATTATTGCTACAACAATTCAGACGAAGGCGGTCGGAGACGTTGAGTCCGTGCCTGATGGCCATCCCCGCTGCACCGATGGCGTCGCGCAAGGCAGTTGAAGTTTCGTCAAAACCTTCTCCAAAGATGACTCACCAAAGTGAACTGGGACAATTTGATTTCCGAGCAACTTAGGCCCATCGCTCTGGCCCCGCAACTTGTGCCGAGCTTATAGCGAAATCAATCAGATGCACCATGAAATTCATTTGAAAATAGACCGGGAATAGAACGCAACTGCAGGAAATGCCGCGCGGCGAACGAACGGCGGGTGCTACATGCGGATTGCCGCCAGCTTCCACGAGAAGAAGCCGTCGCGATTGAATATCAGCCGGATTGCATCGTTGCTCTTGTTCTTCTCCCAGATGGTGATGACGAACTTGTTGAAGCTCTCGTAAGCCATCGCCATGTCGATCTCGGCCTTTAGGCCGGGCGCTTTCTTGTTCCGCTTGGCCGATGGCTCCTCGCCGCCCGCCATGAGCATCGCGAGCCCTTCGGGCGACATCAGTTTGTCGATCACCGGGTCGATGAATGCCGCGGCCATCGAGGCTCCCAAGGCGGCAAACGGGTCCGCATTTCTTCCCTGGGTTTGGCCGACAAGCTTGGCGGCCAAACCGCTCTTCAGGCTTTCGCGCAATGCCGGGTAGTCGATGTACTGGGAAAACTTGACGGTATCGCGCGCTTCGGCGGCCGCCTTCATGCTGTTCACTGCAATGTGCGGAGTGAAATAGAACCCGACGCAGAGAACGGCGATTACGATCACCGCGAGGTAAGCGAACACGTTCCTCGACGTCCGCATCGAACCGTCGGAAACGGATACAGGTGGCCCCGCTTCGGCGGCAGACTGTGGAACCGATTCTGCCGTATGGCCAGAACGCGAAACTCTTTCGTGCGACGCGTGCGATACGTCTGCGAGGTCCGATTCCTCGTCGGCCACGGAATCGCCCAGCCGGCCAACGTCGGCCGTTCCGTTGGGGGGCGCCCCGGATGGCGGTTCCAGCGCCTCTCCGCACGACGGGCAGAATTTGGCCGACGATGTCGGCAAGCGCGCTCCGCATTGGTCGCAGAAGAGGGCATCGGTCATTTTGTATTCTCTCCTCGGGGGCCGACGTGATTCGACGAAGTACCTTCATCGCGCGAACAGGCGGCGACACGATCCGTGTCCAAAGCGAAGCGAGACGCCACCAGACAGACTGGCCGCAAGGTTATCGGTCCTGAAGTTCTCGAAGCATCAATCCTGAAGATACCGCGACGCTCAGGAGGACGGGCTGGACCCTGATTCAGCATGATGTCCACGCGCCGAGATTCGGCAGCCTCATTGAGTACCCTTTTCATCCTGGCGTTTCTTTTTCTGCGCCTGATCTGCCTGAGGCCTGTCAGGTGTCCGCTGCGGTTGGTTTGCCTGCTGCTGATGCGGCACCGGCTGTGGCTGGACCGGCTGTGGCCGGTTCGGAACCGGCTGTGGCTGAATCGGCTGCGGCCGGTCGTGGGCGTGCTGGGGCGGCATCGTCGGCTGCCGGTTCGGCGCCTGCTGCGGCTGCATCGGCTGCGGGCGGTCGGGCGCGTGCTGCGGCTGATTTGCCTGTTGCCAGTTCGGGGGCTGCTGCGGCTGCATTGCCTGCTGCCGGTTCGGTGCCTGTTGCGGCTGCATCGGCTGCGCGCGGTCGGGCGCCTGCTGCGGCTGATTTGCCTGTTGCCCGTTCGGGGGCTGCTGCGGCTGCATTGCCTGTTGCCGGTTCGGCGCCTGCTGCGGCTGCATCGGCTGCGCGCGGTCGGGCGCCTGCAGCGTCTCATTTGCCTGTTGCCAGGTCGGTGGCTGCTGCGGCTGAACTGCCTGTTGCCGGTTCGGAACCTGCTGCGGCTGATTTGCCTGTTGCCAGTTGGGAGCTTGCTGCGGCTGCATCGGCTGCTGCCGGTACGGCACCTGCTGCGGTTGTCCGCCCGGTTCCCTTGGAGCGCGCTGCCGCTCAAGCTGTTGGGCGTGAATACTTCCCGGCGGAGGAACAGGACGGAGCACGTTGCCCACTCGCTCGACACTGCCCCGCATCGGAGCGTACCCATTGACCACACCCCCACTCCTCACCCAGACATCGCGATGATGCTGGGTTGGGTAATGGAACCGGAAATAGCCTCGATACAGCACCACCCCGCCGACGCCAAGCCAGACTCCGTTGACATAGCGCATGGGAACTATGCAGAAGCAGCTCCCCGGTGTGTCAAGCAAGATCGGGTAGTACGCGACTCCGGGTTCCGCGTCGTAAAAGACGGGCGCCCCGCCTTCGACGTACTCGAGCGGTGGCGAATACTGGTCTTCAAATCCCATGCCTGCCGATGCTGATGGTTGGGCAACAGCCATCGGCCGGGGCGTCACGACGCATCCCCCCAAAATCATGGCCATCGGCACAACGCACAAGAAGCTGGTTTTCACGGCCCTTCCTCGCACTAATATGTCAAGCAAAGTAGCCCCGGCTAACTGCGCGTCAGACTCCGAATGTTCCTGGCCGCCTGGGTTCCGCTTGGTCTGCTGGCGTCCTCCAGTTGGCGTTGAAGCGTTTTTCCTTTGGTCAGCAGAGCGTAACTATCTTGCACTGCGCTTACCGGACGTCAAGGAGGCGCCCGCTTTCCTTACTCCGCTCGATCGGAAGGCCCGTTTCGAAAGGTGCATCACGCTGGGAGTCCCCATTTTCTTCACGAACCTTTGACCCCCGCTTCACCAGTCACCGAACTACTTGCAATGAGGACTATCTTTCATCGTCGAGCACATTCTGTTGATTTCCTTTGGAGGCAAATCGAGTTCTCGAAGCTCACTCATGCGTAAGAACGCCTCGAACAATCTGGGCTCGTTCGGATACTTGGCGTAGGCCTCCTTGGAAAGGCTGGTCGCCACCGGGCAGTATTGCTTTTGGCTCCGTTCGAGTTGCTGGGCTCTTTCGGGGCTTAGGGACGGATCTTCCCCGGCTAGGTGATAACAGGTATCCACCGCCTCGATCGTACGCGCGATGGCATCGGCCTTGTTTATTGGTAATGCTGTCATTTTGCTGAAATTCTTCCCCGCATCAATTCTGATCAAGGTCGCGTATGCTCCTCGCGTGCCATTTGGATAGAACCATTGCCAAATCAGCTTATTATCTTGGGCAAGCTTGATTTCTATATTGCCACCATCAACGCATCTCCCAGATTCAATTTTCTCGGCAAAAAACAATTTGTCTTCGCGAATTTCCAACAGCCTCAACGTCCCCCTGCAATTCAATTCCGGATAAATTACGGATCCACCAGACGCCCCCTCTTTCAGATTTTCTAGATCTATTGTTACAGAATACCTCTTGCTATTTGGTTGCTCAACAGGTCCTTCCCATTTTCCCACTGGCAGTCCCCTAGGGGGTGTCTTCGCTGGTGTGGTCTGTGCTGCGTTCGGGACGGCCGAAGCCGGCGGCCGCGGCGTTATCTCGCAGGGGGTGAATATTCCCGATCTGCGGCGCCGTTCCGCCACTTCCAAGGCAGATACCATGGCACGGTCCGGATTGCCGTAAAAGCGCGAGGAGGCGCTGTCGAGGTTGACGTGACGCGCCCACGCCCTGCTCCCGTTCGCGTCGAAGAAGACGTCGATTTGGTTGGCGCCGCAATTGTGCGGCTCGCACGCGTTGAAGTACCCGTAAGTTCTGCCGCCAATGTCGCACGCGCTGCCGGGCGACTCGACGGAACCGCCGCCACTAAGGAAGCGGGAGAGCCAGCGGTCCGTCGGCGGTGTGCCGGCGAACATCGCGTTGAACGAACGCCGGTAAGCTGGGCTGCCGCGCAGGCGATCGGACAGCGTCATTGACGCGGTGGTAACGGAAGGTGTCGTCGTTGGCGTGGTTTGGGCTGCATTCGGGCCGGCTGAAGCCGCTGTGGCATTGGTCTTCCATAGTCGGACGTTGGGTATGCCCGTTGCCTTTTCCAGTGGGTCGTTCTTGGGGGCTCCTTCCCAACCGTAGGGATCAACAAAGGCATATCCATACGGTGAACCTTTGCTTTCTTTGAGTACCTCGAAATGAAAGTGTGGCGCAATACTGTAGCGCGCTATCACATTTCCATTCTTGTCTTTCACTGGCGGAGAACTTTGTCCGGTCAAGCCGATAAGGGCGCCAGCCTTGATTTCGTCACCTGATACAAAATCAATCCGGCTGAGGTGGCCATATTGGGTGACATATCCGTTCCCGTGGTCAATTCCGACATAGCCCCAAATTCCACATCCGCCAGTTTCTATGCCCATTGGCACACATCGTCCCGGCAATCCCGTTGCCTTATTGATAATCTTTACCACTTTGCCGCTCGCGGCTGCGTACACAGGCGTACCGACCTCGGCTATATAGTCGTACGCCGGATGATTGTCATAATTGAGGCCTTGTTCGGCCAAGCACCCGTCGTTGGTTCCTTGGTAGAGGCCCTTGATAATGAATGGCTTGCCAGGATTTGGCGAATGCTGGGGATAGCAGCCTTGATTGGCCTTCGGTTTCGTTGCAGTGGCTCTTCCCTCTTCACCAGTGAATGCGGTTACGATGCCGTCTTCATCATATGGTTTCTCCATATGATGATCTAGGACGGAAGCCATACTGGCAGGCGCGTAGGCACCCTTGCTGTAACGGGTGGTACTGCATTTTCCCTGGGCAGCGATCGGACAACTAAGCGGGAAATCCAGGAACGGCGTGATCGCCGCCTCAGCAATCGGCGCCAATGCGACGATGCATGCAACCCCCAGAAGAATCTTGCGCATAGCCACCCCCGAAAATGATCGACGCGACAATTCAGACGACAGCGAATGGGGTCTTGGCGGTCTTCGTGTCCTTCCCGTCCGAAATCGTCGTTACCAGGGTGTAGTTTCCCTTCGGGAGATCCTTCGGCAAGCTTACCTTGGCCGTTGACGTGTGGGTGCCTTGCGGCCGCACGACCTCACGCCGCCCGAGATCCATGGTTTCCTGCTCGCTGACCAGTGTGCGGACTTCAGTCAGCTTGACTTGGTCCGCGTTGTTCGGGGACAGCGTTGTGTACTGCACGGTGCTATCAAACGATCCCCCGCGGGCGACTGCCTGCGGCGCGACCGATGCGGTTTCGACAATCAACTTGTTGCCGCGGTCGTCGTAGTTGTATCTTCTGGCGGCTTCCGCGCGGGTCGCGTCTTGTTTGTCCATGTAATTGCCGATGGCGGCGCCCGCCAATAAGCCAATCAAGGCGCCGATCAGAGCGCCTTTCCCTTTGTTCTTGCTTACCGCGGCACCCAGAGCGGCGCCACTGACGGCACCGATAGCGGCGCCCTGTTGGGTTTGCGTGGCGCCAGTGCTGGCGCACCCTCCGAGTTGCGTAACCACGATCGACACAACCAGAACACTCGCTATTACCTTTTTCATGGCTTCTCTCCCTGTAACTCTACTATTCGACGACAAATATCCGGTCCTTCGGCATGCCCTTGGCCTGAAATCGCCGGGCGACCTGGAACGCTCGATCCTTCTGCTCAGCGCTGGTCACTGATCCTTTCAGGGTTACCGACAGATCGTCGGCAACCTGCGCTGTCACACTGCCAACACCGCCGTTGCGGAGCGCTCGGTTGATCTCACCCTCCAGCTTGGCGGGGTCGCTGGTTGCCGCTGTCTGGAGCGGCTCGGTGATGACTTGAATCGTGTTGCGAACGCCGCTCAGTTCGGGCGAATTGGAAACAAGAACCTGGGCATCTTCCTTCTCTTTCGCCGTGCTCACCTTGCCGCGCAGGACCGCGCTTCTGTCCGCGTTGACCTTGACGGAAACACCCGATAGCCCACTGTTCCTTAGCTGCCGGTTGAGGTCCTGCTGAACTCCCGTTGCATCGAAGGACGGGACGGGAGGCACGGCTGGAGTGGAGGGCGGTGCCAAATCAGGTCGCCCACTAGCGACTTCGTTGGGTGCGGTCGCTGATTGTGCTACCTCAAGTTGATCCCTCACGGCTGTAACACCCGTTGCTGTTTTCGCAAGCGCGAGCACTTTTGCCCTTTGTTCTTCACTCGCAACCGAGCCGTGGAGCGTCACGGCGAGGTCGCCATCAGTAGTGGGCTGGATTGTCTTGGAAAAGCCCGCGTCCGCAAGGATCATCTTCACTCCGGCGTCGACCATCTGCCTTGTTGCCATAGCCTGAGTGGAGGCTGCGGGCGCTGGGGATGCAGGTGAAGTTGGCGGCGCTTCAGCGACTTCCTTTGTTGGCGCGTTACGACCTGCAAGATACCAATACCCTCCGCCACCAGCCGCAAGCAAGGCTACCAAAACACCAGTTGCAATCACGACATTTGATCTGGACGATGCAGGTTGCGCTCCCGGAATGTGGGTCGCTGCCTGCCGTACCTGATCCGGAGGTGGCTCAGTCGCGAGTATGGGTGGTGAAGGCAGACCTTCATCTCGGGCAATGTTGGTTTTCTCCGTAGCCTCACGGGCCAGATCCATATTGTCGGCTGCTCCGGCCAAAGCCACGCCATCCTTCTTGCAGAATTTTGCACCGGCGGGATTTGCGGTGCCGCATTTTGGACAAATGACAAGATGGGCGGGGGGCGGGGCCGGGTGCGGGTTGACCGGCGGGGGTTCCTTTAAGGTGCTCTTTTTGCTGGCTTGGACGGTGACAGGGTCGAAGGTTTCGGTAGTGGCGGCAGCAACCACGGTTAGCGATGGTTCCTGACGTGACGCGACAGCGGGGACCGCACCTGCCGGTGTGCCACTGTCAAAGCGATAGCCATCTACCTTGCAGAATTTCGCTGCCAGCGCATTTTCCGAACCGCACTGCGGACATTTCTTGGTCGCAGGGGGCTCCGATGTGGTGGCCGCAACTGCGGCGGGCGATGGCTCCTGACGCGGCGCGGTAGCGGGGACACCGCTTGTGGGCATGCCGCTGTCGAAGCGATAGCCATCTACCTTGCAGAACTTCGCTGCCAGTGCATTTTCCGAACCGCACTGCGGGCATTTCTTGGTCGCGGGGGGCTCCACTGTCCTCTCTTCAATTTTCGCTCCGCACATGGGACAGAACTTCGGAGCGCCGTTGAGACCTGCGTTGCAATTCGGACAGTTCATGTTTCTTCCTTCTTAATTCGATCCCCGAACAGGGTCATGAGACCAAATCAATTGTCTGAGAGTTTTTTCCCACAACCAGTGCAGAAGTTGGCGGATTCCGAGTTCCGCTGGCCGCATTCGGTGCAAAAGACCGCTGACATTCGATTCTGAACCGGCACGAATGCATCTGGCGCGACCTCATGCACTGAGGCAGGTTTTCTGGACAGGACAAGCCATCCGCCCAGAAGCGCAAATGCCGCGACCACTCCCAATACGATCATTCCAAGCCAGGATGTGGCGCTGGATCTTGCCGACATCACCGTGCCTTTTCTGATACCGATTTGGCTCCATTTGACCTCGTTCGGCGAGACTTTGACGCCGTTCGTTTCATCAATTGTGCCCGGCATCCTTACCAGGAACTCGAAGGGGATGGGCATGTCGAAGTTTTGCGTCGCTAGTTGCCGAATCTCAAAGCGGTAGGTTTTGTCGAAGAACCCGCCTCCTTCGCTGACGAAAACATACTGAGTGCCCTTGTCACTTAACTCGGACACGTCCTTGAACGGTACCGTAAACTGCAAGACACTATTTCCGGCTTCGTCCTGCATCTGGTCAGCCATTTGCATTCCCTTGGGGGTGTCCCGCTGCATAGACTTCTTCAATTCCGGAACAACCATCGGCGCCCACTGCTTCTCAACGACGAACTTGATGGCAACTTGCCCTGAACCATCGCTATGAAAAGAAATCGACTGCTTGACTTCAAGGCACCCCGATAGCAACACGCTAACCAACAGACAGAGCATCGCCTTCACGATCAGGGCTGTCTGGGCGAACCGAGAACGGCTGCAGGTCTCTTTGGCTGCGGCCGCAAGTTCAATTGAGTATTGCCCGATCAACGCAGCCCCCTTTAACACCGTCATGCTGACGCCGCATTCAGAAGTCACGTCTACCGATCACCGCAAACGGTGTCCGCAGGATTCGCAAAACATGTCACCCGAGTTCACGCCCGTGCCGCATTTCGGGCAAAACGACACTACGCCCTCCGTTGCTGGCGGCGCTGCTTCGGCAATTGCCATGGTTGGAGGCAGCTTCGTCGTCTTCGGTGTTGTTTGCATACTGCGCTGTTGAGCGGCTTCGGCTCTCTGTTTCACGTCCGCCATGCGTTGCGCAAGGGCAGCTTCGGCTGCATCGAGTTCCAGACCTTCAACAGCCGCAAGGTAGATCAGGCACACGCCCTTGGTATGCACGAGTCCGGGCAACGTAAAAGCGATGAAGGCGAGGATGGCGGAACCGAAGATTCCTGCGAGCACGTAGCCTGCAACTTCACCGCCTTGAAAGCCACCGTACATTCCTAATGCCAGGAGATCACTAAACCCCGCGCCGCCGAGTCGCTGTCCTATGATGGAGGCAGAGATCGGTAGCGTTACAAGCGTACCGATGGTTACGATCGCCATTACCAAAGTGCCAACGACGGCGACAAGAAGGGAAAGCAGAATCCAGTTCATGAACACCATGAGTAGGCGCTGTTTGAGAACTGCCCACAGCCGGGCCAAAGTAGCCATGACGCCGCGTCCTTCCCATATCATTGGCGCCGCCAGTACCAGCAGTGAAACCATGAAGGCGAGATATGCAACCCCCGTGAGCAGCGCTGTCGCCGGGAAAACAAACGCATAGAGCAGGGGGCCTAGCCCGGGAATCTTGCAGACGAAGAAGAGTAGGGCAATCGCTAGCATGTAAAGCATGAAAGTGATGGCTACAAGAATTCCCAACCCGAAGAAGCGTGGCAAGGTGAATAATCCGGCCAGCGTGGCATTGGCAAGGGAGCGAGGCTCAAGATCCTTGGCATCGTCCATCAATACGATACCGGTGGCGGATGCTCCGGCAAGAAATGCAGCAAGCGCCAGAAATCCAAAGAGGGCCGCAACCACCCAACTGCCTGGGGCCAGTTTAGCTCCGACGAGAACAAGAACGAGAGCGATGAAACCACCGCCCGCTAGGAGCACAAACGCCTGCCAGTTGGAGGCTACCTCTGCCGCGCGCAAGAGTCCAACAGATCCCGAAAGATGCTCCCTAATTTTACTCATTTTGATTACCCCCTTGGCCTATTATTCTGGGCGCATTTCGCCGCTCTGTCTAGAACTTGTGCTTGAGATGCCGATGAAATTTTTCCAAATTTGTCCCCGGCAAATGGAGAAATTTCCGGGCACGTCGAAATTCGACCCGGTTGTGGCGCGCAAGATGCCGGGAAGGCTCAGCAGAGCACCTGATTTTTTTGCCAAAGCCCTGTGCAAAGGCGGGTAAAATCCCGCCCTGGACTGTTGCAGCGCGGACGAGACAAAATGGCCATCAAATCAGACAAATGGATACGCCGCATGGCGGCAGAGCACGGCATGATCGAGCCGTTTTCCTCCGACCTCGTGCGCGAGGCCGATGGCCAGAAGATCGTCTCCTACGGCACCTCGAGCTACGGTTATGACATTCGCTGCGCGCGTGAATTCAAGGTATTCACCAACATCAATTCGACCGTTGTCGATCCCAAGGCCTTCGATCCGAAATCTTTCGTCGAGATCGAGTCCGATGTCTGCATCATTCCGCCGAATTCGTTCGCGCTGGCGCGGACCATGGAGTATTTCCGCATTCCGCGTTCGGTGCTGACCATTTGCCTCGGCAAGTCGACTTACGCGCGTTGCGGCATCATCGTCAATGTGACTCCGTTTGAGCCCGAGTGGGAAGGCTACGTGACGCTGGAATTCTCCAACACGACGCCGCTGCCGGCCAAGATCTACGCTGGCGAGGGCTGCGCCCAGGTGCTGTTCTTCGAGTCCGACGAGATCTGCGAAACCTCATACAAGGACCGGGGCGGCAAGTACCAGGGCCAGGTCGGCGTGACGCTGCCCAAGATCTGACGCCGGGAGGCGCGGCCAGAAGGTTTCATTCCGTGATCCGATGCGGCGGGTCGCTGCTTTTCAAGGATTCGACATGCGCTTCCACTTTCCCGTCATCATCATCGATGAAAATTACCGCTCCGAGAATACCTACGGACTCAGCATTCGCGCCCTTGCCGCGGCGCTGGAGAAGGAGCGGCTGGAAGTGTTGGGCGTCACCAGCTTCGGTGACCTGACCTCGTTCGCGCAGCAGCAGTCGCGTGCCGGCGCCTTCATCCTGTCGATCGGCGACGAGGAGCTGGCGCTCGCGCCTGACCAGACCCTAGCCAAACTGCGCGCCTTCGTGACGGCGATCCGCAACCGCAACGCCGAAATCCCGATCTTCCTGCACGGCGAAACGCGCACCTCGCGCCACGTTCCGAACGATGTGCTGCGCGAACTGCATGGCTTCATCCACATGTTCGAGGACACCCCGGAATTCATCGCGCGCAGCGTCAAGCGCGAAGCCCGGGCCTACCTCGATTCGCTGCCGCCTCCATTCTTCCGGGCGCTGACGCAGTATGCCGCCGACGGCTCCTATTCGTGGCACTGCCCCGGGCACTCAGGCGGCGTCGCGTTCCTGAAGTCGCCGGTCGGCCAGATGTTCCACCAGTTCTTCGGCGAGAACATGCTGCGCGCCGACGTCTGCAACGCCGTCGAGGAACTCGGCCAGTTGCTCGACCACACTGGCCCGGTCGCCGCCTCCGAGCGTAACGCGGCGCGCATCTTCAATGCCGATCACCTGTATTTCGTCACCAACGGCACGTCGACGTCGAACAAGATCGTCTGGCACTCGACGGTGGCGCCCGGCGACATCGTCGTCGTCGACCGCAACTGCCACAAGTCGGTGCTGCATTCGATCATGATGACCGGCGCCGTGCCGATTTTCCTGATGCCGACGCGCAACAACTTCGGCATCATCGGGCCGATCCCGAAGGCCGAGTTCGCCTGGGAGAGCATCCGGAGGAAGATCGCCGCGAACCCCTTCGCGACCGACAAGAACGCCAAGCCGCGGGTGCTCACCATCACCCAGTCGACCTATGACGGGATCATTTACAACGTCGAGGAAATCAAGAAGGAGCTCGACGGCAGGATCGACACGCTGCATTTCGACGAGGCCTGGCTGCCGCATGCCGCCTTTCACGATTTCTACGGCGATTACCACGCCATCGGCGCCGATCGCCCGCGCTGTAGGGAGTCGATGGTTTTCGCCACGCAGTCGACGCACAAGCTGCTGGCCGGCCTCAGTCAGGCGTCGCAGATACTGGTCCAGGACTGCGAAACGCGCAAGCTCGACCGCGTTATCTTCAACGAGGCCTACCTGATGCATACCTCGACCTCGCCGCAGTACGCGATCATCGCCTCGTGTGACGTCGCTGCGGCGATGATGGAAGCGCCGGGTGGCACCGCGCTGGTCGAGGAATCGATTTCCGAAGCCCTCGATTTCCGGCGCGCCATGCGCAAGGTCGACGAGGAGTGGGGCGCCGACTGGTGGTTCAAGGTCTGGGGCCCCGACGTCTTCTCCGAGGAGGGCGTCGAAGACCGCGAAGCCTGGATGCTCAAGCCCGGCGACCGCTGGCACGGCTTCGGCGATCTGGCCGACGGCTTCAACATGCTCGACCCGATCAAGGCGACGATCATCACGCCGGGCCTCGACGTCGATGGCAATTTTGCCGCCGACATCGGCATCCCGGCCGCCATCGTCACCAAATACCTCGCCGAGCACGGCATCATAGTCGAGAAATGCGGCCTCTACAGCTTCTTCATCATGTTCACCATCGGCATCACCAAGGGCCGCTGGAACACGCTGGTCACCGAACTTCAGCAGTTCAAGGACGACTATGACCGGAACCATCCGCTGTGGAAGGTCCTGCCGGAGTTCGTCCAGAAGAACCCTCGCTACGAATCGGTCGGATTACGTGACCTGTGCGCCCAGATCCACGGGATCTACAGGCAGAACGACGTGGCACGCCTGACCACCGAAATGTACCTGTCGGACATGGTGCCGGCCATGCGTCCGGCCGATGCCTTCGCGAAGATGGCGCACCGCGAGATTGAGCGCGTGCCGGTCGATGCTCTCGAAGGCCGGGTCACGGCCGTGCTGCTGACTCCCTACCCGCCGGGCATCCCGCTGCTGATTCCGGGCGAGCGCTTCAACCGGACGATCTGCAGCTACCTGAAGTTCGCCCGCGAATTCAACGCCCGCTTCCCCGGCTTCGAGACCGACATCCACGGCCTGGTCAAGGGCGAGGATGGCCGCTATTACGTGGATTGCGTGCGCTGAGCGCGGCGTTTCGGTTTTGCCACTTTTTGGCGGTCGACCGCAACAGTCGCCGGAAATAGGGTAACAGTCGCGCTTTATTGACCCGCTAGTCAAATTGCTCCGGATTGCGCGTGCGCGAGCTTCGCGAATGAAATCGGGAGGCACCCCACGTATTCATGCTCATGTCTCCCATCCAGATGGCGAGGCAAATTCTGGCTGACGCCGGATGTTCATCTGGCAATCTCTGCCGGGCTCAACCAGCGTCAAATCCGCGAAGCGCAGTCAGTCGTTCAAACTCACATCGGAGCAATCACAATGCCTGGCACCGTGGCCCGACCTGGATATAGATCTCGCACTTGAATCAATCCGCCGGCCACCGGCCTTCCCCTTGGTTTCACGCGGCAAGTAATTCATGAAGCTTCTTGCGGTCGACCGGGAAAATGCGCACAAGATAGAAAATTCTCAGGTCCCTTGCGCCGTGTGCTAACAGAGCGCGATGAGGGGCCACCCAAGAGCCGGGAACTCAGTCGGGTGCGTGGGGAACAGCAGGGGTGACAGGCAGCGCTTGCCCTTTGCGCGAACCGAACTTGTGCGAGTACGCCCAGGTAAATTCAGCGCCAAACAAGAAAATCTGCGCTGAGTAATAAACCCAGAGCAGCACGACAACCAGTGAGGCGGCCGCCCCGAAGCCGGAAGAAATGTTGCTCCTGCCAATGTAGGCGCCAATCAGGAACTTGCCGGCGAGAAACAACACGGAGGTGACGGTCGCGCCAATCCATACATCTTTCCAGTCGACCCGCACCCGCGGCATAGTCTTGTAGATCATTGCGAACACGGCAGTTGCCAGCCCGATGCCGAGTGCCAGTTCGATCATGTAAGCCACCGTGGCCCAGCCATGGAACAGTGGATCCCAGCGCTTGCTCAGCGCCGCCAGGCCAGCACTGAACGCCAGCGAAACAGTCAGTTGAAAGCCGATCGCGAGAATCATGCCAAAGGATAGCAATCGGGCGCGCACCAGTCCCCACACCCCGGAGCTTTTTGCCCTGGTCGGCGCCCGCCAGATTCGATCAAGAGCGTCCTGCAGTTCCGCAAACACGGACGTCGCGCCAATGAAGAGAAACGCGAGCCCGAAGACTGTTGCCAGTCCGGTCTCAGGCGACCTTGACACGCTTTCCAGCAGTCCCTGTACCGCCAATGCGCCGGGTGCGCCGAGCATCCCCTGCAACTGGTCGAAGATTTCGCCACGGGCAGCTTCCTCGCCGAAGACCAGCCCGGCAACAGAAATCACAATTAACAGGAGGGGCGCAATCGAGAACATCGTGTAGAAGGCCAAAGCCGCACCCATGCTCTGCGCATAGTCGTGAACCCAATTCACGGCAGCCGCCTTGAACAGATCCGCGATATCCTTGAAGATCATGGTCAGATCCCACGCCTGCGCGCGGGCCTTGTCGCCTGGCTTGGTCCGCCACATGAGCGCAAGCCTTCTCGTGACTGCACGGGTTTACTGATCGTCACTTTGTTTGAGTCCCTTTCCTTTGATACCTGGAATGCTCTTGACTATCTTAAGTCGTCAGTTATGTGTCGAATCAGATGCTCATTCAAGAACTTGACTGTTTTTCGATATTTATCTTGAACTTGTGGTGCCAATTGTCGAAACGGGCCAAAAGTTGGCTCAAACGCCTTGTAAAACTGTTCTGTGGAAATGGGGGGAGCAACCTTAAAATCGTGAGCGAAAGCAGCGGGCCAGTTAATCACCGAGCATGGTATAGCTCCATTCTTCACGGGTAGCGCCCAAGAAACAACGACCTTGCTCTTGCCTGTGGTCATGTTCAAGGCCATTGATTTTTCTTTTACAGAATCAGCGAGAGCAATTCCAAGCCACTGAGCAGACTCCCCGATACGATAGGCGTCAATGAGCGCAGGCCCAGCGTACATGGATTTTTCGAAATTGAAATAGAAAGTCCCGAACGATATTCCAGCCCTGACGGGAACGCTCCGACAATACGCCTTGTGAAAAATCTCACTAACCACGATGAGCAAGCAGCGCAATTCAATATCGGATTCACCTTTGGTGAAGAACAGTATGGTGTCTGAAAAGGTGACCGACCTTACTGCGTCCGAGACGGCTACAATTCTTTTGGTGTCGAGAAATTCAAGCATATGGCCATTGGCTATATCTCGGACGGCGGCTAAGTCCGACAACATGCTCCAGGCTGCATTAGCGTCCCGTTCGACGATCGATGACATTCCGAGTATGTCCAAGTGCGCCACAAATCTTGAACCGCGCACGGCTGAAATTGGAAACCTAGCCACCTTTCATTACTCGTTCGTAACAGGACTCGCCCTGATCTTTCCCCCAGCAATCAAAGCGGCCAGGGTCACGTTGTATCGGGTCTTGGGCGCCGGCCATCACGGGTGAAAAAGCAAAAAGGGACCAAGCTCGAATTAGAGTAGAAATGGCCAAGATCATATTTTGTTATCTCGTTCGGCCCGGCGGCGATAAGTCACGAACGCAAACCCGGCTCCCTCTGTTTTCCCCGTCTTTTCCCAGTCGACCGCAGCAATCTCCGGAAACCACGTATCGCCTTCGGGTTCGAGGTCGACTTCGGTGATCTCCAGCCGGTCGGCGACGGCAATCGCCTGGCGGTAGATTTGCTCGCCGCCGATAATAAAAACGACTGTTGCGGTCGACGCCAGTTTCAAGGCATTTTCCAGCGAATCGGCGAGTTCGGCACCGGGGGCGGGGTAGTCCGTCTGACGGCTGATGACTATGTTGCGCCGGCCGGGTAGCGGGCGAAAGCGCGGCGGCAGTGATTCCCAGGTCTTGCGCCCCATGACCACGGTGTGGCCGGCGGTCAGCGCCTTGAAATGCGCCATGTCCTCTGGAATATTCCAGAGCAGCCGGTTATCCTTTCCGATCACCCGGTTCCGGGCGACGGCGGCGATGATGACGATCTCGGACACCGAAATGCTCAGGCGCGAGCGGCGATGGCGTCGCGATACAGGGCGATATAGTCGCGGGCGGCATATTCCCAGGAGAAATCACGGCGCATGCCGTTCTGCTGGATGCGCTGCCAGAGCTTGCGCTCATGCCAGCAGTGTGTCGCGCGTTCAAGCGCCAGCCACAGCGCGTGCGGGGTCGCTTCGTCGATAACGAAACCGTTGCCCGTCCTGTCGGCCAGCGTGGCGTCGTTGACGTCGACCACGGTATCGGCGAGGCCGCCGGTCGCGCGAACGATCGGCGGCGTGCCGTAGCGCAGACTGTACATCTGGTTCAGCCCGCAGGGCTCGAAGCGCGATGGCATCACGGAGCAGTCGGCACCGGCTTCGATGCGATGCGCCAGTGCTTCGTCGAAACCCAGGCGAACGGCGATCTGCCCGGGGTGGCGCGCGGCGAGGCCGCTGAAGCCGGCTTCCATCGCCTTGTCGCCGCTGCCCAGAACGGCGAGTTGCGCCGGCAGTTGGGTAATGCCTTCACCCAGCGTCAGAACGAGATCGAGACCCTTCTGATGCGTCAGGCGGCCGATGATGCCGAACAGCGGGCGGTCGTCAGCGGGTTCGAGCCCCATTTCCAGTTGCAGGGCGCGCTTGTTGTCGCGCTTGGCGGCCAGCCGGTTGGCGGCGTAGGGCGCAGCCAGTGCCGGGTCGGCGGCCGGGTTCCAGAGCGCCATGTCGACGCCGTTGAGAATGCCGCGCAACGCCCCGGCGCGGTGGCGAAGCAGCGGGGCGAGGCCGTAGCCGAAGGCCTCGTCCTGGATTTCGCTGGCGTAGGTCGGGCTGACCGTCGAGATCAGCGTCGCCAGTTGCAGGCCGGCCTTGAGGAACGAAAGCTGGCCGTGGTATTCGAGGCCGTCGAAGCGCCAGGCGTGTTCGGGCAGGCCGAGGGCCGTCAGATGACCGGCGGCAAAAGTGCCCTGGAAAGCGATGTTGTGCACTGTCACCACGCTGGCCGCGCCGCCCTCATAATGCAGCCAGGCGGGCGCGAGCGCGGTCTGCCAGTCATTGAGGTGAACGACGTCCGGCTGCCAACTGAGCGGCGATGCGCTCTGGCCGAGCAGCGCGGCGACCCGCGACAACATGCCGAAACGGATGGCGTTGTCCGGCCAGTCAAGGCCGAGCGCATCGACGTAGGGATTGCCGGAGCGCGCGAACAACTCCGGGCAGTCGAGCAGGACCAACGGCAGGCCGTCGGCTTCGGCGGCGAGCAGGCGTGTCGGTGGCAGGGCCGGAGCGAGCGCCGGCAGTTCGGCGATAACGGTGGCCCCGGGGAATGCCTTGTGCAAGGCGGGATAGGCCGGAATCAGCACCCGGATGTCGTGTCCGGCACGGTGCAGCGCCGCCGGCAGGGCGGCGGCGACATCGCCAAGACCGCCGGTGCTGACCCAGGGGGCCATTTCCGAGGTGGCAAAGAGGATCGAGAGTCCGCTCAAATCATCAGGTTCTCAGGGCGGCGAGCAGGCCGCGCGTCGAGGCGTCGAAGGCCGCGTCGTCGCCGGCCCCGTCGAGCACCGGCGTTAGCCGGCTGGCGAGTTGCTTGCCGAGTTCGACGCCCCACTGGTCGAAGGAATTCAGGTTCCACAGAACGCCGAGGCAGAACACCTTGTGCTCGTAGAGTGCCAGCAACTGGCCCAGCGTGTAGGGATTCAGTGCTGGCAGAACGAGCGTGGTCGACGGCTGGTTGCCGGGGAAGACCTTGTACGGAACGAGCGCTTCCGGCACGCCGGCGGCACGGGCCTCGGCGGCGGTCTGGCCGAAGGCGA
>ERZ724507.464-NODE-464-length-18088-cov-4.691787_pt1 | contig 18088 bp, 18 predicted proteins | sample MGYA00376040_ERZ724507 | MGnify/ENA primary metagenome ERZ724507 (study PRJEB28724, sample SAMN07190883) | activated sludge metagenome | isolation source: activated sludge of sewage treatment plant in Hong Hong | place: Hong Kong | collected 2016-03-17 ...
TGCCACCATCGCCGCCCGATCGGTTGATGCGGTGGTCATTTGGAATACCTTTGATCAGTTGGTGAATCCCGACACGACCCTCAGTGCAGCGCGCCGGCTCCTACGGGAAGATGGTCATCTGGTCCTGCGGGTTCCTAACGGCGCGATGTTTCAGCAAGGCGTGCATTGGTTGAAGGCCGGTGGTAGTCGGCGTCGTTGGGCTATCGTGACCCTTGCGTGGAATAATCTTCTGTCTTTTCCCTACCTCAACGGATATTCGGTTTCGACTCTGGATCAACTGGTCGCACGCCATGGTTTCTCTCGCGTGGCGGTCGAAGTGGATACGCTCATGACATTGTCAGACCAGCACACGACTCTGTGGGGCCAGTGGGAGGAACGAGTTGTGAAATCTTCCTGCCGAATCCTGGCCGGCACCACCACCCTGCTTCCTTCCCTTCACAATATGGTCAGCCCCTGGTTGGATGTCTACTACGCCGTCAGTGGTGATGCCGCCACGTCTCCGCCCATTGCCTGTCCTGCCTGAGCAAACGTTTGTAAAGAGTGTTCGCTAGGGGCTTTCCCAGATCATATGGGACATGTTCGCGCGTATAAGTGAGGCGAATACCTCTTTCACGAACAATGACTATTACCCGCAATAGCATCGAGGATATTTGGGGCCCGCGCACGCCCTATCGCGGACAGTGGCCGGAGCGGTCTGACTGTAATGTGGAAGGAACTCCGGAGAAGTGGGTGCCTTCCGCATGTGTGTTGTGCTCCAACGGGTGTGGAGTGGAAATTGGGGTGAGAGAGGGAAAAATCGTCGGTATCCGGGGACGCTCAGACGATCGGGTCAATCGAGGACGGTTAGGCCCGAAGGGGCTGTATGGATGGAAGGCCAATGCGAGCCCGGACCGGCTCACACACCCACTGATACAGAAAAAGGGCAGGTTTCAGGAAGTCAGTTGGGACGAGGCGATGGAGGTGATCGTCCGAAAATCTCAGGAAGTTCGTCAGCAGTATACGGCCGGGGCTATCGGCTTTTACACCAGCGGGCAACTGTTCCTTGAAGAATATTACACGCTAGGCGTCATCGGAAAAGCCGGTTTAGGTACTCCACATATGGATGGCAATACACGCCTCTGTACGGCCACCTCATCCGCGGCCCTCAAAGAAACGTTCGGCTGCGACGGTCAACCGGGTTCGTACAACGACATTGATACGACCGACGCCCTTTTCAATTTCGGCCACAATGTCGCGGAGCAACAAACGGTCTTATGGATGCGCATGTTGGACCGGCTCTGCGGTGCGAATCCGCCGAAGCTTGTCGTCGTGGATCCTCGGCCCGTGCCGGCTGCCTTGAAAGCGGACGTCCATCTCGCGCCTAAACCAGGCACAAATGTGGCCATTATGAATGGCCTACTGCATCTCCTCATCAAACATGGATGGGTCGATTACTCGTACCTCAGTGCCCATACCATGGGGTTTGAGCAACTGGAAAAGGTGGTGGCCGCCTGGACGCCCGCACGGGTCGCGCAGGTGGCGGACATACCGGAAAGAGGCCTGCGAGAAGCCGCTGAAATTCTCGGCACCACGCCGACGCTCGTATCGACCGTTCTCCAGGGCGTCTACCAATCCATGCAGGCCACGGCAGCAGCCTGTCAGGTGAACAATCTCCATCTTCTCAGGGGACTACTGGGGCGTGATGGCTGCGGAATCTATCAGATGAATGGGCAGCCCACGGCGCAAAATACGCGTGAGTGTGGAGCAGACGGGGATTTGCCAGGTTTTCGCAATTGGGATAATCCGTCACATATCGCCGACCTCGCCAGGCTCTGGAATGTCGAGCCTCATATCATTCCACATTGGGCGCCCCCCACACATGCCATGCAGATCTTCCGCTATTGCGAGCAAGGTTCCATCAAATTTCTCTGGATTTCGGGAACCAATCCTGCCGTGTCACTGCCTGATCTCCGGCGTACCAGGCGTATTCTGGGTCAGAAGGATCTGTTTGTGGTCGTTCAAGACGCGTTTATGACCGAAACGGCCTCGCGGGCAGATGTCATTTTGCCGGCAGCGATCTGGGGCGAAAAAACCGGATGCTTTACCAACGTCGACCGCACGGTCCATTTGTCCCGGAAGGCCATCGAGCCGCCAGGGGAAGCCCGTCCGGATCTCGAGATCTTCCTGGATTATGCCGAGCGGATGAACTTTCGAGACAAGGACGACCAACCTCTCATCAAGTGGCACACAACGGAAGAGGCATTTGAAGCCTGGAAGGCATGCTCGAGAGGGCGCCCCTGCGACTATAGTGGTATGACGTACGAGCGGCTCTCAAGCCGCTCCGGCATTCAATGGCCCTGTAACAGCGAGAATCCGGATGGGACCTCGCATTTGTACGTCGATGGGCATTTCCCCTCCGACGCCGAATACTGTGAGACCTACGGGCATGACTTTGACTCGGGTGCCGCGGCGACGCCGGAACGGTATCGGGCCCATAATCCGCAGGGGCGGGCGGTCATCAAAGCCAGCGACTATCTAGCTCCGTTTGAAGAACCTGATGAGCGATTTCCGTTGTGGCTCACCACGGGACGCGTGGTGTATCAATTCCACACGCGCACAAAAACCGGGCGCGTCGAAGAGCTCCAAGCCAAGGCCCCAGAGCCGTTTGTGGAGATCTCAAGTCAGGACGCGGCAGATCACGGCATCGCGGACGGCGAGCGCGTGGAAGTGCGGTCCCGTCGCGGATATGTGCAGATGCGGGCGAAGATAACCGGGATACGACCAGGGGTTCTCTTTATCCCGTTTCACTACGGCTATTGGGACGAGAACAGTCATCCTCGCGCCGCGAATGAATTGACGCTGGTGGAATGGGATCCGGTGAGCAAACAGCCGCATTTCAAATGTGCCGCCGTTCGTATTGGAAAGCCCGGCAAGTCCGGCCTTGTGCCGAAGCTGGTGAAGACATTTGTCAGAAAGACATTCGGATGAATATCGGCGTCTATGTTCGTTTAGCTCACCACAGCGAAACGCAGCTGGCTGAGGCCTTTTTGCAGGTGTCCGACCATCATCGGGACGAGCCTGATGTGGAGGAGACCTGTCGCCTCCTGTCATCCTGGTCCAAAGAGAAATCGAACGGGATCCGTCCGTTTATCGCCACCTACGGGGAACCGAGGGTGAACGAGCCGGAGACACTCTTCAGTGATCTGTTTCAAGGCCCTCGAACCGGAGGGCTCGCGCTCCTGAGAGACTTGCATGACCTCTGGCTCCTGGCCACCGAAGCCATGATTTCGTGGACGGTGCTGCTGCAGGCGTCGCGGGCATTACGGGATGAGGATTTGGAGCATCTCTGCACTAGGCATATAACTCAGACCGATCGCCAACTCGCTTGGCTGCAGACACGTACCAAACAAGCTGCTCCTCAGGCGCTGGTGGTCGCCTAGTTCCCCCTCAGCTTCGTGCCCGCCCAAGGGGCGCTCCCGAGCAGACTCGTGATGCAGCGACGGCATGAGCACGGTTTATGGGGCAACCGTTCTACGAATCATAATTTCCTGTGAGGGTGGTCGCAGCAATGGAGCTTCCGAATCAATCCGCTGAGTCAATCGGGGGCAGGTCCGGTCTTTCAGACATGGCCCTTCTCATCATCGACATGATCAACCCGTTCACCTTTCCCCGTGCGGAAGATCTCTTTCCGGCCGCCTACGATGTGGCGGTACGCATCTGCCGCCTCAAGCAGAAGGCGAACCAGGCTGCAATGCCCGTGATCTATATCAACGATAATTTCGGGACATGGCGCCATGATTTTCAGACCCTCGTCCGGCAGTGTCGCGATGAACCATGCAGAGGACGGGGTATTGCTGAGCTCTTGGCTCCATCGCAGAACGACTACTTTGTGTTGAAGCCAAAGCATTCTGCGTTTTTTGCCACTCCGTTGGAGATCTTGCTGCAATCGCTCAGCGTTCGGCGTCTGATCCTCACTGGAGTCACCGGCGACCAGTGCATTCTCTATACGGCGGCCGATGCGTATATGCGTGGGTATGGCTTATTCGTGCCTTCTGACTGTACGGCATCGTTGAGTGCTCAGGTGAACGAGCAGGCGCTGGAGCATATGCGTACCTATTTTGACGCGAACACCTGCCTCTCCGAGCAACTGATTACGACAGCTCCGGCGGAGGCGCTCGCCAAGTGTGGGACTCCTCAATGAGGAAGAGGCGCGCACCATCCCGCTTTGCCAGACAATGCGGGCTAGAACCAGGATAGCCATGAACCGCGACGCGAAGGGGTGGGATGTCATCATTGTTGGAAGTGGGCCAGCAGGTCTTTCTGCCGCGCTATACCTCGGTCGAAGCCGGCGACGCACATTGCTGCTGCACTCTGGTCATTCCATGGCCAAATGGGAAGTGAATGTCCAAAACTATCTCGGATTTCCGCAAGGTATTGCCGGTACAGATCTGCTCGAGCGAGGGCTGACACAGGCGATGCAATTCGGCGTAGAGGTGATCGAAGACACCGTCGTCTCGCTCAGTGTTGGCGATCCGTTCCAGCTCGAGGGCGGAAAAACCCGTTATAAAGCCGGGCGGATTCTTCTGGCCACCGGCCTAACGCATGTGCCGCCGGATATTCCCGGCGTGAAGGAATGCCTGGGACACAGCTTGTTTTTTTGTAAGGATTGCGACGCCTACCGGGTGCAAGGTCAACGAATTGTCATTATCGGATGGAACAATGAGGCGGCAGAGTATGCCTTGGGCATGTTGACGTTTTCATCGAACGTGAAAGTATGCACGAACGGCCGGCCCGCGGCGTGGATACGACCCATGCCGCGTGGCTCAACGAGTATGGCGTGAGCATATCGTCTTCGCGCATCCGTACCGTCCATCATGAAAGCGGATTCATCAGGTCGTTCACGTTGGAGTCCAGTGAACAGTTCGAGGCCGACGCCGTATTTACGACTCGCGGCGATGTCGTACACAATCGGCTTGCCGCCCAGGCCGGTGCTGCCTTGAATGAAGAAGGTCAGGTGGTGGTGGATCATTGCATGCAAACCAGTGTCCCGGGCTTGTATGCCGCAGGGTGTCTGACACCGGCGAATTGCCAGATGATCATCGCCGCCGGACAAGGGGCCACTGCGGGGCAGGCGATCAATCGCGATCTGTTTGAAGAGAGTTTGCGCCGACATGCACTCCCAATGCGAGCCTCGACGAGGGATTGCCGGGAGAGCCATCGGTTGATGTGCTAGAAGGCGTGAGGTTGTATGGCGATGTTGAAAAGCCATTCCGCTCCGAATCTCCCTCAACCTGAGGCCGCTTCCGAGGTCGCCTCACATCTCCTCGAAGAATGCCGCATGGTCCTCCCCGGTATTCAAGCGCTATTCGGGTTTCAGCTCATCGCGGTGTTCAATAACAAATTTGGCGAGATGCCGGAGGCGCATCAGACGTTGCATTTGCTCGCTATTGTGTTCGTCACTATTTCGATCGCCTTCGTCATGACGCCGGCGGCCTATCATCGGCAGGCCCATCAGTTCGCGATCAGTCGTACCTTCGTCCAGCTCTCGTCTCTGCTGCTGTTGTTGAGCATGATCCTGCTGAGCGTAGGTATCTGCCTCGACGTCTATGTGGTTTGCGCGCTCATCACGGGAAGTGACGCGATCAGTCTGATGGTGGCCCTGGCCGCAGCTTTGCTGTTCGCATTGCTCTGGTTTGTCTTTCCGCGCTGTATTAGGAACCCATAAAGTCCTCTCTTTGCTCCCTGCATCGTCCTCTTCTGTGACGACCACATGACGTGGCTCCCTTCACGAACTAGGGATGACACGAGCTCTCCTGATGGAATCTGTTTGATAGGCTGTTGCGAGAGTGTGAGCCGATTTAACCCATAAGGAGGCCGTCATGGCAGGGAAAACCGCATTTGCATCGGGGGTTGTTGAGATGCTGAAAGAGGACCACGCCAAAGTAAAGGGGTTGTTCGAGGAATTTGAATCTGCCGACGGCCAGGAGCAAGCAGAAATCGCCGCGACGGCCATTTTTGAATTGGAGATCCATGCCGAACTCGAAGAGAAGCTGATTTACCCCGCGATCCGTGAGGCGATTGACGACAGCGACATGATGAATGAAGCTGTGGAAGAGCATCACCTCGTGCACGTGCTCATCAAAGAACTGAAGAAGTTAAAGCCGAAGGATGAAAAGTTTCATGCGAAGTTCAGTGTGTTGAGCGAGCTCGTCAAGCACCACATTGAGGAAGAAGAAGGCGAGATGCTGCCGGAGGCTGAACGTCACGACATCGATTGGGATGCGCTTGAAGTGGCGGTCATGAAACGCAAAGAGGTGTTGATGGCAAAGTCCTCGAAGAAATCCGGGTCGAGATCAAAAGCCACTCCCAAGTCAGGGCGAAGCTGAGTGTCTGGCGGCGGGGTACAAACCGGGGGGATCGTCTCTAATCCTTCTCTTTGAGAGGAGCATCGTATGAGGAACCACACAACATTGGTGATCGCTTGTCTGACGGGAGGTGTTCTCGTGTGTGCTGCCCTGCCATCCGGCGCACAACATTCAAGCGGCGGCACGCCGCCGGCTGTCACTGAAGGAAAAGCGGGGACTCATGGCGGGTCTGGCAGCCAAGGCCAGGGACAAGCTGGGCAGACTCAGGCTGGGCAGGGCCAGACAGGTTCAGGGGGAACTCAAGGCAGTAAAGGAAGCACAGGGGGAGGGTCATCTTCCTCAGGGTCCGGGATGGGGTCGGGGTCCGGCATGGGAGGTGGGACAGGAATGGGCTCCGGAAGCGGGGGAAGCTCGGGTGGCAGCGGTTCTGGAGGTGGCGGCGGGCGGTAACGCCCAGAGGTGGGCCACCGAAGGGCAAAACTGAGATGTATTCGTATCGACGGTGAGCAGGCGGCAGCGAGTGGGGCATGCATTCCTCATCCGCTGCCGCCATAGGATTGAGATAGGCCGGCAAAGGAGGACCATGCCCTTACTCAAAGAAATAATGACACCGAGTGTCGAGGTGATCGCTCCCAATGCGACGGCCGCTGACGCCGCGCGCAAGATGCGAGACCTGGATGTGGGTGCTATCCCGGTATGCGATGGAGAAAAACTGTTGGGGATGGTGACGGATCGCGATCTCGTTTTGCGTGTTCTGGCCTTGAGTCGAAGCCCGGTCGATGCCTTAGTGAGTGACGCGATGACGCCGGGGTTAGTGTACTGCTTCGAGGATCAGGATGCCGAGGTCGCCGCGGAACTGATGGCGGAGAAACAGATCCGCCGGATACCGATTCTGTCAAAAAACAAACAACTCGTCGGGATCGTCTCCTTAGGCGATCTGGCTATCGATGGATTGGATCAGCACACGTCGGGTGAAGTGATCCATGATGTCTCTGATCCATCACGAGGAGGCCATTAGTCGGACGATTCACCGGCAGGAATATTCTCGTTTGCCACAAGGAGGCGCACAATGGCCAGGTACAGCAAAGGCTCGCAGAAAACCGTTAAGGAAGCCATGCACAAGCGCAAGAAGGGGACGCTCAAAAGCGGCAGCGGGAAAAAGGTGAAAAGCAAAAAGCAGGCGATTGCCATCGGGTTGTCCGAGGCTCGCAAAAAGGGCAAGAAAGTCCCCGCCAAAAAATCTGCGAAATAGACTGACGCGTCCGCAGGACTAGGGCGTCAGCACGATCTTCATGCAGTGGTCTTCCTTGCGGTTGAATTTTGCAAAGGCCTGCGGCGCTTCGTCGAGGCGCATCCGATGGGTAATAATTACACTCGGATCGATCTCTCCGCGCTGAATTCTCTCCAACAAGGGCGCCATGTAGCGCTGCACGTGGGCCTGTCCCGTTTTGATCGTCAATGAGCGATTCATGATGGACCCGATGGGAAACTTGTCGATAAACCCGCTGTAGACGCCGATGATCGAGACGGTGCCGCCGTTTTTACAGCTCATGATGGCTTGTCGTAAGGCATACGGACGATCGCTTTCCAGCATCACGGCCTGTTTCATCCGATCATAGGCGGCAAGGACGCCGGGGCCGTGCGCTTCCATGCCCACAGCGTCGATACAGGCGTCGGGGCCTCGACCGCCGGTCATTTCCATCAACCGATCATAGACCTCTTCTTCTTCATAGTTCATGGTGTCGGCGCCTCCATCCCGTGCCATCTGCAGGCGATCAGGAAACCGATCGATGGCAATGACACGTTCGGCACCCAGAAGAAACGCGCTACGGATGGCAAATTGTCCAACGGGCCCGCAACCCCACACGGCGATCGTGTCACCGGATTGGATCTGGCAATTTTCGGCGGCCATGTATCCGGTGGGAAAAATATCGGAGAGGAACAACACTTGTTCGTCGGGGATGTCCGAGGGAATTTTAATCGTCCCCACATCCGCGAAGGGAACCCGGGCATACTCCGCCTGCCCACCGGCGAATCCGCCGAGCATGTGAGAATAGCCGAATATGCCGGACGGAGAATGCCCTAACAACTTTTCCGCCATCCATGCGTTGGGGTTGGAATTCTCGCAGAGCGAAAATAATTCCTGCCGGCAGGGGAGACATCGCCCGCAGGCAATCGGAAACGCCGTGACGACCCGATCCCCAACGCGCAAGTTGGTGACCTCGCTGCCGACTTCGACCACCTCACCCATGAATTCGTGCCCGAGAATATCTCCGGCCTTCATGGTCGGCATCAATCCATTGTATAGATGAAGGTCCGAACCACAGATGGCCGTCGAAGTCACCTTCAGGATGGCGTCACGGCGATTGAGGATCGTCGGATCGGGAACCTGTTCCACGCGGACATCGCCCGCACCATACCAACAATTCGCCTTCATGGGGATCCTCCTTGCTTCCGTCGTTCAGGCAGATAGATGCACGATGGGTTTAAGTGTGACTCCCGGCTGGTTGCGCCGGCCGTTGCTGGAGAATCCCTTTGCCATGTAACGATCCGTCCGATTTCAGCACTTCCCCGACTTCAATCATTTGCTTGAGCCGGCGAAGATCACTCTGGACCTGCTGGCCGGGTTCGCTGCCGAACAGTTTCGCAATGGAAGCACCCAGCACCCCAGCCGGCACGTTGTATTCCATCACCACTCGTACAAGAGTCCCCCGTCCGCCGGGCGACGGTGTGAATTCCACCGAGCCGGTGTGGTGGATGTCCGCCTGCGAGGTCGTTCGCCACGCGATCTTTCGGTTCGGTTCGTCGTCGGTGATCTCCGCGTTCCATTCAACCCGATACCCGGCCGGTCCTTTCACCGTCCAATGAGAATGGTGCCGGTCGTAGATGGTCACCGATTCCACGTGCTCGGTGAAGCGAGACAGGTTTTGGAAATCGCGCCAGAAGAGATAGAGCGCTTCGGGGGAACTATCGATCATGATCGTTTTTTTGATCAAGACGGCTCCGTCGTCACTCGTCCAGCCCACCATCCTGCTCAAATGCCGGCTCGCAAAACAATCCACCGCCGCGATTCCCGCGACGGCCAGCATCGCCGCGGCCGTTCTCTTGCGGTTTCCTTGCGCACTGGAGAGCGCTGTAGCGAGGAGCGCCAGATCGAGGGCATCGCCGCCGACACGGGACCACATCCACCCCGCCGGGCGTCGCTCCGAGAGGATGCCAAGCCCCATCGTAATCTCTCGTAATCCAGAGGCTCCGAGCAGCCAGCGATGATCGTGTGGCAGGCCGGCCAGGCGAGCGACGGTTCGGGGAGCAAAGAGTTCTGCCATCCCTAGTCCGATGCTGAACCATCCGAGGGTCTGTGCGAGCCGTTCGTGGGATGCATCGTCAGAGTGATCGCGCTGGGGTCTGCGTGATCGGAATCCGGGTTTTGACTTTATCGCGGAGCCGGTTCGGTCGTCTGAGGCGGTCGGATGTTCCAAAGTGGTTGTTCCTCCCGCATCCTGCCTTTCCATAGCGGCGTCTCCTTTCGGGTCAGCGTGGCTCTTCAGGGCCAATTCAGTATGGGGCATCTTAAAAGCCTTGGTTTCTCTTGTTGCCTGGCAGAGTCCCTAGTTTATGCGGCTCGGGCAACTACTAGCTCCACCTTCTGTCGCTATCCGTCACAGTAGGATGTCCATCTCCCGTATTTCTTGTGTCATCGCGGAAGAGGTCGTCTCGGTTTATGGACGTCGCGTTACAGTATGACCGCCTGCAATTCGCCGTCACTGCGACATTTCATTATCTCTTTCCCCAACTCACCATGGGGCTGGCGCTGTTCGTCCTGTACTTTCGCACCAGGGATCTCTTCAGCGTCGGTGAGCACTTTCATGAGGTCGCTCGCTTCTGGACCGGCATCTTTGCCCTGAGTTTCGCTTTTGGCGTCGTCACCGGTATCCCGTTGGAATTTCAGTTCGGCACGAATTGGGCGGCGTTTTCCAATTACGCAGGGGGGATTATCGGTCAGACGTTGGCGATGGAGGGAGTCTTCGCCTTTTTCCTGGAGTCCTCGTTCCTGGGAGTGCTCCTCTTCGGTGAGTCTCGATGTAGCCGCCGGATTCTGTGGGTGGCGAGCGCGATGTTGTGGGCCGGTTCATGGCTTTCCGGCTATTTCATTCTGGCCACGAATGCCTGGATGCAGCACCCCGTGGCGTATCGTGTCCTCGACAACGGGAAGTTGGCCATTGAGAGCCTCGCGGAACTGCTCACGAACCCCTGGTTGCTCTGGCAATTCACCCACAATATGACGGCTGCGGTCGCAACCGGTTCATTCGTCATGGCGGCAGTCGGAGCACTGTATCTCTTGGCTGGTCGGCATCTGGTGCATGCGAAGACCTATGTGCAAACCGGAGTGGTGGCGGGGGCGGTGGCCTCGGCGCTTTTGATTACTCCGACCGGTCATGAAAGCGCGCGACAGGTGTTTGAGCATCAGCCCATCAAAGGAGCGGCGTTTGAAGGCCTGTTTCGCAGCGAGCGCGGGGCAGACATCCTCCTGATCGGTCAGCCCAACCTCGAGACGATGACGATAGACAACCCGCTCGTGGTCCCGTCGGCACTCAGTCTGCTCGTGTATTACGATCTCTATGCCAACGTGAAAGGGCTGGACGCCTTTCCTCCGCAGGACTGGCCGGACCATATTGCCCTCTTATATTTTTCCTATCACATCATGGCCGGACTGGGGACGTGGCTGGTCGTCGTGATGGGGTTGGCATTCCTGTGGTTATGGCGCGGCAGATTGTTTGCCTCCAGCTGGCTGCTCTGGTTGCTGTTGTTGAGCGCCCCCGCTCCCTACATCGCCACCACTGCCGGTTGGATGACGGCGGAATTGGGCCGCCAGCCATGGCTGGTCTATGGCCTGTTTCGCACGGCGGAGGGCATCTCGCCTCTCGTGCATTCGGGTAACGCACTGTTCACCCTCCTCGGTTTTCTCGGTCTCTATCTCGCCCTCGGACTGCTGTTTGTATTGTTATTTCTCGAGATGCTTCGACGGGGACCGATTGACCATGGGGCGACTGCCGGACAGTCAGGGGAACTGTGATGGAAACGTTGTGGTTCAGCGCCCTCACCTTCGTGCTGGCGATGTATATCGTCCTTGATGGATACGATTTGGGCGTGGCGATGCTTTTTCCCGTCGTGGCCACAGATGAATCCGAGCGACGTATGGTGCGCGCCACCATCGGCCCTGTATGGACCGGGAATGAAGTGTGGTTGATCGCTGGAAGCGGGCTGTTGTTTCTGTCTTTTCCCAAAGCCTATGCAGCCGGGTTCAGCGGATTCTACTTAGGCTTCATCATGGTGCTCTGGCTCTTGATGGGGCGCGGACTGGCATTTGAATTGAGAGGCCATGTCGAACATCCACTCTGGCGGCGCTTTTGGGATACGATCTTTTTCGTGACGAGCCTGTCGTTGGCGTTTCTTCTCGGACTGTTCGCCGGTAACGTCATCCGCGGTGTGCCACTGGATGCAGACGGGTATTTTTTCCTGCCGCTCTGGACCGACCTTCGTCCCGGGTTGAACCCCGGCATTCTCGATTGGTTTACCCTCCTGGCCGGCTTGACGATGGTGGTCCTGCTGACGCTGCACGGCGCCTCGTATCTTGCCATGAAGACTGTCGGCCGGCTGCAGGCGAGGAGCAGGGCGCTAGCGAGCTGGGCCCTCTTGCCCGCTGTCCTGTTGGTATTGGTCTTCGTCGTCGCTATCCCGTTTGTGCGGGCTACCTTCACGGTAAATTTCCACACTCATCCTGCCGGGTACCTGTGGGTCGTGCTTGGCCTTCTCGCGTTCGTCTCCCTCGCCCTCAGTCACACGCGCCAACGGCAGGTGGCTGCTTTCGCTTCGTCGAGCGTGTTGTTGGCTGTGTTCATCGCCGTGATTGCATGGGGCACCTACCCGAATCTCCTGGTCGCGACGACCGAGCCGGCGAACAGTGTGACGATTCACAACGCCTCGCCAGGCAAAGATGGCCTGCAGGCCGCCTTGTGGTGGCTGCCGTTCGGCTTGCTGGTTGTGGTGTTGTATCAGATTCAGATACACCGCATGTTTGCCGCCCCTGTCACGCCGGACTCACGATCTGTGTCGGACCATTAGCTGAAATTTCCATGCGCTGAGCGAGCAACCATCCAGGGTTTCGTCCAGTTCCAATCCGATGCTCTGGGCGTACGCTCTCAGATCATCACGAAGGCGTCTGTTCACTCACGATCGAAGGACTTATGAAAGCTCACCGTCATCATCACCCACGGGTTGTTGTGATCACCGGAGCTTCCGCGGGAGTCGGCCGGGCGACAGTGCGGGAGTTTGCCAGGGAGGGCGCCTGGATTGGATTGGTCGCCAGGAGCCGCGATGGACTCGAAGGGGCCCGCAAGGAAGTCGAGGCGGCTGGAGGGCGGGCGTTGGTGCTTCCGACGGATGTTGCGTATCCCGACCAGGTTGAAGCGGCTGCGGCGATGGTCGAGCGTCGATTCGGACCGATCGATGTCTGGGTGAACAACGCTATGGCGTCGGTTCTGTCGCCGGCTCTGAAGATGACGGCCGAGGAGTATCAACGCGTCACGGATGTCACCTATCTCGGCTATGTGTACGGCACATTGGCTGCGTTGCGACGCATGGTGCCGAGAGATGTCGGCGTGATCGTGCAGGTTGGCTCGGCCTTAGCCTATCGATCGATTCCGCTCCAGTCCGCCTATTGTGGGGCGAAGCACGCGGTGCAGGGATTCGTCGATTCCCTCAGGTCCGAACTGCTTCACGATGGAAGCCGCGTCCATATTACGACTGTGCAGTTGCCGGCGGTGAATACCCCTCAATTCGACTGGATCAAGTCTCGCATGCCTTGCCATCCCCAACCGGTCCCTCCGATTTACCAGCCGGAAGTGATCGCCAGGGCCATCGTCTGGGCTTCGCGCCATCGTCGCCGGGAGATCTCGATCGGGCTGCCGACGGTGAAAGCCATCGTCGGGCAGAAGTTTATTCCCGGGCTGTTGGACTATTATTTGGCCTGGAAGGGCTATAAGGCGCAGCAAACGAACGAGCCTATAGCTCCGGATCGACCCAACAACCTCTTCCACCCACTTCCAGGTGACCACGGCGCACATGGCGGCTTCGACGAAGGCGCTTACGAGTTCAGTTTGCAATTGTGGCTCAATCAGCGGCGTCTGTGGGTGGCAGCTGCGGCATTGGCGGTCGGAGGGTATCTCGCGAAGGGCCTCTCCACTCGACGGAATGATCGGCGTTGGGACGGTGAGCCTTTTTCGCCGACCGGCGGAACGACCAGAAGCGCGCGCGAACAAGCAGCACGCCAAGGGGGACTGTATGCCTGAACAAAAGACCATGCAACGGGCGCGGCAGGCAAAACGGGAAGGGAAGGCGCCTACGACTCAAGCGGGGGCATTCGTAGAAGAAGAAATGGAACACATGAAGCGCGGCAAACACCGCGTGCAATCTAGAAAGCAGGCCATTGCGATCGGCCTTTCGAAGGCGAGAAAAGCCGGTGTGAAGGTGCCTGCAGCCGGTTCGAAACGGGCCACCTCAGCGTCTCGACGGAAGTCAGCGTCTCGCACCAGGGGCTCCAAGCGACGGGAATAGTCGCAATGGTGGGGTACGTTGGATGAAAGACATCGTCCGCCTGCGATAGGTGAGGCGACGTCAGGGGCGCGGTACGGGCGGGAGTGCTGTCTTGAAATGTTTCGCCAGCGCCTGGGCTGCCAGTTCGTGCCCCCGCTCGTTCCAGTGGCTTCCATCGGCGGCAAATACATCCTCCCCGCGTGTGTCCGCGTCTTGAACCACCTGAGCCACATCGCCCCAATAGGCAATGGCATGGTGCCCGGAAATATCGCGAAAAGCCTGGCTGTAAGGTTCGGCCTCCGTGCAATTAAATGCCATGATCGGCCGCGTACCCGCCCGTGCCCGAACTCGTCCCATCAAGTCATCCGTGACAGCGACCGATCGAGCGAACCCGGCATGTCGCATGCCTTCCGCTTCGATGTCCACTTCAACCGTATCCCGCGTATTTGCGGCTCGCAGACGATCCAGCCTGGTGACGACGAAATAGAGAAATCGGCTGTGGCGATTGATCCAGTCTCGTATCTGAAGCGATGATTCCTTCGGAGAGAGGAGTTGGATGGTGCCGTTGCGCCAGTAGGGTCGCACCCAGCCATTGTTGTTGACGCGGCTGAGGCGCTCGAGCTCATTGTCGTTATTGATGAAGTCGTTGATGCAGTATTGCCACAGGATGACATCCGGGCGAACGATATCGAGGTACCGGTCGAACACGAGATATTCCTGCAACGTGCCATAGCCTCCTGCCCCATAGGCAAAGACCTCGACATCGAGCAGTTTGGATAATAAAGCGTGGTAGGTCCGGTCGTCTGAGACCGCGGTGGCATGGGTGAATGAATCGCCCATCACCAACATTTTGGGGCGGCGGGACGACACATCGCCGAAACTGCGAAAGCCATATTGCGTTTGAGAGCGGCGGACCGGGTACAGGGTGCCGTTCTTGGTCTTTTCCACCAAGGCTTCCTGATAATGCTCAGTGGCCTTCCAGCCCAGGTCCTGATCCAGGGTAATGGGACCGATTCGCCCGCCTGCGTTGCTTTCAAAAAAAGGAATGCCGTCTCGAATGAGGTGAACGGAACGAATGATCACCTCACCCAACCCCATGAGCAGGCCGATGAGTATGAGGATCACCGCGCCAGACGCAGTGATCATGACGAGTTTTTTGCCCAAGGTATCCAGCCGCACTCTGCGAGAGGCGTGCGCTCCCACGCCGGAACATTCTCTGGTCTGATCGGCTCACACCGCCATCATCCGGCAGCCGGCGAAGGTCTCATGTTCCGTAAATAAATACTATCAGGTATTCCCTGACAGGCAATGAAATTGCCCATGATGTGCTCGGTGGCGAGGGTAAGGTTCTGCTGTTCCGTAATACCTCCATTTGGAGTTCCGGCGGCGACGTGCCCTGCCAAGCAGCCCGCGAGAGGATGTCGCACATTCGATCATGTGCTAGGCCGTCGCAATTTAGGGTTGAGGCTGAAGGGCTATCTGTGCAAGATGGGGAAACGTGCTCGCCGTACTCCGCCGGTTCCTTGTAGTACCAACTTCCTCATACATCCTCACAACGGTATGTCCGACGTGGATGTCACACTGCATGTCGTGAAGGCTATGCGCATGAAAGGAGTAGAACCTCATGATGAGTCAACGTTTGAGCAACTGGTCTAGGCGTGGGTGGATGGTCGTCATGGTGGCGGTGGGAGCCCTCACCGCGGGATGCATGCATCATCCGGGAGGCATCGCGCCTTCAACCAAGCCGCTCGCTCCGGGAGGATATACCGAACTGGGCAAGGTGCGTGGGCAGGATTGTGTCTACCATCTTCTCGGATTGATCCCGGTGACTGGCGGGAATGAGATGCGCAATGCCGTCGAGGATGCGTTACGCACGAAACCCTTGGCTGACGCAATGGTTGAGGTCACGGTGGACGGCTATTTTCAATACTTCATTCTGTTTTCTCGTGCGTGCACCCAAGTGTATGGAACGGCGGTGGAAACAAAATAGATCCCTGGTTGAGGCGACTCACGCTTAATCCATCCACCCATCTGCTAGGGAAAGTCCGAGGTGATCTGAAGACGAATGTGTGACACATAAGTGGAGCGAAATATCGTATATCCACTACATGCGGACTTATGGGCAACGTCGCCATCTCAGTCGATCGCCTGACAAAACGCTATTCCCTCGGCCTGCAGGCGCGTCACGATACGCTTCGTGATCGCCTCGCGGCTGCGCTCTCCTGGTGGAAGCAGTGTCGTTCCGATGATACCGGGAAGGGAAGAGAGTTTTGCGCTCTCACTGATGTCTCCTTTGATGTGAAGCCGGGGGAGGTGTTCGGCATCATCGGCCATAACGGGGCCGGAAAAAGTACCCTCCTCAAAATCCTGTCGAGAATCACGGCGCCCACGTCAGGGACCGCCGATATCTATGGCCGCGTCGGTTCGCTCCTTGAGGTCGGCACGGGCTTTCACCCTGAGCTGACGGGGCGCGAGAACATTTATCTGAATGGGTCTATTCTCGGGATGCGCCGGGCCGAGATCACCGCCAAGTTGGATGAGATCATCGATTTTGCGGGCGTCGAGGAGTTTATCGACACGCCGGTGAAACGCTATTCGAGCGGGATGTATGTGCGCTTGGCCTTTTCTGTCGCGGCCCATTTTGAGCCGGACATTCTTATCGTGGACGAAGTCCTGGCCGTAGGCGATGCCGGCTTTCAACAGAAGTGTTTAGGGAAGATGCGGCAGGCCAGTCGGGGCGGTCGGACGGTGTTGGTGGTCAGCCACAATTTGCCGATCATCGAAAATCTCTGCCAGCGTGCGCTGTTCCTCGCACAGGGACGTGTGGCTCTTACCGGTACAGCCAGGGATGTGGTGCAGGCCTATGCAGGCATGACGGCCGATTTAGCCAGAAGTGCGTTGGACACACGCACGGACAGACAAGGGAAAGGCCACGTCATTGCGACCGCCATCGAGGTGCTCGACCAGTATCGGAACGTCTCGTCGTCGGCCATCTGCGGGCGAGAGACCATCGTGCGATGGCATTACCGGTGCGTGCCTGACAAAATCATTCGGCGATGCCGCGTGGAACTTTCGTTACATGCTCGAATCGGCGACCCCTATGAGACGGCGTATTTTCTCATGTCCACCGATCTCGTGAGCCCGCTACCACTCGATTTGTCCGGAGACGGCTACATTGATTTTCGGGTTCCGGAATGGCCCCTCTCCGGCGGCCAGTACTATGTGATGTCGTACGTGGAAAGTGACAAAGAGGTTCAGGATTGGGTGCATAACGCCAGCCTATTGTCCGTTGTCGACGGAGACTTTTACGGGACTGGAAAAAGTTATCCTCCCAATTGGAGAGGCAAGTCTGTGTTGGTGAAATATGATTGGACGCAGACGGCCCGGGAGGTGGTGCACTCCTTCCTGTGATCGCTCCATTTCGAGCGGCCTCGCGGCGAGTGATTCCTCGGGGTATGCCTAGTGGAGCAAGGAGAGTTCAGCAGGCATGATCGGGACTCATCTCAAGACATTTTCCCGAGCACCACGGTGGAAGATGAATAGGGAACCCAATCATGTCCAGAAGCACCACTCCCCTTGAAATAGAGAGTCACGAACAAGCCAACATCGATCTTAGCTCCAGCGCTCGCATCCGTCCTCCTAAAGTCGTCCATCTCAGTACCTACGACGTCGCCGGCGGTGCCGCGCGGGCGGCCTATCGGCTGCATGATGGATTGCGCAGGGCAGGCGTCGATTCGTCCATGTTCGTCCGGGAAGCCCGAACCTCTGACGGATCTATAATTCGGTTCGAGCCGACCACCACTTTCTGTAAACGAGCCGAGCGCCGCATCCGGCGTGAACAAATCGAACGCAAGCTCCGCCCCGCCATCTCTCCCGAGAATGACAAGATTGAACCATTCCGAACGGATCGCTCGGAATATGGGACCGACATTTTGTCGAAACTCCCGCCCTATGACATTCTGAACCTGCACTGGATTGCGGAATTTGTGGATTACCCCTCTTTCTTTGGGGCCTTCTCGAAGAATACGCGCGTGGTGTGGACACTTCACGACATGAATGCGTTTACGGGCGGCTGTCATTACGATCTGGGGTGCGGCCGCTATCTCGGTGAATGCGGAGACTGTCCTCAGCTGGCTGCCGCAGGGCCGAAT
>ERZ724507.465-NODE-465-length-18078-cov-7.398602_pt1 | contig 18078 bp, 13 predicted proteins | sample MGYA00376040_ERZ724507 | MGnify/ENA primary metagenome ERZ724507 (study PRJEB28724, sample SAMN07190883) | activated sludge metagenome | isolation source: activated sludge of sewage treatment plant in Hong Hong | place: Hong Kong | collected 2016-03-17 ...
TGACGACAAGCAGCACGCTCTGGTTGGCGAAGCCGGCGAAGACCTTGCCCGGATCAACCGTCTCGCTGAGCACCGCGAAGGCGCCAGCGAGCAGCGCCGCGGTCAACAGCGGAAAGGCATTGATGATGACGGAGAAGATCGCCGCGGCGAAGATCGCGAAGAGGTGCCAGGCCTCGCGCGTCAACCCCTCGGGAATCGGCGCGAACCAGATGGCGAGGGCCAGCGCGAATGGCGCCAGCGCCTTCAAGGTCTCGCGGAACCGGGAAGCAGGTGCATTCATTGCTGTCCTCCTTGGGCGGGTGCAACCGGCGCGGCCAGACGCGCCCAGCCGGCAAGGTCGCCGACCCGTCCGCTGACGCCGTCCTCGCTTTCCGACAGCCGCTGCCAGGTAAAGCTGTATTCGCCGGTGACGCCGGCGTAACGGCCGGTTCCCCCGATGAAGCGGCCCTTGATCGAATGTCCGGGAAGCGCCGATTCGCCGCTCAGTTCGCTGAACGCCTTGTCGCCGCGCTGGTCGATCCAAACGCTGCGTCCCACCATGCCCGTTTGGCTGTCCGAGAAACCGATAATCTCGGCCCGGAAGCCGAGCGACGGCCGCTCACGCCCCGCCAGCAGCAGTGAACCGCTGACCGAAAAGATCGCCGCCTGATCGCCAGGGCCCAGTTGCATGAGCTGGCGGTTACCGGTGAATGACCAGGTGCCGGTGAAGGTGCGTGCTTCTCCGGGTGTGGCGGGCGCCGCTGCCGGTGGCGGCGGCTGGCCGCAAGCTCCGGCAAGCAGCACCGCGACGAATGCCAGACCGCGCCAGCAATGGCCGATCGACGGGCTAACTGGACAACGCATCCTCGAATCTCCCCCTCAAGAAGACCTGCAAGCCGGCGCGCCCCGGCTCGACCCTGAAACCGCAACCAGCGGCGCCCCATTGAGTGGCGACAATAGCGCGTTCCCGGCCGCTGGTACAGTATCCGCCGGTGGCGAGGCAATGTTCGGCCGGGCCGGGCGCTATAATCCCCCGCCATGCACTCCGCATGAGCACCGACGGCGCCCGATATGACCGACCGCGAAATCCGACTGCAAGCCTTCGTTGACTGGTGCGCCGCCCATATCACCGGCGACGAAAAGGGCGAGGCGGCCATCTTCCTCGACCACCTGTTCCGCGCCTTCGGCCATGCCGGCCTCAAGGAAGCCGGCGCCACCTGCGAGAACCGCGTCAGGAAGGACGGCGGCGGCACCGCCTTCGCTGATCTGGTCTGGAAGCCGGTCGTCCTCGTCGAAATGAAGAAGCGCGGCGCCGATCTTTCGAAGCACTACCGGCAGGCCTTCGAATACTGGACCCGCCTCGTCCCCAACCGGCCGCGCTACGTCGTGCTGTGCAATTTCGACGAATTCTGGGTCTTCGATTTCGAAACCCAGATGGATGCCCCGGTCGACCAGCTAAACCTGGTCGAATTGCCGCAGCGCTGGGGGCCGCTCGCCTTCCTCTTTCCCAAGCCGGAAACGCCGGTCTTCCAGTTCGACCACGAACAGGTCACGCGCGCCGCCGCCGACCTGCTCGCCACGCTCTACAACCACCTCGTCGGGCGCGGCGTCGACCCCGCCCTCGCCCAGCGCTTCGTGCTGCAGAGCCTGATGTGCCTGTTCGCCGAAGACATCGGCCTGCTCGACAAATACTTCTTCGCCCGCCTGCTCGACGACTGCACCACGCCGGAAAAGAGCTTCGACCTGATCGGCGCCCTGTTTGTCGAAATGAATACGCCGGGCAAGACCGCCGGCGGCCGCTTCAAGGGCGTCGACTACTTCAACGGCGGCCTCTTCCGCGAACCGGCACGCATCGAACTCGACGCCGACGAACTCGACCTGCTCAGGAACGCCGCCGCCTTCGACTGGCGCTACGTGCGCCCGGAAATCTTCGGCACCATCTTCGAGCACTCGCTCGGCAGCATCCAGCGCCACGCCTTCGGCGCCCACTTCACCAGCCCGGTCGACATCATGAAAATCGTCGGCCCGACCATCGTCGCCCCCTGGCGCGAACAGATCGAAAGCGCCAAAACCCTCAAGCGCCTCGAAGAACTCCTCGCGCGCCTGGAAAACTTCCGCGTCCTCGACCCCGCCTGCGGCTCCGGCAACTTCCTCTACATCGCCTACCGCGAACTCAAGCGGCTCGAAGCCCGCATCTACGAACGCATGGGCGAATTCCCCAGCCGCAACGCCGCCCAGCGCCCGTTCGGCTTCGTCACCAGCAAGAACTTCTACGGCATGGACATCCAGCCCTTCGCCGTCGAACTCGCCAAGGTGACGATGATGCTCGCCCACAAGCTCGCCATCGACGAACTCCACGTCAACGAAAACGCCCTGCCGCTCGACAATCTCGACGCCAACTTCAGCGTCGGCGACGCGCTGGTGCAGGCCGACGGCACGCGCCCAAGCTGGCCGCAAGTCGATGTCATCATCGGCAACCCGCCCTTCATCGGCGCCAAGCTGATGAAGCCCCTGCTCGGTGCCGACTACGTCAAGAGCGTGCGCCGCGCCTACCCGGAAGTGCCGGGCATGGCCGACTACTGCGTGCACTGGTTCCGCCGCGCCCACGACCACCTGCCGCCATGCACCGCGCAGGACCCGGTCGCCGGCCGCGCCGGGCTGGTCGGCACCCAGAACATCCGCAACAACGCCTCGCGCATCGGCGGCCTTGACGCCATCTGCGCCGACGGCACCGTCGTCGACGCCGTCGACAACCAGCCGTGGAGCGGCGAAGCCAACGTGCACGTCTCCATCGCCAACTGGGTCAGGACGCAGGAACCCGCCCTGCTGCCCAAAACCCGCCGCCTGTGGTTCAAGACCGCTCAGCGCGGGGCCAAGGATTACGATCTCGATTGCCGCGAGGTGGCGCAGATCAACTCGGCGCTGTCTGATGCGGTCGACCTCGGAAAAGCGGCCATTTTGGAGTGCAATTTCGGCTACTGCTACACTGGCCAATATCCGCGTCACAAGGGTTTCATGCTCACCATCGCGCAAGCCGGCGTGTTCCTGGCCGACGCTTCGAACGCTGCGGTGGTTTTACCTTTTCTCGTTGGCGACGAGTTGCTCACCACTGGCCGCCCCGGACGCCACGTCGTTGATTTTCAGACCCGCAACATCCTCGAAGCACAAGCCTTCGCCAAGCCGTTTGCGTGGGTTCAGCACGAGGTCTTGCCGCATGTACAGGCGCTGGCCGATGCCGAACGAGCCAAAACCGGCAAATCAACCGGGCAAGATCAGAACTGGCTGCAAACCTGGTGGCAACATTTCCGGCCCCGCCCCGAACTGATCGGCAAAATCAGCCAGTTGCCGAGGTATCTGGTTTGCTCACGGGTTACCAAGCGCCCGATCTTCGCCTTCGTTGCCTCGAATATCCGCCCCGGTGACGCGCTTTCCTGTTTTGCCCTTGCCGACGACTACAGCTTCGGCATCCTGCAATCTTCCGCCCACTGGCAATGGTTCGTCGCCAAATGCTCGAAGATGAAATCCGATTTCCGCTACACCCCCGAATCCGTCTTCGACACCTTCGCCTGGCCGCAAGCCCCGAGCGAAAAACAGATCGACGCGATCGCCGCCGCCGGCCGCGCAATCCGCCGCATTCGCAGCGACGCCCTGGCCAATCTCACCGGCGGCCTGCGCGCCCTCTACCGCACCCTCGACCTGCCCGGCAAGAACCCGCTGCGCGACGCCCATGCCGCGCTCGACACCGCCGTGCTGGCCGCCTACGGCTTCAGCGCCAAAGCCGATCTGCTCGAACAACTGCTCGCCCTCAACAGCGAAGTCGCCCAACGCCTGAGCAACCACCAACCCGTCACCGCCCCCGGCATCCCCGCCAGCCACAGCCGGCCGGAAACGCTGCTTTCCGGCGATTGCCTGGGGACTATGCCAACTGAAGAAAACTAACGCTTGCCTCTATTAACGACGATCGTTACTATAAACATGATTTCGACGTTCAAATGTCCTGATACCGAAGCCCTGTTCAAGGGGCGCCGGGTTGCCCGCTACGCCAATATCGAAACAATCGCCATGCGCAAGTTGCAACAGATCCATGCCGCCGCGTCGCTCGAGTTCCTGCGGGTCCCGCCCGGCAACCGACTGGAAAAATTGAGCGGCAACCGCGCCGGCCAGTACAGCATTCGTATCAACGACCAGTGGCGCATCTGTTTTCGTTTCGAGAGCGGCAAGGCGCTGGATGTTGAAATCGTCGATTACCACTGAGAAGGAGACGATCATGCCTCGCGAAGTGCCACTTTCCCATCCGGGTGAAATCCTCAACGAGGACTATCTGAAACCCATGGCAATCAGCCAATATGCGCTGTCCAAGGCCATCGGCGTGCCGCCGCGTCGCATCAACGAAATCGTCAAGGGCCAGCGCGGCATTACCATCGATACCGCGTTGCGCCTGGCCGCTTTTTTCGGTACGGATTCGGAAAGCTGGATCAATCTGCAAACCCATTACGATACCGAATTGGCACGCGAAGCAATGGCCGAAGTGCTGTCGCGCATCCACCGCTACAGCGACCAAAAAGCGCATAGTTGAGCCTGTTGCGGTCAACACCCGCTAGACTTCATTTTTCACCAACCACAACACCAAGAGAGACACACCCATGAAACTCGAAACCATCGCCGTTCACGGCGGCTATTCGCCTGACCCGACCACCAAGGCGGTCGCGGTGCCCATCTACCAGACGACTTCCTACGCCTTCGACAGCACCCAGCATGGCGCCGACCTGTTCGACCTCAAGGTCGCCGGCAACATCTACACGCGCATCATGAACCCGACGCAGGACGTTCTGGAAAAGCGCGTCGCCGAAATGGAAGGTGGCATTGCCTCCCTGGCCATGGCGTCCGGCATGGCGGCGATCACTGCGGCGATCCAGACGATTACCGAGGCCGGCGACAACATCGTCACCTCCAGCACGCTCTACGGCGGCACCTACAACCTGTTCGCCCACACCCTGCCGCAATACGGCATCGACGTGCGCTTCGCCGACTACCGCGATCCGGGAGCCTTCGAGAAGCTGATCGACGGCAAGACCAAGGCGATCTTCTGCGAATCGGTCGGCAATCCGCTGGGCAATATCACCGACTTCGAAAAGCTCGCCGAAATCGCCCACAAGCATGGCGTGCCGGTCATCGTCGACAACACCGTGCCCTCGCCCTACCTGTGCCGCCCGTTCGAGCACGGCGCCGACATCGTCGTGCACGCGCTGACCAAGTACCTAGGCGGCCACGGCAATTCCATCGGCGGCATCATCGTCGATAGCGGCAAGTTCCCGTGGGCCGAGCACAAGGCCAAGTTCAAGCGCCTCAACGAGCCGGACGTTTCCTACCACGGCGTCGTCTACACCGAAGCGCTCGGCCCCGCCGCCTACATCGGCCGCGCCCGCGTCGTGCCGCTGCGCAACATGGGTGCCGCGATTTCGCCGTTCAACGCCTTCCTGATCCTGCAGGGCGTCGAAACGCTGGCCCTGCGCATGGACCGCATCTGCGAGAACTCGCTGAAGATTGCCGGCTTCCTGAAGAGCCACCCCAAGGTGAGCTGGGTCAACTACGCCGGCCTACCCGAGCACAAGGATCACGCGCTGGTGCAGAAGTACATGGGCGGCCGTGCTTCCGGCATCCTCAATTTCGGCGTCAAGGGTGGCCGCGATGGCGGTGGCAAGTTCCAGGATGCGCTGCAGCTGGTCACCCGCCTGGTCAATATCGGCGACTGCAAGACCCTGGCCTGCCACCCGGCGTCGACCACGCACCGCCAGCTCGGGCCGGAGGAGATGGCCAAGGCCGGCGTATCGGAAGACATGATCCGCCTGTCGATCGGCATCGAGCATGTCGACGACCTGATCGCCGACCTCGACCAGGCGCTCAACGCGTCCTGACCGAAGATCCTGCGAAATGAAAACCCGGCCTGGCGCCGGGTTTTTTTCGACCTGCCGCTAGCGACTCCGGAACCAAACCTCAACAACCGTCGCAGACTTTCGCCAGCCCCTCCGGGGAGAATCCGGAGTTCAACCCTTGGCGGCCTTCCAGTTGGCATGCTGGAAGTATTTCCCGTAAGATTTCAGGGCTTGCACGACGCGAGCGGCGCCATCATGCCTCGAACTCGCCGTCTTGCCTTCCATCGCCTCGGCACCAGCCAACAGTTCGCCGATGATGATGTGGAGCATCGCGTCGGCTTCCGCTTCAAGCTTGCAGTTCGCCACTGCGTACGCGACGCTCTGGTTGATGGACGCCGCGAGCGCATCGTAATCGGAATTAGCGAAACGATTCCCGTGAATCGACGGAAGCGCTTTCGTCATGGCGTGGTTGATTTCATCCATCGACTTGCGCAACGCCGCATCGCTTGCCCATTTCTTCCCTGCGTTCAGATGCAGCTTTTGCACGGGATTGGCGCCGTCTCCGTGATGTTGGTGTGCGTCGACCGCCAGGGCCGCCTGGCCAGCGAATAGGTGGAGAATGAGAGTGCAAACAGCCAATGACACCACAAGCCTCGTTTTCATCTGCCTTCCTTTCAGATAGTTGCCAAATATCCGAGTATTTTTGTCGGTTTTTTGCCGTCTGGCCTTAATCGAAATCAATCGCCGCCCCGATTCACCCTTCATGGCAACGGCACAAATCAGGTCCCCTTATCCGCGCTCCCGAGCCGCACAAGACCGAACAGAAGCGGCGTCAGTGCAGCCAGTCCGAGCGCTCCTGCGATGGCGAACAGCGGCACGTAGCCGACTGATTTGGCCAGTACCCCGCTCGTTGCGCCGACCAGGCCGGCGAGCAGGACCTGGGCGCTGGCCTGCAGGGTGAAGTCGCCGCCTTCGTGCTCGGGGCGGCATTTCTGCATCATGGCCGCGAACAGGGCGACCGTCGACATGCCGTCGGCGATTTGCTCGCCGAGGGCGACCAGATAGACCAAGCCGGTGTCGCCCCCCGCATTCACCAGCAAAGCCATCGATGCGATGCCCGCGGCCTGCAGGCTGCCGAAGATCAGCAGCGAGCGCCGGGCGCCCAATCGCGCGTAGAACACTCCGCCGAGGGCGGCGCCGCCGATGCCGGCAATGCTGCTGATCAGCGTCAACTCGCCGAGCGCGGTGTTGGTCCAGCCCTGATCGACCAGCATCGGTTTGATCATCGGCGACCCCAGCGCATCGCCGAGCTTGAAAGTCAGGACCACGGCCAGCCAGGCGAGCATTCCCGGCTGCGCCAGCAGGCCGCGGTAATGGGTCAGCAGCAGGCGCGGTCCACGGGCGCTTTCGGCTGCCAATGCCCGATGCGGAATCCGCCGCTGTTCGGGAAAACGCCAGATCGGCACCGTGCACAACAGCAGCAACACGGTGATCAAGGCGAGACCGAGATTCCAGCCAAGCTGGTCGATGACCATCAGGAGACCGCTGCCGCTGATGATCATGCCGACCTTGTAGCCGCCGACCTGCAGGCTGTTGCCGAGACCGTGCCCGCGCTCGGACAGCAGGCGCACGGTGAGGCCGTCGGTGGCGATGTCCTGGGTGGCGGCGGCCATGTTGATGAGCAGGATCAGGGCGAGCAGCAGCGGCAACCGAACCGTGAACAAGGTCGCCGGGCTGATCAGGGCGAGGCTGGCGACACAGAGGATGACTGTCGTCTGCAGAGGCAGTATCCAGCCGCGATGGTGGCCGAGACGTTCCGAGGCGATGCGGTCGACCCACGGCGCCCACAGTACCTTGAGCATCCACGGCAACGCCAGCAACTTGAGCACACCGATCGCCGCGAGGTCGACGCCGTGCTGCCGTAGCAGCACCGGCAGCGAATGGGCGATCAGCCCCGAGGGCAGCCCCTGCGCGCAGTAGAGGCTGGCGAGCAGGACTAGTGTCGCTGTGGTGGGACGCTCCACGATATCACCGGCTGGTTGCATCAGGGCTTCGGCGTCCAGGGCGGCTTCAGGAATTGCCGATATTCAGCGGTCGACCGCGACAGCCTTCGCCACCGTACTGACGATGGCCTGGCGCACGAAAATGAACGCTCGGGGAACGATCGCTTGCCGCTGCCGGCGGCCCCACTCAACAACTCGGGCGACACAGGGCGATCCGATGACAATTATCGAGATCGGCTTCGACGGTGGCCACCACCGACGCATCGGCCTTGCCGTTGGCCACCCGATCCTTGAGGATAGCCAGTATCTCCCCCGGCTCCAGCGGGCTGTGATAGGGGCGATCCTGGGCCAACGCCTGGAAAACGTCGGCGACATTGATGATGCGCGCTTCGAGCGGCAGCGCATCGCCGGCGACATGAAACGGGTAGCCCTGGCCATCGGGGGTTTCATGGTGATAAGAAGCCCAGCGCGCGATGTCCTCGATGGCGTGGAGGCGCTGGAGCACCTCGAGCGTGCCGCGGCTGTGTGTCTTCATGAGTTCGAGTTCGTCGGCCGAGAGGGCGCCATCGGCTTCGATGATCTCTCCGGGAATCTGCAGTTTGCCGATATCGTGCAATAAGCCCGCCACCTCGATCCTTTCACAGGTGACGGCATCCATGCCCATGCGGCCTGCTAGATGCCGTGCCAGCAGGGAAACGCCGCGCGAGTGCTGCTCCGTATGGGGCGACTTGGCGTCGAGGATGCGGGCAAAGATATCGGTGCAACGCTTGAATTCCTGCCAGCTGACCAGCCACAGGTCGCGGAAGGCTTCCATCTCCGTCTGGTACTGCCGCACCGCATCGGGCTGCAAGGCCAGCCAGAACCCGTCTCCTTCCGACTGTTCGAGAAAGGCATCGACGAGGTCGGGAGCGAAGAGGCGTCCGCGCGCGGCAGCCAGCCGCGCCCTGATTTCCCCGGCATGCGCGACGGTGGTCTGATCGCCATGAAAGGGCCCGAGCAAGGCATCGATGCGGTCGGCGAGGAAGATCACGTTGGCGAAGCGCGCAAGGTCCGGCGGCAGGTTTTGCTTTTCCAGCCAATCCCAGCGGCTATGGTGATAGCGGATAAGTGGCGCCAGATTGGCAAGCGGCGCGAAATCGCGCAGCAGTTCCTCGCCGCGGATGCAATGCGCCTCGGCGCCCGGCCATTCGAGATCGCGCAGCAGACGCGGATGGGCGCAACTCGACGCGACGCCACAGTCGTGGAGCAGACCGGCATCGTAAAGCAGTACCTGCGCCTTCTCGTCAAGGCCAAGCTGGCGGGCGAGGTCGCGGGCCAGCATGCCAACCCGGCGACCGTGCAGCAGGTCGTCGACCCCGACCAGATCGACGGTGTTGGCGATCGTCATGACCAGCTGGCGCAGGTCGATGGCCAGGTCTTGCGGCACGGTTGAGATGTTCATGACACTCAGCCGGCGATGTGCGGCTGGGCAAGATACTCGCGCGAGTTCATCTCGGTCAGCCGGCTGACCGTGCGGGCGAATTCGCCGGCCTGCGTGCCTTCGGTGTATAGCGCGTCCGCCGCACAATCGGCGGTGACGATCAGCTTGACCTTGTGATCGTAGAAGACATCGACCAGCCAGGTAAAGCGGCGCGCCTCGGACGCCTGATGCCGGTTCATTTGCGGAACATGCGAGAGCAGAACGGTATGGTAGCCACGGGCGATCTCCAGGTAATCATTCTGCGAGCGTGGCCCGCCGCACAGCGTCCTGAACTCGAACCAGATGACGCCATGTCCGCGGCGAACCGTGTCGATGTTGCGTCCGAGCACTTCGATACTGCCGCCCTTCTTGCCATCCTCGCCGGCCACCATGCGGAAGTAGTCGAGCATCTTCTTTTCCGCAGCCACATCGCCGGGATGATGGTAGATCTCGACCTGATCGAGCGCCCGCAAGCGGTAATCGATTCCGGCCTCGACCTCAAGCACATCGAGATGGCGCTTGAGGAGGGCGATGGTCGGCAGGAAATTTTCGCGCTGCAGACCATTCGGGTAGAGTCGGTCGGGTGGATAGTTCGACGTCATGACCAGGATGACGCCCCGGGCGAACAAGCCGTCGAGCAGGCGGCCGAGAATCATCGCGTCGGCGATGTCGGAGACGTGAAACTCGTCGAAGCACAGCAGTCGGACCTCACGCGCTATCTGGTCGGCAATCCTCAGCATCGGGTCGGGTTCACCCTTGTATTTATCGAGATCGCGGTGAATCTGCTGCATGAAGGCGTGGAAATGAATGCGCTTCTTGCGCCGGTAGGGAACCGCATCATAGAAGCAATCCATCAGGAAACTCTTGCCGCGCCCGACGCCACCCCAGAAATACAGTCCCTTGGGCGGCGTCGGCGGCGCCAGCAGGCGCTTGAACGTGCTGCCACGGTCGACCTTGAACGCGAGCAGATTTCCATAGAGCGCCTGCAGCGCGCCGGCGGCGGCCACCTGGGCGGCGTCGGCAACGTAGTTGCGAGTCTTGAGCAGGGCTTCGTAGGCATCGAACATGCCCCGGGCGGAGACCTTGAGTTTTCTGTGCGGCATTGGACGCGTGATGTTTCAATCGGCGGAAAGCTGGCTCGGGGCGACAACAGGCACGATTATACGGAAACGCGTACCCCGGTCGGGCTTGCTGTCGACCGAGATCGTGCCACCGAGCACCCCGGTCACGGTGTTCCAGACGATATGCAGGCCCAGACCGTTACCACCTCGCCCCAGCTTGCTGGTTACGAACGGGTCGAAGATCCGGTCCAGCATGTCCGGAGCGATACCCATGCCGTCGTCGGTCACTTCAAGACACACTCGCCCGTCGTCCTGGCGTTCCGCTGTAATGTCCACCTGGCCGCTGGCTCTTCCCTCGAAACCATGGTGCAGTGAATTGGTCAGCAGGTTGGTCAGCACCTGCCCGAGCGGTCCGGGGTAGCTGTCCATCGTCAGGTCGCCGGGGATCCGGCAGCGCAGTTTGAACGGTGTGCGCTTGAAGGTGGGTTGCAGGGTCAAGAGAATTTCGTCGACCACTTCGGAAAGCATGAACTGGCGTCGTTGCGCACTCGCCTGGTCGATCGCCACCTGCTTGAAGCTGGCGAGCAGTTCGTTCGCCCGCTGCAGATTGCGTACCGCGATTTCACTGCCGCGTTCGACGCGATCGACAAACGCCTCCAGTGTCGGCCGCCACAGACCGCTCTCCATCCGTCGGCGATACTCGCGGACGTGGTCGTAGACCGTCGATACCGCCATCACGCCGTTGCCGATCGGGGTATTCAGTTCGTGCGCCACACCGCCGACCAGGTTGCCGAGAGCGGCCAGCTTCTCGCTGCGCACCAGTTCGCCCTGGGCCATCTTGAGCGTTTCCATGGCTGCCGACAGTTCGCGGTTGGCACGTGCCAGATCGACAGTACGCTGTTCGACCCGGCTCTCAAGCTCGACATTGAGGCTCTGCAAGGTCTGCAGCGTCTGCACCAGACGCTCCTCGCTCCTTTCCAGTTCCGTCTGGCGCTGCCGAATTGCCTTGGCCATCGACTCCATGTCGGCCGCCAACTGGTTGAATTCCTGGATCGGACCGCGCATCACCTTGCGCCCGACCTTGCCGCTGGTCAGCGCGCGGGTCTGGGCAATCAGGTCGCTCAGTGCGCCGGTCATCGGTGACGCCCAGAAAGGCGCCAGAACGACGGCCAGCAACAAGGAGGTGACAAATCCGACAAGAACCATCAGGAAGGTCACACGGACGCGCGGATTGGCGTGGCCGGCGGGGTTGGCGACCATGAAGATCCACTCGAGCTTGTGCGAGAGGACGATCCCGGTGTCGTAGGGCGCGCCGGCGAAACTCATCTCCCGGATCTCGCCCTCCGGCTTGATGGGGGCTGCACGCAGGTCGGCCGCCCAGTTACGCAGGCGGTCGCCTTCCGCGACATTCTGGCCCACAACGTATTCGCCGGCGCGATCGACCACCAGAACCGGATAGTCGAGCTGTTCCGTACTGTTCCGGATGGCATCATGCGCAAAATTCGGAGCCAACTCGCCGAGCAGTACGCGGTCGCCAAAAGGGATCGCCAGCCCGACCGTGCCTTCGCCATTGAGCGGCGACAGATAGCGGTCGCTCCAGACGCGCCGGCCCAACTCGCGGGCCGAGGAATATAGCGGGTTGCGCGAGAGGTCGGCGCCGAGCAGATTCTGCGGGGCATTCCGCGTGCTTTCCGACGCTGCGGCATGGACAACCCGCCCCTGTTCGCCGACCAGGTAGATCGCCTTGAGACCACCTTCGGCAACCGCCACGTCAAGGAAGCGCTGAATCTGCGCCGGCGGCATCTCCATGCTCAGTGCGGTGAGCACGGCAAGTCGCCCCTCGAGAGCATCGATCAGCTGTTCGAAATTGTGCGCCAGCTCGATCGCTTCAGCGCGCACGTGCTGGCGGTCCTGTTCAAGGATGATGGGGACGCGATAAGCCAGCACTCCGAAACCGACGAGCCCGAAGGTGCCCACCGTCGCGATCACGAGCAGAACCATCAGCGAACTGCGCAAACGCCATTCGCCCGGAGCACCGGGCGAGTGCAATGTTTGGGGTGCGGTGGACGGTCCCGGGAGACTCAAAACGGTTCCTCAGCGGACGGTGACGAACTGGCCATCACGGACGACCATAATATGGGGAACCCGCCGGCTGTCGCCGTTGCGATCGAAGGTCAGGCCATCCTCGGCTCCGGTGAAAGGGCCACCCGTCAGCAAGGCCTCGCGCAGCGACTGCTCGCCCTGCCGACGGGCAAGCCCCTCGAGCACGGCATATGTAGCATCGTATGCGGCAACACCGGCGAAGTCCGGTTCGCGCAGGAAACGCTGAACGTATGCCTGGCGCAGGCGCCGAAGCCCGGGCGCCGTGCTGTCACGGTCGAAATAACTGTGGAGGACCATCCCCTCGACAGCATTGCCGCCAAGTTCGATCAGGCGTTCGGTGCTCGCCCACTGCGCGGCGAACAGCAGAACCCTGGTGTCGATTTCCCGGAACCTTTGCGCTAAGCGCGCCGCATCGAGCGCGCTGGTGATCAGCAGGACGGCATCCGGCTGCCTGGCCAGGGCACCGCGGACGACAGCGGTGATATCGACGTCGGGACCCGACGCGAAGGCGACCGGTACGACGTCGCCGCCACGCCCCTGAAATTCCACCGTGAAATCACGCAGCCAGCTCTCGGTATACGCGCGGTTCTTCGTGTCATGAATCGCCACCACACGCAGCACCCCGCTCTGCGCAAAGTGATAATCCGCGCTCAGCGCCGCCTCTTCCCTGGTACTCGACATGATCAGAAAAAGGTTATCGTCGCGCCCGAAGAAATGGCGCGCGGTCACCGTCGGACTGACCAGCACGACATTCGCTTTCTCGGCAATCGGCAGAACAACCTCGGCCATGGCGCTGGTCATCGGCCCGACAATGGCCTCGACCCGCGCGCCGATCAGTTCATTGATCGCGGAAATCGCCTTCTCGGGATTCTGGGCATCGTCCCGGACAATCAATTCGACCTGACGGCCGCCGATGCCACCCGCGCGATTGACCTCCTCGACCGCGATCTGCGCCCCGTTGCGCCCGGACTCGCCGAGATCGGCAACACGACCGCTAAGCCCGCCGAGGAAGCCGACCCGCACCGGCTCACGCGGGCCGCAACCGCTGACGAGGCCGAGCACCAGCACGAGGGCGGCTGTCCGGAGCACCAGCGCGCTCAGGGCTCCCGACCCCTGAGCCAGTGCAGTAAATCTTGCTGCTCCATCGGTGGCGCGAACACCATTCCCTGCCCCTCGTGGCAGCCGAGGCTCCGCAGGGTCTGCAACTGGAGCGGATTTTCGACGCCCTCGGCGAGGACACGCATACCCAACTGCTTGCCCAGCTGAACTACCAGTTCTGCAATCGGCGTACCGGAGTGCCGGTTCCCCAGTGCAGCGACAAAGCTCCGATCGATCTTGAGGCAGTCGGTCGGCAGCCGCGCAAGATAGCTGAGCGACGAAAAGCCCGTGCCGAAATCGTCGATGGCGATCGACGCCCCGAGTGCCTTGATCGCCCGCATCCGCTCGACAGTCTGAGCCCAGCCGAACAGTGCAACCGACTCGGTGATTTCGAGTTCCAGCAGGCGCGCATCGATCGCCGCTTCGGCGACGGCCGCGCGGACTATGCGCAGAAACGCGTGGTGGCGAAATTGGACTGGCGACACGTTGACCGCTATGCGCAGGGGATGGCCTTGATCGGCGAGTTCGCGCTGGGCGGCCAGCGCCATGCGCAACACCCAGGCGCCGAGATCGACAATCAGTCCAGACTGCTCGGCCACCGGAATGAACTGATCGAGGGGAACCGCCTCGCCCGTCCCGCTGCGCCAGCGGACCAGCGCCTCGATCCCGCGAATGGCGCCCGAAGCGAGATCAAACTGCGGCTGGTAGACGACAAAAAGCTGGTCGTTGTCGAGCGCGGCACGCAAGTCATGCAGCAGGTGTACGCGCTGCCGGGTGAGCATGCCAACCTCGGCGGTGTAATAGGCATCGTTCCCCGGCCCGTCCAGCTTGGCGCGCTTGAGCGCAATCGCCGCGTTGCGCAGCAACTCGGCACCACGGTCATCAGCCTCGGCGCCACTCGCGAAGCCGATCGAGAAAGAGATCGTGTGTGGCCCCGCTTCGTTTTCGAAGGGTTCGAACAGGATGTTGCGCAGGCTGGCTGGATTGACGACGTCCCGACTGCCATAGACCCCGAATATGTCGCCGCCGACCCGCGCGAGGTGTACGTCGGCCGGTAACGCGGCGCGCAACCGTGCCGCCACCGCCTGCAATTGCCGGTCGCCGAAGAGGTAGCCGAAAGCATCGATGGTTTCCGAAAACTCGTCGATATCGATCAGCCCAAGGACCCGGTCTTGGGCTCGCGAAACTTTCCCCAGGCGGTCGATTGCCTCGATCTGCGCAACCCGGTTCGGCAACCGGGTCAGGTCGTCGACGTAGGCCGCGGTGCGCAGCCGCTCGACGAGGCGGACATTTTCACTGCAAATGGCAACGTTGGAGCAGAAAACGTCGAGCAGATGACTCTCGATATCCGGGAGTGCCGCGGTCGACTCGATATAGACCGCGAAATCGCCCCCCTGTCGTCCGGAAAAATACAGCACCAGCGAATGCCCGTTGTGCTGACTGCGACGTTCACGCAGACAGCTTTCGACAACCTGCACAACCCGCGGTTCAGGCAGCGCGGCGAGCGGCTTGTTCGCCGTCAGCAGGTAACGCCCGGTTGCCGCAAGGACAGTAGTCTGCTCCGCCGCACCGCTTCCTGCGCACGCCTGGTCGCCCTCGGAACGCAGGCAGAAAATGCCGTCGGCTGGCACCCCGAGCAGGGCGGCCAACTGGGCGATGACCGCGGAAGCGAAGACCTGCAACCCCTGTTCGGCATTGAAGCCGCTGACTCCCGCGATGATGAGTTCAAGTCCGCTACGACTCGCTTCCAGCCGCCGGATCTGCTCGAAGGAGCGAACCGCCGCCATGATCGTCGTGAACAACTTGCCACGGGTCAGCTCGGTCTTGGTCTTGTAGTCGTTGATATCGAAATTGGCGATCGCCTCGAGTTCCGGCGCATAACCGGGCTGGCCGGTGCGCAGAATGATGCGCAGGGCTCTGAGGCGCAGTTCGTTACGGATGTAATCGACAGCCTTGAGCCCCGCATCCTCGCCCTCCATCACCACATCGAGGAGAACGACAGCAACATCGCGGCGCTGCTCGAGGATCCGGATTGCCTCGTCGGCGCTGAATGCGTGCAGGAACTCGAGTGGCCGACCCATTACCCGGAGATCGCCGAGAGCGAATTCGGTCGCGTGGTGAACATCCTCGTCATCATCGACGATGAGCAGGATCCAGCATGCTTCCGGGGCGCTCGCCGCTCCCGCGTCCGGCGGGTCGTCGACAACTGCCAGGAAATCTTCGTTATGCATTCCGCAAGCCGGATTGGCGGTCGGGACTATGAAGAACGTAGTATGGCCGCAAGTTCGCCAAAAACAAAGAGCCCCGAAGGGCTCTCGTCTGCAAACTCAGCCGGGATCAGAACCGGCTGTGCAGTTCATCAAAAGTGCAGCGGCCGCTTGTCGCAGGCCAGTGCCGCTTCGTGCACTGCTTCCGACAGCGTCGGGTGGGCATGGCAGATGCGCGCCAGATCCTCGGATGCCCCGCCGAATTCCATCGCCACGACGGCCTCGGAGATCAACTCGGAAGCGTTGGCGCCAATGATGTGCACTCCCAGGATGCGGTCGGTCTGCGCGCAGGCCAGCATCTTGACGAAACCGGACGGGTCGCCCATGCCCAGCGCCCGGCCGTTGGCCAGGAACGGGATCTTGCCGGCCTTGTAGGCGATGCCTTCAGCCTTGAGCTGCTGCTCGGTCTTGCCGACCCAAGCGATCTCCGGGGCAGTGTAAATGACCCAGGGAATGGTGTCGAAGTTGCAGTGACCGGCCTGGCCCGCCATCAACTCGGCGATCATGACCCCCTCTTCCATCGCCTTGTGCGCCAGCATCGGGCCGCGCACGACGTCGCCCACCGCCCAGACACCGGGCAGGTTGGTCTTGCAGTGAGCATCGACTTCGACAAAACCGCGGTCATCGAGCTTGAGGCCGACGCCTTCGGCATTGAGTCCGTCGGTATTGGGAATACGCCCAATCGAGACGATCAGGCGGTCGGCATCAAGCTTCCGCGCCTGGCCGTCCTTGTCGTCGTAGTCGATCGAAACGCCCTTTCTAGTTACCCTGACGTCGCCGATCTTGACGCCCGTCTCGATGCCGAGGCCTTGTTTGCCAAACAGCTTGGCCGCCTCCTTTGCCACATCCTGGTCGGCCACAGCGAGAAAGTCGGGCATCGCTTCAAGAATGGTGACTTCGGATCCGAGACGGCGCCAGACGGAACCCATTTCCAGACCGATGACCCCAGCGCCGATGATAGCCAGTTTCCTGGGTACGGATTCCTGATCGAGGGCCCCTTCGTTGTCCATCACAATCTTGTTGTCGACCGGCAGGTTGGGCAAATGCCGAGCCTTGGAACCCGTGGCAACGATCACCTGTTTGGTGAGCACTTCGTCGCCACCAACCTTGACCTTCCACAGGTCGTCCTCCTTGCCAACAAAGGAGCCGTGACCGGCCAGGAAAGTTACCTTGTTCTTGCGGAAAAGTCCCTTGATGCCTGAGGTCAGCTGGTTGACCACGGTATCCTTGCGACCCTTCATCACTGGCACATCGATGGTCGGGGGTGCAACCTTGATGCCCTGCCCGGCAAAACTGTGGGCAGCCTCCTCGAACAGATGCGAGGTGTGCAAGAGCGCCTTCGACGGAATGCAGCCAACGTTCAGGCAGGTTCCACCGAGACGCGGTTCGCCCTTGGGGTCGGCGTAGGGATTTGATTCGCAACAGGCCGTCGAGAACCCAAGTTGGGCGGCGCGAATGGCGGCCACATAGCCGCCAGGGCCGCCGCCGATGACGAGTACGTCAAAAGGTTTGGACATGTTTTCGTTCCTTGATCCAGTGGATACCGTCCGGCGTTGCCGGACATAAATGAAAAGGGGATCCGGGGGCCGGAGCGGGCACAATGGTGCCCGGTCCTTTGCCCCGGATCCCCGAAAATGATCGCTTAAACGCCAAGCAGCAGGCGGGACGGATCTTCCAGCGCTTCCTTCATGGTGACCAGACCGAGAACGGCTTCGCGGCCGTCGATGATCCGGTGGTCATAGGACATGGCCAGATAGTTCATCGGGCGCACAACCACCTGGCCGTTTTCCACCATGGCGCGATCCTTGGTGGCATGAATGCCGAGAATCGCTGACTGCGGCGGGTTGATGATCGGCGTCGACATCATGGAACCGAAGATGCCGCCGTTGGAGATGGAGAAAGTACCGCCGGTCAGTTCTTCGATTGAAAGCTTGCCATCCTTGGCCTTGACACCGAATTCGGCGATCTTCTTTTCGATCTCGGCGATGGTCATCTGATCGGCATTGCGGATAATCGGGACCACCAGACCACGCGGCGAACCGACGGCAATACCGATGTCGATATAACCATGATAGACGATGTCGTTGCCATCAACCGAAGCGTTGATGACCGGGAACTTCTGCAGGGCAGCGCAGGCAGCCTTGACGAAGAAGCCCATGAAACCGAGGCGAACACCGTGTGTCTTCTCGAACTTCTCGGCGTACTGCTTGCGCAGCGCCATGATCGGACCCATGT